>Ga0214921_10002039_pt1 | contig 33494 bp, 23 predicted proteins | sample LL1505_MetaG_FD_177992 | JGI IMG/M metagenome (GOLD analysis project Ga0214921, IMG submission 177992) | Freshwater microbial communities from Lake Lanier, Atlanta, Georgia, United States - LL-1505 | ecosystem: Environmental > Aquatic > Freshwater > Lake | place: USA: Georgia | collected... | reverse complement strand
TTGAGTTTTGCAATTTTGGCATCTACCTTTTTCTTATCAATACTCGCTTGTGATACCCAGGTGACTGATGAGGATAGTGAGGCCCATGTTGTTGAATATCCGGGGGCAACTCCAGCTTTTGTTGAGGCTTGGGTAAGCTGTTTAAGAAGATTTTCAAACTTTGTTTGCTGAGAAGATCTTTGTTCTTCAATAGCACCATCCGGAGCTTTTAGCTTTTTTTCAAATGCTTCTAATTTTGTGCGGAGCCCTGCAATTTTTGTGGTAAGCCCTGCTTTTTCTGTAGCTGCTTTATCAGCTGCATCAGCTTTGGTGTCAGCAGTTTTTGCTGGTTTAGGTCTGGCTTTTGTACTTGCATCAATAATGCTGCAAAAGGGAAGAGAGCAGAACGTAATAAGGAGAAGTACCATTTGACGTGTTCCGGCGACAGTTTTCATGACAATATATTCTTTCTTATGATGCGTTATTGTGGTTTCAAGGTAGGGGATTTATATGATGAGATGCAAGTAATTGAAGAAACTCTTAATAGACACTCCCGGACGAGGTGCGTATACTTATTGCTCTCTGATAAGTTATGTATCGAAAGCGTTATATGTCGATTAAAGAAAAAGATTTAAGTACTGAACATGGTGTGCGTGTCGCAAAGGTTGAAGAACTTGCCGCACGCGGTGTTGCTGCTTGGCCTCATGCTCGAGCAGTTTCCATAACCACGCGTGAACTTTTTGAACGGTATGCTGGCGATGCCACGTTGACTGAAGTACATAGCATTGCAGGGCGTATGATGACACGTCGAGGGCATGGCAAAACAGTGTTTGCGCACATTCAAGACCGCACAGGGAAAATGCAAGTATATGTCCGGAGTGATGCGGTAAGCTCTGAAGCGTTTGACCTGCTTACACATGCAATTGATGTGGGGGATATTGTTTGGGTATCTGGTACTATGTTTACCACGCAAACTGGAGAGCCATCGCTCAAAGTCAGTGATCTGGCACTTTTATCAAAATGTTTGCATCCTATGCCAGAAAAGTATCATGGATTGACTGATACCGAGCAGCGATATCGGCAACGGTATTTAGATTTAATGGTCAACGCAGAGAGTAAACAAAAATTTATACAGCGATCTCGTTTGGTTCAGCAGATTCGCGATTTTCTGTTGAAGTATGACTTTTTAGAGGTGGAAACACCTATTCTTCACCCGATTCCTGGTGGGGCAGCGGCCCGTCCTTTTAAAACACACCATAATGCGTATGACATGGAATTGTATTTGCGTATTGCGCCTGAGTTATATTTAAAGCGCTTGGTCGTTGGTGGCCTTGAGCGTGTGTTTGAAATTAACCGTAGTTTTCGTAATGAAGGGGTCTCAACGCGGCACAATCCTGAGTTTACCATGCTTGAGTATTATATGGCGCATGGTGAGTATAATGAGGGTATGGACCTTACTGAGGGATTACTCCGTGCAGCAGCACGTGCGGTACATGGCGCAGTGCCTTTTACCTACGGCGCACATGAGCTTGATTTTGAGAAACCATTTGTTCGCTGCAGTATGCAGGAATCGCTGACTCGTTTTGGTAATATTCCTGCAGAGCAAGTGACACCGGCTCATTTGAGTTCAGTTCTTGCAGCGCGTGGTATTACCGGCATTGAGTCAAAAAGTTTTGGTGAACAGGTGCTTCTGGCCTTTGAAGCATGTGTTGAGCCACATTTAATTCAACCAACGTTTATTACCGATTTTCCTATTGAGGTATCTCCTCTTGCCAAGCGTACTGAGCATAATTCTGCTATAGCGGCGCGCTTTGAATTGTTTATTGCCGGCATGGAAATTTCTAATGGGTTTAGTGAGCTGAATGATCCGTTTGATCAAGCGGAGCGGTTCAGAGAGCAAGCCAGTGCACGCGCATCGGGTGATGATGAGGCGCATTATTTTGATGCTGAGTATGTGAAGGCGCTGGAATATGGGCTGCCACCAACAGTGGGCGTGGGGATTGGTATTGATCGCTTAACTATGCTGTTAACAGATACCACTTCTATTAAAGATGTTATTTTGTTTCCTGCTATGAAGATGCTTACTCATTCTGAGGATTAGAGGATGAGTATCACCTATGCCGGAGCAAAATATCGATGGACGGTAGCGCCGGTTGATGAGGCGGCGGTTCACGCTATTTCTGATGGCTGCAGTATTGAGTATGCCATTGCTCGCTCGTTGTATGTGCGTGGGTATACCACCGTGCAGGAGGCACAAGCCTATTTAGTTATGGGAGCGGAGTGGATTGCCGATCCGTTGCGATTAAAGGGAGCAGAAAAAGCTGCCGATCGTATTATGGAAGCAATACGCAACAATGAAAAAATACTTATTTTTGGTGACTATGATGTGGATGGCATTACCTCAACTGCCATTATGCTCTCTTGTCTCCTTCCTTTGGGGGCATCAATTAATTATTTTTTGCCGAATCGTGTGCGTGATGGGTATGGGTTGTCTTCCAAAATCGTAAAGAAAGCGGCAGAGAGTAAGTACCAGTTAATTGTGACGGTGGATAATGGGATATCAGCGCATCAAGCGGTTGCTGATGCAAAAGAACTCGGTCTTTCAGTGATTATTACTGACCATCACCAAGTGCATGGCGAAGTACCATGTGCTGATATTATTGTGAATCCACATCAGCCAGGATGTGAGTATCCGTATAAAGATTTTGCAGGAGTGGGGGTTATCTTTAAGATTATGGCATTGCTGTATAGCCGACTGGGTAAAGAGATGCCCGCTAAAGCATATGAGTTGTTGATGCTGGGGACCGTGGCCGATGTGGTGCCGCTTCGTCATGAAAATCGGTATTGGGTGCAGCAGGGCCTGCGCCATATTAATACGCAGCGGAGTTTTGCGGTGCAAGTGCTTGCCGCAAATGGTAACGTCGCTGAAAAGACTCATTTAAATTCACGTGATATTGGATTTGCTATTGCGCCTCAGCTCAATGCCCTTGGACGGCTTGATGACCCTCGTGATGGGGTGAGTTTTTTGATTTCTGCTGACATGGGCCAGGTGATGCAGGTTGGGGTGACACTGAAATCGATTAATGAGGAGCGAAAGCGGGTTGATCGAGCTATTTACGATGAGATTGTGGCAGCCATAGAGGTAGGACAGATTGATATAAAAACTGAGTATGTGATTATGGCCGCAAGCCATGCATGGCCTGCGGGGGTTATCGGCCTGGTAGCAGGTAAGTTGATGCAGCAGTACGGGCGACCGGTTATTTTATTTCATCTTACCAAAGATGGGCTTGCCAAAGGATCATGCCGCTCGATACCGTCATTTAATATGTTTGATGCGCTTGCATCATGTGAAGAGTTGCTCCTGTCGTTTGGTGGGCATGCTTGTGCGGCCGGATTAAGTCTGCGTGCCGCAGATGTCAGTGAACTGAAGCGACGGATGGAAGCATTAGTGAGTGCCCAGCTTTCTATGGATGATTTGGTACTTTCTCTTACTATTGATGCGCCGGTTACCCTCCGTGATTTGACCTATCAGTTTATGGGGCAAGTGCAGCGGATGGAGCCATTTGGAAATGCAAATACAGAGCCAGTGTTTGTGGTTGAAGGGGTAACGCTGGTTCAAGAGCCTCGATTACTCAAAGAAAAGCATGTGCGCTGTATGGTTTTTTCTGAAGGGATTTTGAAATCGTTACTGTTTTTTAATCGTCCAGAATTGTACCAGCCTCTATGTAGACAAGGAGATAAACCGTTTACGATTGCGGTACACATAACGAGTAATGAGTGGCAAGGCAAGACTAGTATTGAGTTACAGGGAGTTGATATTTCGTTTTTAGGAGAACAGTCAGTATGATTATTACTATTGATGGGCCTACCGCTTCCGGAAAAGGTTCTATTGCAAAAGCATTGGCTTCTCATACCGGATATTTTTATTTAGATACTGGTCTTTTGTATCGTGCCCTTGGGTATATGGTCAGAGAATCATATAATCAATATGAAACAGCGGTTGGATTGTTCTGGTCTGCTGAGCTCGTGGCAGGTTATAGCCAGCGATTAGCATATCGTTATGAGTCAGGAATGGCTCATATTTGTATTGATGGTAGAGAAGTGACGGGTGAGTTGCGTACACCGAGTATTGATTGGTATGCATCGCATGTGAGTAGCATTCCTCTTGTTCGGGCAGGGCTGCGTGCGCTGCAACAAGATCTTGGTAAACGGCATGATATTATTATTGATGGCCGCGATTGCGGTACGGTTATATTTCCCCATGCATCACACAAATTTTTTATTACTGCTGCATTAGAAGTGCGTGTACAGCGCGCCCACGCTGATAAAGTTCGACATGCTCAGGCTATGCCTTTGAGTGAGATTGCGCATGCGGTTATGATGCGCGACTTATTGGATCTGAGCAGGCCGGTAAGTCCTTTGCGACCTGCTCATGATGCAATAATTCTAGATACAACGCATGTAGGCCTTGAGGCAAGTATTGCGTTAGTATTAAGCTATCTCTAGCTCTTAACGTCTGCTGTTGATTGTTCCTTTTATTGGTTGAACAGTTTCGTTCAAACCAAGTTGTTTACGAATTTCTGTACGAATTTCGTCTGTTGTTTTTGGTGTTACCGTAAGTGTGATCTGTTGATTTGGGTTTGGTATTACTACTTTTGTGTTAAATGTTTCATTAATAGGATGTTTTGGCGTTAAAGCCATAAGCATAAGCGCCCAGCCCTCATTGCTTTGTTTGTCAACACCTACAACATACCCATTAGTTACCGTAGACCCTGTTTTCCACTGGACTGCGCATGTTTGATCAAAGCTCTTTGAAGAACTGAACGCTTGTGCAGGATTAAATTTTTTGTGGAATAGTATTGAGGTAATACCAGTGATAGCTTCATTATTGTCTGGATTTGTTGCAGTGATAGTTTTCACGTTAAACTGATTTGGTCTTACGCGATATACTGCAGGGTAGGTTGCAATCATTTTTTCAACTGATTGTTCTAGTCTTTTTTGATCAGCAGCAAATTTTTCAGGCGTGAGTCTATCTTCTGGGTTCATTATAAGTGATTGTTTAGCAGAAGGTTTTTGCGCTATAGGTTTCATTTCGATAGCGACTGGGGCTGGGGTGTCGCTGCTTGCAACGCCTTCTGTACTCACATCAGTAGCTTGTGGCATGCTATCAGATGCTGGTGATGATTGTGTTGCATTATTGCTTGTATAGGCAGGTGAGCATGTGAGTGCCAGTTGTAATAATGCGGCAATGTAGAGTTTGTTCATAGTGATTCCTTTGTATGTGTGTGTTGTGTGGTAGTTTTAAAAAAGTAATAGTAATCATATATGTATGATAGCAAAGTGAAAGTTGTTTTTCATAGATTTTGCGTATTGTGGTTTGTGGTAAGCGGCACATTCGGGAGTTATTTGAGTAATGTATGTGCAGTTTTTTATATGAATGCTTGTATAATCTATATGATGAGTAGGGAAGCTTATGCTACACTACAAAGCATAAAGGGGGTGTGCGGTGAATTATCGTAAATTGTGGGTAATTTTTTTGTGTCTTAGTGTTCTGAGTACTCTGTGTTGTTCTTCTAATACATCCTGCCGTGTCCCTGCGACCAAACAGAAAGCGGTGGGTGTCCGAATGCCCGCGGAGGAAGCGATGCGGATCATCTATTCGAATGGGCATACTGGTGTCAGAATTCGAAACGCATGGATCCCTGTCGGGTTTTTGGTGGCAGCATCGCTCGGGTTGTTGACTACTGCTCGTGGTTTGTATTGTAAAGATAAGAAGAGGCAAGCGCTGCTTCGTAAAAGTTTGAGTGCGGTGCGAGAGGCTCCTGAGTTATTGGGAACCGATCGGGCATCAAGGGCTCGCCGGAAGAAGCAGCGATGGCTGATGGCTTCTGGTCTTGCTTGTTTGTCTATCGGAATGCTCTGTGGAATACCTGCGATTGTAATATGTAGAGAGATCTCAGAAGCAAAAAGAGCGCTTATGTATTCTGCATAAGGAAGTGATTACTTGTAGAGTGAGGATTCCTGCATAACTCACAGTGTATGAAGTGTTTTCAGCGAGAGCAGTGTGGTATTTCCAAGAACTCCTTTTTGTGGCGCCCCATAGATTAAGAATAAGCGTGCTTGCGTGAATAAAGGGGCAAGTGCTTCAAGATGTTTTGAGTCTGCTGCGTTTAGTGTATGTCCTGATTTGATTTCAATTAAATTATGACCGCCCATTTATGTGTCAATAAGATCGATTTCACGTGAGCTGCTTTCATTCCAGAATGATAGTTGTGGTGGAATGCCTGAGCGAAGCCGCCGCTTGAGTATTTCTGTAATAATAAGGTTCTTAAATAATGACCCACGGGCAAAATGAACAGCAGTAAAAAGATAATATAGCTGGCCTCCAGAACAGACAGCCAGGACTGTGTTGTTTTGTGGTCAATACCACACTCTTGAGATAATGAATGTATGTTTAATAATTGACCCGTTCGCCCTGCGCACAGTTGTATAAATGTCTTGAACGTAGAAAGATCCTGTATGTTTTTCAGTTGCCTTACGTCGCGCTCAATGTAGGAGTTTATGTAGGAAGGATAAAATTCAAGGGGTGTCATTTGGTTGCTATGGAGGCGAGGATATCCTTCTTTCTGGTGAGCAAAGAGAGTGTAGTGCGCGGATAGAGTGCTGTTGAATGTTGCTTGCTAGTCATAAAAACCCCGGAGTCGTGTCAATTTTGGAGTCGACTCCAAAATTGACACGACTCCGTAAAAGAGTCAATAGAATATGGTTTTCTACAACAACTCAGCTGCTTTTTGTGCAAGACCACTGCGTTCGCTTTTGTGCAAATGAACAACACCAAACAACTTCTCATTCATAAACCTGTTGGTGGTAACCATGAGTCCGTTTGAATGATAGGTGAGTTTGTGCGTGTCTATTTGTTCTGGGTCGCCTGCTATAATCACTTTTGTTCCTTTACCCGCTCGTGTAATCAAGGTTTTGAGTTCAAGGGGAGTAAGATTTTGCGCTTCATCAATAAAAAAGAATTGGTGAGGCAGTGATCGTCCGCGCATACAGGTCATTGCTTGCAAAGACAGTTGGTTTGCTTTACGGAGCGCTTCAGCAGAAACGGTGAGAGGAGCTTTCATTTTTTTCAGGTGGCTGCCAATCATGCCAATGTTGTCAAAAATCGGGTACATCCAGCTTTCAATTTTTTCAAGCACATCTCCTGGTAAAAATCCAATATCAGGTCCGAGTGATACTGTGGGGCGGGTAACCATAATGGCGCGATGTGATTTTTCCTGTAGTACTTTAATAAGGCCTGCCAGCATGACAAGAAATGTTTTTCCGGTTCCTGCTTTTCCAATAAGGCTGACGAGCTCAACTGAGTCATCAAGTAACAAATCAAGTGCCATTTCTTGCTCTAAATTATATGGGCTAAAGCAATTGAAGAGAGGGGCAATGGCAACTTCGTGAAAATTGCTACCACCAAGATAGCGAAATAAGCGATAATTTTCGTGATTATTTTGACTGACCACTTTTAGAAATTGGTTAATGTACGCAGGCTTTTCTGTAAGTGACTCCATAAGCTTTGTAGAAGTAATACATTTTAGGTCTTTAGCGGGCAATTCTTGAATGAGAAGACGTGGAGTGTAGATGTTTGCACTCTCTGCGCGTAATGAACGAGCGTGATTATCGCGGCTACTGAGATCTCCGTGCACAATGCTCTTTTCTTCTGTGTGCGTAGTGTTATGCATAAACGTCTCTCCCTGTGTGTTTGCGAAAAGTGTGATTTATCAGTAAGCTTTCGGAGTATGGACAGATTTAATCTGTAAAAAAAAGAATTTTTTTATAAACAAGGATAAGTATGAGTAATCAGCAATATCTTGATAACCTCCGGCATTCGTGTGCACATCTTTTAGCCCAAGCAGTTTTAGAATTGTTCCCAGATACGCAACTCACCATCGGACCAACGACAGAACATGGTTTTTTTTATGACTTTCTTCCAGTGCATAATTTTAAAGAAGATGATCTGCCGATCATTGAAAAAAAGATGCATGAAATTGCAGCGCGAGCATATGATATTGTGGGTGGGCAAGTAGACAAACAAGAAGCACGTCCGCTTTTTGCACATAACAGATTTAAAATGGAACTGCTTGAGGGCATCGCGGGAGATACGGTGGGGGTTTATCATCAAGGTCCTTTTTATGATTTGTGTCGTGGTGGGCACGTTGAGAATAGTAAGGTATTAAAGCATTTTAAATTGACGGGACTTTCTGGTTCGTATTGGCGTGCCGACCGCGCTGGTCAGCCGCTTCAACGGATAACAGGCATTGCATTTGAAACATACGAAGCTTTGCGTGCGTATGAGCAAGCGGTTGAAGATGCATTGCGCTATGATCATCGAGTTCTGGGAAGGCAGCTTGATTTGTTTTCATTTCATCAAGAATCTCCGGGCGCAGCATTTTTTCACCCACGAGGAACCACGCTGTATAATGAAATGATTTCATTGAGCCGTCGATTGCAACAAGACACGTATCAAGAGATTAAGACTCCGCTTATCATGCATGAAAAATTGTGGCATACCTCCGGGCACTATGATAACTATAAAGAGAATATGTATTTTACGCAGATTGATGATCAGACTCATTGTGTGCGCCCTATGAACTGTCCATCCGGACTGATGGTATATCAAGAGGGTCTTCATTCGTATCGCGCGTTGCCCATTCGCTTGTCTGAATATGGCATGGTGCATCGGTATGAATTATCTGGCGTGCTGCATGGTCTGTTTCGGGTTCGTACTTTTACACAAGATGATGCGCATATTTTTTGTACACCTGATCAGATTCAGCATGAGGTCGCCCAGGTGTTAGTGCTTGCGGAGACCATGTATAAGAAGTTTGGGTTTGACCATATTTCGTACGCACTTTCAACGCGGCCAGAAAAAGCAATTGGTGATGATGCGTTGTGGAACCAGGCAACACAAGCACTTGCTGATGCTATGAATTCTCGAGGTATTGCATATACACTGCAAGAAGGAGAAGGAGCTTTTTATGGGCCAAAGATTGAAATAAAAATTAAAGATGCTATGGGTCGTCAATGGCAATGTGGCACGGTGCAAGTTGATTTCTTTTTGCCTCAAAATTTTGAACTTGAGTATGTGGCAAGTGACCAATCGCGTCAGCGTCCGGTGATGATTCATCGTGCTATTTACGGCTCAATTGAGCGGTTTATGGGTGTTATTCTTGAGCATTATAAGGGGCGATTGCCATTTTGGATTGCTCCTGAGCAGATTCGTGTTATGACTATTACCGATGCGCAGCAAGTGTATGCAGATGAGATTGCAGCAACACTCAAGAAGCTTGGCGTGCGCGTAACGGTTGACCATACCTCTGACAAGATTAATGCAAAAATCAAACGCGCTCAGCTTATGCAAATTCCATGGATGCTCGTGCTGGGAGATAAAGAGCGTGAGCAGCAAACGGTAACTCTGCGCCAGCTTGATGGCTCGCAGCAGTTTGGTGTGACGCTTGAAGCACTACAAGAGATGATACGAATTGCGTCTGAATAGAAGAGTTTGTTTTTAAAGAAAGGAAGAAAAGCTATGAATTCAATAAAGCATGTGCTGATGGGTTTGGGAGTATCGATGGTGCTGAGTGGGTGTGTTTTTAGTGCGCCAATGCACTTTGGAGTACCGTTAAGGCAAAGAGTTGCCGAGTTGTGTGTGGTAGTAGATGAAGAGTCTCGTGTACCAGGAACTGATATTGTGAGTAGTGAGCGGTTTCGATTCGCGATAGATCGCCTTCCAGAGCTGGGAGCGCATCCGATTCAAAGAATGAAGGCATTTTTTTGTAGTACCATAGTAATTGAGCTTGATGTAAAGTATGTATTTAGAAAGTATGTATTTAGAATGTTTTGTGAAAACAATCAGGCATTTTTGAATGAAGTGTGTACAATAATGACTGACGATGAGTTAAGGCCATATGTCGGTTTGATTCATGATTATTTTCCTCGGGAAAATGCAATATATGATCGCATGGTAGGTCCGGTAGTTGATGCAGATGGGTACTATGATGAAGAGCGTGATGGAGAAGTTGATGCTGATGAAGGAGATAGTCCGGTAGCAGGAGGTGGTGTAGGAGCACATGTTGATGGCGTCGATGGAGAGCCCCATGATGATGATTCTGATGCCTTTTGTTCGGATGATGAAGACCCTCGTCATTAAAAGGATTTAATTGAAAATATAATGAATAGAGAGTAGTACAGTCCTGGTATGCATGTGTGTGCTTCAATACAGTAATGTATAAGAAAGCAAGTTGTATGAACCTTACGTATGTGGTGTTAAGCGTTGTGATGAGCTGTAGTTTTTTTAGCTATAGTATTAGATCTCATGAGAGCTCCCTAGATGTGAGGTTCAGTGCTTTTGTTCAAATTCCACAAACGCTTATTAATTCTTTTGTGACAGCATTCATTGATTTGACTATACTATTTTGGATATGTGTCAACAGATTGATGATAGCGTATATAAATCAATATTAGGTCATATAGATCCTTGTTTTTTGTAATTCAAGTGTGTGTTCATCATTGCAGCAGAGCGCTACAAGTGCATGGTCTTTTGCTTGTCTCATGTTGTAAGATATCACCTGCGATGGGTGTATTTTAGAAGTAGTATATTACTTTCTTGAGGCAGTTTTTTATAAGAAAAATCTGAGAGTATTTATTTTACCACCATCCTGCAGGTATCTTCTTACAAAATAAGGAGACGTGCCTATGTATTGTTTTATTATTGCCTTGTCTATGAGTCTGGGTGTGCACTGTATGTATGGAGCAGCCACTCAACCACCTTCGTCACAACCATATGTTTCATCAGACCCTGCAGTTAATAAACTTTTTGATTTTTTCCGTGCTTTTTTTAATCAACCGCCTCTTGATGTAAAGGTAAAATATTTACAGGAAGGGATAGCAGTTGCTGAGAAAAATATTAATCGAGATATTGATCTGAGTCGCGACATGATAGCCAAGCTTGCTGCAGGGCTTGCAAGTTTTAATAGAGATATAGAAAAAGAGTCTGATCAAGCAGATTTTTTTAGAACTGTATTGGGTGAGGTGATTACATCATTTGAAGCGCGTACGCAAGCAGTTGAAGATATGGCCGGCATTAAACGAGGGATATTTTCATGAAGATACGTGTCATAGCATTAGTGCTGTGTTGGGCAGTAATGCCTTTGTGCCGTGGCAGTCAGGCTCTTCCAGGGGTGTTAACAAATGGGGAGTTGAATGCGGCAGGACAAATGCGTGGCCAGTATATGAAAAGCGCATTTAACAACATTGAATCTCTGGTTGGTTTGCAAAATAAACGGATTTCTCAAGTGCGTGATAAAAATAAGAAAACCTTTCAACAGGTAGCACGAGCTCTTGCAAAATTCAATCAGCGCTTAGCAAAAGTTCAACAATCAAGCCCTGTGGAGAATGTATGATGCGGTATATTCTTATGTGCTGCATGAGTATTGGGGTTTCGGCACTTGCTGGAATGAGTGGGATAGGTCAAGCGGCAGGAGTCGGTATGGGTATGGGGCTTGGCGCAGGTATTGGGTCTGGTGTTGCAGTAGGCGTTATGAATGGATCAGTGTCGCCCTTGTCCCTCGCAACCGATGCGTGGTTTATACGATGGCTGACACGAAGCAAATATGAGAAGCCTGCAGTTATCGTTGCGCGGCTTACAAAGATGCAAGCAATTATGAATGTTCAGCTTGAACGGGTGAAGCGGCGTCGTGACGAAATGAGGACCGCTTGCCTTACTATTGGTAAGATGATACGCCAGGTTGATCAAACTCTTTCTTCATATGAGAGGCGTTTCAATATTACGCTGTCTTCACAAAAGACTGAGGATGAATTTGCTGCCATGATGGCTGGTCCCACTGCGTAATTTTGTTTTATTTTGTCCAATCATGACGAGTAATCGGTTCCATTCGATCCAATATTCTGGAGGCAGTACTTTTTTCAGTGCTTTTTCTGTCTCGTCAGCAGTACGGGTGTGCACCAATCCCCATTTATTGCTGAGTTGGTGTACATGCGTATCAACACAAATAGCTGGTATGTCAAACGCAAGTCCTAATACTAAGTTAGCAGTTTTTTGTCCTACACCGGGAAGAGCAAGAAGTTTTTCTTCATTTGACGGAACTATACTGTTGTAGCGCTCAATCAGTATTGTGCTGACTGCGCGGAGTGTTCGTGCTTTGTTTTTATAAAAGCCACTTTTATAGATGAGCCGTTCAAGCTCTGTTTGCGAAAGAGCGCAGAGTTGTTCTGGTGTTTGCGCATGTGCAAACAGTTCTCGACAGATATGAATAGTAACAACATCTCGAGCACGCAGACTGAGTAAGCAGCTAATGAGAATGAGGTATGGGTTTTTACCGTATTCATACATAATTGTTTCAGTCATGGGTGGTGTGAGGCCGGTAGTGAGTATGCGCAGGTGCTCGATAAGTGCTGAGAGTTGCTGCTGAGAGAATATCATGTGTCTGAGCTTTCTTTATTTTTGATAGTGAGATGGTGTAGGGTCCACTCTAGTATATAGCAACGTAGGCAAAAATGTGGATACGTTCATTATTAGTAAGGCTGGATAGTCACGCTACCAGTCTACGCCTCATGGCTACGGCGGGCCGGCAGCTCGCAAAGACGAAGTACGAGTCGTGTCTTGGATAGTTGGCATGCGGAGTGCAGGCACGCTTGTCGGCCATAGATCAAAGCGCGGCGGCGGGTCATTGCGAGGTACGAAGCAATTTAGAGATATATCAGATTGAGTATGCCTAATTATAGTATAAAAAGGAAAAGTGTGTATGAGTTACGTAGTGTACAAAGATAAAGCGGCAGACTTCCTCGCTTTTTTGGAACAAGAAAAAAATGTCTCACTTAATACAGTGCGTGCATATCGCGCTGATTTAGCTCAATTTCTTTCATTTTGGGAGCGCGTTGAAGACGGTGGTCCCATAGCCGCTGCAACACCATCATATGTTATGCAGCGGTATTTAGTATCACTCTTTTATGAAAAAATGCTTAAGACAACATTGTCTCGTAAGCTTTCATGCCTGCGATCATTTTCTGCATTTTTAAAGCAGCAAGGAATAACGCTTGAAGTGAAAGTAAAAAATCCTCGCCAAGAAAAGAAAATTCCTTCAATTCTGAGTATTGATGAAATCAGTTACTTACTTGATCAAGTAAAAATTGAAGAGCTTCCATCTCGGTATCCGTATAGAGACCGTGCGATAATGGAAATGCTCTATGCAACCGGAGTTCGGTGCAGCGAGCTGACTCATATGAAAGTGAGTGATATTGATATGAATGAAAAAACAATTCGCATCATGGGCAAGGGAAGAAAAGAGCGAATGGTGTTATTTGGGGAAAAAGCAAAAACAGCATTGATCAGTTATTTTGAATATGAGCGCGCAGCTTTTGGTTTTGAAAAAGACTGTTTTGTTTTTGTGGGGCCGAGTGGTAAGCGGATTGCGGAGCGCACCGTGCAGCGTATTTGTGAGATGTATCGGCACTTACTTAAGATAGAGCGACCCTTAACGCCGCATAAAATTCGGCATTCATTTGCAACGCATTTGCTGAATCAGGGAGTTGATTTGCGAGTCATTCAAGAGCTGCTGGGACACACATCACTTTCAACGGTTGAAATTTATACGCATGTTTCTTCGGCAGAGCTTGCACGTATGTGTGATACCAAGCATCCATTAAATACAATGGAGTTTGCTCAAACAGAGTAAGAGGAATGTAGCAAACCGTTTCTTCTGTTTCTTGATCATGATACACTCCCATACTATAAGTTTATTTTTACTAACGGTGCAGTATGCAACAACGTGATATTTTTGCTGGTGATATAATATTTTTTTACGCATACGATATTGGCGATGACATTGATCTGGAAATGATTAAGTCACAGCACTTAGTGCCGACTTACAGCACACCTCTTTCTGCAAAATTTAAGAATTATCACATTCCTATTTCGTATCATTTGCGTGGGCCGAATTTGATTTCTGAGGGTGAAGGGCATGAACAATTTTCGAGTACTGAGAAATCAAATTCGGTATTTACTGGTGATGATTCACGCGCTCATTGTTTTGCTCTGAGTAAGATTCATGCATTTGGCGTGCTGTCATATTGTTATCGCATTCCTTTTAAAGGAACGTTACATACACTTAAAAAAAGTTTGATTGAACTCAAAAGTGAATATGATCAACTTTCAGATACGTATGCATATGAGACGTATAAAAGGATTCACAGCGCCGTAGTAATGCCACAGTTTTGTAATTTAAAAAACGATTATTTTACTGTCCATATTAGCCCTGAGCGGAGTACACTTTCTAGTGAAAAACTTATGGAGGTGTATGGTGGTGATATTGCGTCACTCCTGAGGCTTGAAGTTGATATGCTCTCGCCGTATCAGCAAGATATGATTCTACGATCACGTACAGGATATTATGGCGATGAGTTGATTGTTATCGATCGTGGCGGTTCATTTGTATATGACGATACCTGCTATGATTCAATGGAACTTTTTGAGTTTGTAACGATTCAGCTTCTTGAGCTTCAGTATTTTGATCGCCTTTTGGATAGACGACTTCACATGTTCTATACATCACAATCTGATTCATTAAAATCACGCAACGCAATGCCCATTGCAGATCTTGCACAGTTAAGCGTAGATATTTCGGTTATTACTGAACGGCTTGAAAATAGTATACGTATGTCGGGTGATGAGTATTATTCTGATATTTATGAGCGGTTGGTTAAAAAATTATCACTGGATCGCTGGCGTGAAGGTGTACAGCGCAAGTTAGATATTATCCGTGATTTATATGAAGTTCAGCAGACAGGACAAGATCTTATTTTTCATAAGAGATGGACATTGGTTATTGTTGCTTTGATCGCGCTTGAATCAATTGTTGGGCTTGCCCATTTTGTACATTATTTACACAATCAGTAACAGGCCTCAGGGCTCATGTATAAGAAAAAAGTATTCTGAATTCAGGCAGGGTAGTCTTTTCTTCATAGCGACAGGCAGGTCAATGTTTGATTTTCTTTATTTTTTTACCTTGCATCGGGGGGGGAGTCATGGTACGGTATGACGGCGTGCAAGGCGTGCTGCATATAAAAATTCTCATCTTTTGCTTAGTAGCTGCAGCTTTGTAATCCAACTCTTTAGCAGTAAAGAATATTGGTCTTACAGTGATCTTGACCGCATGTGTTAGTTATTTGATTGTTCTTAAACAAATAAACGATGAGGTATTCATATGATTACTTTACCCACTTCAGTAACGCGTATTCTTTTTGTCGTACCTTCTTTTACCCTTATTTTTTCTTGTGTGTCTTCTGATTCGCCTCGTTTGCCTGATGCGCCGTATGGTGTAATCGATATGAGATTGGCTTCGCCAGATCGTCCGGCAGGAGATGATGATCGAGATTTTTCTTCAAAGCTGATCGGATCAAGACTTAATTTTGCTCAGTCTCAGAGTGCGCCTATGCATTTTTTGGCGGCAGATAATTTAGGTCTTGCTCGATTATTTATGAGTAAAGATTTTGTTGATCGATATTCAAGAGATGTATTATCAGTGGCACTTGCTGAACTTTGTCCTGGTCATGAGGCATTTGTTCAAGCGGTGCAGAGACATGAGGCTTTTATTCCTGGAATGATTGATTTGCATGAGGCGAGTAATGAGGCGCGCGATTATACGTTTTCAGATCGTGTTGCATTATTTGCTCGGGGTGCAGTAATTCTCTATGCGTTTGCTATTGCGCAGGGGGGCACTGCTTCTGGATATAATCTTGGGTATGTGCGTGAGCATATCGGTGAAACGGTTGGAACTCAGCAGATTACTGAGGTGATACGTGCTCATATGCCATATGTGATTATTAAAGTACTTTCCGAGTTTACGCAAAAACTGAAAATGATCTACGCGTGGGTATCTCATGATGAATTGTGTAGTCAGTTTTGGGGAGCAGTTTCTGCTCTTGATGATGCTCTTATTAAAAGAGAAGATATAAAGAGTTTGAATTATGAGCAAAATGAGGTATTTAAGTTAATATTAGCATATCAAAAATATCGGATTGAGCAGTACCAATATCTCTACTCAAATAAATTATCAGCTTTGGTTGATCAGAAAGAAGCGGCGCTCGCATGTGAAGCACATTTACTAGATAATGGACTTCTTTAGAATTAGAGAAACATTAAAAAGGGGCGAAGTGCTGTATAACTTCGCCCCTTTTTTTATGCAAGAATACAGAAGCTATGCAGCGGCTGCGGCAACAGGAGTACTTGAAGGTGTAGAAAGTGCAGATGGCTCTGTTTTAATCGGCATCGCAGAAGGCACTGGGCTGATTTGAACAGCAGGTGTGGTGGCAACTACTTTTGGTTTTATAATACTTTGCGCTGCAATAACACTGATATTTTCGCAGACTATTGTTGCGTAATCACTCGTCACTGAAAAGAATTGTATGTCAGCGTCTGGTGTTGGATTTTTCCATGTATACAGTTCTTTGGTATGAGGCTCTCCACTGCCTATGGTGATACTTTCTGGGCGGTATGTAATCCAGAGTTGTTGCGATTCAATAGTTTTTAAGGTGAAGTCGAATTGCTCAATAAGTTTTCCATCTTTAAATAAAGCAGATTTTGTATTTTGCCAACCACCAAGCAGTAGCGAGTAGCGTGCTACCCCTACGGAGAGGGGATTGAGTCCAATATGCACACCACCTGAGGGCGTCAGAGCATCGAGCGTAATTGTTTGATTTGGTTTAATGCGGCATTTTGGATTCCAGGTAAATACTCCTTTTTTATTTGAGCTCGTATGATATGTATGTTCAAGGAGTGGGATGCCTGCCTTTGGAATAATGTTTTGTAATGTGACCATTTCGCTACCACTGGCAAATCCTATATGGCTTATAGCACCGGTTTGTGATGATGCAGCTGGATCATACCAAAATAAGAGTAGTTTTTTCCCTGGATCATTACCTTTGCCTAGAGCAATAGAACCATTATCGTACGAGAGCCAATACTCTTCTGGAATGAATCCACTTTTAATTTTTGCATCAGCGTTGTTAATACTTGCAACCACTTCTTTATTGCAGCGGATTTGGGTGCATGAGTTCTTTTCAGCTCCGATAACTATTTCGTAGCGAGGGGTGTTGTTTATTCCTGCAGAAAGACCAATACAGATATCATTTTTTGCTTTTGCCTTCCAGGTAATGCTTCCAAAATTTGTTTTTGCAAGCTTCCATATTGGGTTATACATATACGTACTTGTTCCAGCAGCAATAATGTAATCGGAAGAAGATTGTTGTATTGCAGGCTCGGTAAGGCGAATATGACTATATGTTACTGCTGTTTGGTCACTTGAAAGGTCAGTATAGAGAATTGATTCTGGGTTGAAATCTGTCCAGGAGAGAATAGTGTTCACTCCCGGTTTTGTGTCGACACCAACCATAATTGTGCCTTTGTTATAGGAGATCCAATAATCTGATGCAAAATCTGATGAATTAATAATTCCTCGTGGGTCTTGTGTTTGAGCAACCACTTTTCCTTTTTTACGTATTTGAGTGCAGGTATTATCTGCCGCTCCGATAACAACTTCCAAGGAAGGGTCAACACCACGTATCAGTGCTCCCTCAAACCCTATATAGTAGGGCCCGTCTCCTTTTATATCACAAAGAAGTGTTCCTTGGTCAGCGACAGGGAGTTTCCACTTATCGTTAAATACATAACTTTTTCGTTGTGCATTGGCAAACCATGAAACGTTTCGGCTGTATTTTATCGTATCTGATGGAATGCTTTGAATGCTTCGGTATGTTGCTTGGCCATTACTACTGCTGAGCGAAAAGTTTTGAATAATGTCTACCGTTGCAAAGTTTTGTGATTCCAGAATAACGGATTCAGTTGAAGGAGTATTTCCCGAACCACAGGCAAAATAACCTTTATCAAAGATAATCCAAAATGGTGTGTAGCAGCCGTCTTGAATATATTTTTTTTGCGTACTTATCAGTACTTGGTTTTCTTTTAATAACGCGCAGGTTGCTCCGAGCGAGACCGTATAGACTGCTTTTCCAGGCTTACCCAGACCAATGAGTGCCGTATCGGTGGTTTTGACGTCAAAAGTAATACATCCTTTTTCAGGTTTTACAAGAGTCCAATATGATGGCCAGGTAAATGCTCCACGCTCACTGCATGCACTGTACGTTTGGTTAAGTGGCAGTTTGATGCCTGGTTTATACGTAATATCATTAAAGAGGACTCCTTGCGCGCGACTTGATACTGAAAAGTGAGAGACCGTTTTTGGTGTTTCGGTATCAAACCATTCAATGAATTGGTTCTTGGTTGCTTCAGTTCCAATGCCTGCCGTAATGTGCCCTTTATAGTAATTAATCCAATACGTATAGTTGTTATCTGGGCTTGGTATGATTGCATCAGAATCTTTGCTGCGGGCTACAATTGTTTTGTTTTTAAGAATGACTGTTTCTTGATTGTTTTGATCACCATAAATAATTTCATAGAGAGCTCCGTCTTCTTTATTTCCCAGGGCAACGGCTATCGAGTGTGGCGCTTTAGCAGCAAAAGTGAGTAACGCGGTATTAGGAGTTGTACACATCCAAGCATCGTTCCATGTATACGTAATTTCTTTTTGAGGAGCATTGCCCATTGTAAATGTGTCACATGCTGCTATGTCAGCGTAGAGAGTTGCAATAGTTGGGTCATCTACAGCAAAACTGCCTATTTTTTTAAAATAGGCAGGTGCAGATGTTGGGTTTCCAATACTGAAGCCTGCAATGGTTGGTTTTTGAGTGAGCGTTGTTGAGCCAATGATATTGGTATGTGGTTGTATGCCATAGCCATATGAAAGGGCTCCTGTTGCTTGAGTATAGAGAACCCAATATGGGTAAAAGTTGTAGCTATCATTAATCAATTGATTTTTTAACTCAATGCTCAATGGTTGTGTTTCATTCGGTTGAGTTACTGATGTTGTCGTTGCGGTAGGATGGCCCAGTGTAATAGTAGCTGCAGTTTTTGAAATATCAGTAAGCGAGTCATGAAGTGCTAATGAAAATCCGGTTTTTGTTTTTGCTGCGCAAAGGATTAGAATTTCTGGTTTTTGTGGGCAGATCCAGGCACTGTTATGAAAAAGAGCTGAACTTGCTGGCGCGGTATATTGTGAACCTCGAGGTAATGTTCCTGCAGGCAAAGGAATTACTTCAATTGATTTGAATTCAATATAATTGTCTTTATTGGTAAAAGAAAAGTGTGTTATTGGCTCTCCTTTGGTTTCATATTCAAGAACACTATTTTCACCTGGCTTACGGCCGGTGCCGAGAATGCAATATCCCTCGTCGTAGCTAAACCAGTATGACCCATAGGTATCTTTATCTTGAATAACACTTGCTGGGTCTGTAGTTTCTGTGATGAGCGTCCCATTAGGCCCTTGAAGAATGGTTTTGCTGTTTTTTTCTGCGCCTATGAGGCAACGAATTGTGTACTCTTCAGGTTTTGATGATCCATTGGTGTGAAGCGCAATTCCCATATCGCTTAGTCCTTTGCCTTCCCAGGTAATAATTCCTTTTCCTGGAGAAGGAAGCTTCCATGCTTCCTTCCAATCGCAGGCGTATTTTCTGTTGACAGCACTGTAGCGAGTGCCTGTTTTAACCGGCACTGCTGGTTGCATGCGAATGTTTCTAATTTCTACAGGATCATCCCAGCTGCTAAATGAGAAATATCGTATAGGGCATCCTTCTGTTGTTGTTTGAGCTACTGCTTGCGGCGCAGATGAGTTGGTTGTGGCAGCGGGAGGAGCAGTAGGGGCAGCAGGAAGAATTGTGGGGGCTAATTGTTTTGGATCATAATACATTTCCATACAAATATTTTTTGTTGGGTCGTTTCCGGTGCCAACCGTTACTGCTCCTTCATTAAAGGTTACCCAGTACGGATGATAGGTTGGTGTTTTTTCAGTAGGAATACAAGCCAGCTTGTCTTCTGTTACCGTATGGTAGGTATATGTTTTGCCATCACTTGATGTGGTTGCCATTGTTGATTTTTTATTATCCTCTGTGCCGATCATTATTGCATAGCGAGGGCTTGCCGCTTGCGCGTTATCGGTAAATCCAACCATGATATGAGATGAGGCTTTTGCATCAAAAGTAAGGGTGCCTTTGTTTAGTTCTGGGAGTGTTAGTTGCTCAAACCATGAACATTGGTTGTATCCATCTTGCGTGCTATATTGAGATCCAAATGGTTTTGAAAAAACGGGCGCTGTTGCAATGTTTACAAATGATAGCTGGTTTGCTGCTGATGAAAATGAGAAGTATTCAATAGGATTAGCCAGCGTCTTGATGTACCAGTCATATAATAGCTCTTTGCCGGGTACCGTGCCGCGCCCAATAGCAATATACCCGGTATCAAAACTTATCCAAAATGATTGGTATGTGCCCGGTTTAATCTTCTTTAGTTGTGAATCGGGGTCGCTGCTTTCAAAAAGAGTCATACCTTCACTATTACGGAGTAAGGTCTTTGTGTTTTCTTCTGCGCCAATAATGATCTCATATTCTTTATTACTTTTTTGATCAGCAGATTTTGCAGTCGTGTGGAAGCCTATTTGGACATCACTGTCTCCCGCAACATCAAAAAGCACAGACCCTTTGTTAAGTTCAGGAAGCTTCCATTTTTCCAGCCATCTAAAAGTATTCTTCATATTGTTGACGGTATATGAAACAGGATTGTTTTCATCAACAATACTTACGGTTTGTTCTTTGTCCATAAAGTTTATTGATCCCATGGCTTTAATATCTTCAGCGGTAAACGGAAATTGTTTACGCATTTGTGCGAGTCGTTCATCTTGTGCCATTTTTAAACTTGCAAGTGCAGCGGCACGTTCGTCTTTTTTCTTGGTGAGTTCATCTTTTTCTATCATGAGTTCTTGTTTTTTCTTTTCAAGTTCTTCAAAATCCGGGGCGAATTTTTTTCGAGCTTCTTCAATTTCGGCAAAGACACTTTGATTTACGTTGCCATTTGATGTTGGATTAAGCAGATCAACAATCATGCTAGCTAAAGAGGCTAATGTTTTATCTGGGTTGTCCAGGTCGAGCGTTAGTTTTAAATTCTTCTTTTGAGTAAATACTACCGCTATCAGGTAGAGATCAATTTTTCCTTTTTTCAGATCGCTGAATAAGCATTTAAATCCTCCACCATCAATACGAAATGTTCCGAGAAGTCCTTTAACAATTCCTTTGGTTGCAATAGAAAATCCTTTGCCTGTCTGTTCAATACCCATTGAGGCGCCTTGTGCCGTGTAGAGAGCTCCTTGCGCCGTATAATAGGAGAGTTTTGCGCTGTTCAGGGCGATACTCAATCCAAGAATTTCTCCAAAGTCATCCATTGTTAAAGGATTTGCAGCAACAAGAGCAGCTTCCAGAACGCCGTAAGACGCTTTGAGCGCTACTTCTCCTGCTGCATATGATAAGCCATAAGTAATAGTGAGTAATTCTGACAGTGGAGCAACAAGTCCTTTTACTGCTTCTAGGGTGCCACGGGCAACTCCAAATGCAACTCCAAGTGCTGCTACTTTTGCAGACCAATAGGCAAGTTCGCCAACTTTCCAGAATTCATACCATTTCATACCTTTTGCTATTTTTTTAAGTTTACGTTTCCCATCATTCATCTCTGAAAGAAGCGAATTTACTTTTTGTGCAGCGGCTGCAATTTTTTTTCTACCATTCAACATTTTTTGACGTGCATCAAGAATTTTACCTAATTCTCCAGCAAGATTGGCAGTTGCTTCTTCTACTTTTTTTACGGCATCATCAACTCGCTTTTGTGCACCATTCATTTTATCGAAATAATCTTTTTGCGCGGCATCTAATTTTTTTTGGAGCGTGGCAATCTCGTCTTTAAATTTCTCAACATCTCTTTGAGCTTTTGCAACAGCTTCTTGTCCTTTTTCTCCTACGTATGAAATTCCTTCGCCTACTTTATCAAGAGCTGCGCAGACTATTTTTTCAAGGTGTTGCAAGAATTTCATTTCAATTGCTGCTGCGATAAGGAAATCCAGGTCAGTTGATTGAAATTCCGCCAGAAAGACGGTATCAAGGTTATTCAATAACTGCATGCGTGCCATAAGGCTGATATAGTCGGGAGAAATAATAACTTCGGCTTCTGCTTCTGTTCTAAAAAATTTGTAGAGGCCGCTAAATGAAATACGTTGTACTTTTTTGTTTATTTTTATTTCAAGCATGACGCCATCATCTGCGGTACCATAGACGCCATCAGGACCTTTCCCAGTCAGTACAATGAGATTTCCAATATTAAGTTTATTTATATAGCCTTGACCAAAAAAACCGTCAGTATTGAGCGCAAGCGTTGCACGAATATATTGATCACCAAAAAAGCAAAATTTTCCTGTAAGACCAAAGCCATTTTTAGATATATCAACCCCCGCTTCTTTGAGTCCGGTTAGGTTGTATGCAAATAAATCTTCATTTTTTTTTGCTGCTGCACTTTTTTCTATTTCTTTTTCTTCTTCTTTTTTGAGTGCTTCAGCCTTGCCTTCTTTGAGAGCTGCCATTCTTTTGTCACTCTCTTCTTGAGTGAGTACCGTGCCATCAGCTTCAGCGGGCATAGCATTTGCAGCGGTTTTTTTTTCTGCTTCTTGGGAAGAAGCAGCAGGTACAGATTCTTCATCAGTTTTTTCGTCTACATCGTCTTCGTTAGCAAGAAGTGTATCTATAGATTCAACCGGAGTTATGCTTTCTTCAATATTAATAGGTTCAAACACTTTTGCATTATCTGCGGTAGCTGTTGCGGTGTGTAGGATAGGTGCCACGTCTGGGTCTGTTGCATCAATTTCTTGGAAGTCTGATGTTTGTTCGGTGGCGAGAGGTTTTAGTGAGGCAAGGGCGAGCTCTTCGGGGGTTTGAGCCGTTTTTGGTTGTGGTGCTTCTGGGGTAGGTGTTGGTGGAGTGGATTCTGGCGTAGCGGCTGGGGTGGAGGTTTGTGTGGGTACTATAGTCGGGTGCTCCGATGCGGTCAGGAGCGTTGTAGCGCAGAAGAAAATAAAACTGTATATGTGCATGCTATTATCCTTGTGCTCTAATATAAAACTCTACTTGTTCAAGGCCTATGTTGGGAATGTAGGCGGTCGGTATGTTGCACAGTTCGGCAAGATCTTTAAGGTTTAAGCTTTTGTATACTCCTGCAAAACTGAATCCCATTGTATTGATATCGCCAAAAATAGTTGCTTCGGCTGATTTACCTATTTTTGCAGTACCAATAGCCTTGAGCCCTATTCTAAATCCACGGCGATACGTCTCTGCTGCAATATGTGCATCGAGTAGTCCTAGTAGTTTCATAATCATTTTAAAACGTAGATGAAGGAGCCCTATATCAATTTCTATTTCAGCGCTTGATCCACAGAGTTCTGCTAATGCAGAAATAAAAATACGTTGTTGGAGAAGGGATAGTGTAATAGAAAAAATTGGTCCATCATCAGCTGTTCCCCACTTTCTATCTTTACCCTTGCCCGTGATGCGAAGGGGGCCAATGTTAAATTTTGGCATCATGGCATACAGCTTAAAGCCACTCATCCAATCAAGATTGAATCCTGCTTCTAGCTTTGCTTTGATTATAGAAGGAATATTGAGAATTAATTTTCCTGAAGCACTAATTCCTGGATCAAAGTAAATTGTTCCAATTTGGCCTCCTGCGGGAGCAAATTTAAATTTTACATCATGAAGCGATATGTCAATTGCTTTTAAAACGTCAAGTGGTCCAAGGTCGAGCCCGACTGCTTTTAAGAGTGCAGGGAGGCAGAAGAGGGGCCACTCTGATACTTCTGCAAGTAGAATGATTTCTGTAGGACCAATTTTTACTGCAGCACGAGCAAGAAAATCTCCAATTGCTATAGCCCCGGTAATACCAAATCCAATAGGAGGAAGTGGTGCATACGGTTGAGACACTTCAATAGCAACGTCAGAAACGGCAATGCCTGGGATGCCAAAAGGGTTTTTCCATTTCCCTTGTAAGGTTCCTGATACTGCAAAGCAGAGAAGCTCAAATTCAATACGCGCAGTAAAAATGAGGGGAGGCTCTTTTTTGCTGGGGAAGAACTTGAGAGAGACCATCAATGCAACAGACGGTTCGCCGCTTATTTCAAAGATGAGTTGGTGCATACTTGCACGGCTCGATAACTTTATTTCTAGAGGGATTGCAAGCTGAAACCTGATTTGTCGAGGGTTTGGATGGAGGATTAAGGAAGCAATAAGTTTTTTGGGCATCGCTTTACCAAGCATTTTTTGAAGAGGAGCAAAGACACCTTGCGTTAAATCAACTTCGCCAAAAATATTGCTTCCTTGTTCCATCATCATACCGCTTGCAGTATCAAAATATTTTTTTGCGGTAAAGCCAAAATTAATTGAGTTAAATGCGATAGTGTCAAACACTGTTCCTGCAAGGCTTGGAATAGAGTCAGAAATTTTCCATGGCTTGAGCGAGGATGCAATCATTCCTTTGGCGCCACTTGTGAGTATTTTTACTTTTGTTGCAATGTTCATGATTGTAGTGGTTCCACCAATAAATGTTTTTTTAGTGGAATCGAGGCCAAGTTCTGCTTTTTCTAGAATAAAATCAGCAAGTCCTGGAATTGCATTAAGTCCTGGAATTTGCTCTAAAGGTTTGAGCGGCTTGCCTCCATTGAGTTCTCCAGAAAATTCGACTACGCGTTGTATTACATTTCCTTTACCAAGAGTGATCCCGCTTATTCCTGGTTTTACAAAACGCAAAATAGGAACAACTTTAATACCAAACATGTCAAAGCGGCCCCGTAATTCAAGTTTAAATGAACGGTCTTTGCTTGCAGATGCTGCGGAATCACCACCTTCGCTGGTGGTAGTTGCCAGTATAATTTCTGGATCACTAAATTTTACGGGACCAAAATCTATAGTGTTGCCAAGTTTTCCTGAGAGATCGAGACCATCGTCTCGTTTATAGCCGCGCATGGGTGTATTAAGTGTACCAAGCACGGGGAGAGTGCATTGAAGCGTCCCTCCAATACCGAATTCAGCCATTGGCGTGCCGCGTGTTTTTTCAAATTCTAGGGCAGGGCTTGCAAGCACAAGGTCGCTGTCCAGCGTTAGAGGAGTTTGTCCAATACAATCAAAACTAAAACCGGTAGGGCTTACAATAATAGTAGCATCTGCATTACTGAGGTAAGCATCGCCATACAGCTTAATATGATTGAGAATAGCGGTTGCGTTAATAGTAGTTGAAGGGACAATAATTTCTTTTGCTGATGTGACAGTGCGTGGTGCGAGTGGATTGGGAAATGAGAGACTGATGTCTTCAAGCATAATTTTCTCCACGTCTACATTACCTTTTGCATCAGGCAGCATATCCACAAGAGGAATTGGATTTTCAATGGAGACTGTAGCATTAGACCCGGCTGTTCCTGTTATAGGAAATGAAAGATTGGATTCTTGGTCGTTCTTGGTAAAAATTGATTGCTTACTGGTGAGTTCTTGAGACGTTGGGGTAAGGGTAAGTAAAAAGTCTGATATAGGCGTTTCTTTGTCTGGAAAGACATTGACAATAAATGGTTCTTTGTATGAGAGCGTAAGAATGAGTTCTTGCGATTCTACGTTGTATGATTTTACTGAAATTGTTCCCGGTGTATCGTTGAGGATGCACGTTCCAGAGAGCTCAAGATGCCCATCGTTGCTAATGTATCCAGTTACATCTGTAAGAGAGACTGTTCCCACAGTGTATGCTTGCTTTACTTGTGCACTGGTACGTCGCGTTGCTCCTATTGCAGAATCAGTAGCTTTGGCTGCCGATTCTGGTGAAGGCGCTAGTATTATTTTACCTAAAATGGGGAGTATAACTTCTGCCCCATCAATAGGAGAAAAGGTAGCATTGTCAGATGATGTATCAGAGTCAATCGCTCTGCTGTCAGTATCAACCTCAAGATCAAGATCATCAATTTCTGATTTTTCTTCTTCTTCCGCTGCATCATCTTTGAGTAAGTCGTCGATATTGACATCAGCGTCTGATGATGTTTCGTTTGGGCTGTCTTTGTCTAATAAAGCGTCGATTTCTGCATCAGAACTAGAGCTTTCTTCAACCTCAGCGCTTTTCTCTTCAGATTCAGTTGCTTTGATTTCAACTCTTGCTGATTGATCTTCTGCCGGCAGAGGCTGTGCGGTATGTAATACTGTGGTAGCAACAAAGAGGTGAAGAATACTTATGAATAGAATATGCATACATTCTGACCCATGTTTAAAATATGGAGTAGTGGGAATACTATCGAATGCTGCGGAGTGTGGCAGGAGTTTTTATGCCAGTGCAATATATTGATATTATGAAAGGGTATGGAGGATATAGTTGAGTGTTTTTTCTCTGATTACCGCTTGCGCTAAGATTCCTTCATGCAGTGGTACGGTCGACTCTTCTATGCTGTCTATAAATGGTTTGAAATAGATAAATTCTTTGAGCCGTTCATTGTTAAATAAATGAAGATAGTGTGCGACGTCAAGCATGGTGATGGCTATTTCTTCTTCGCATGCAATATGATCAATGATGAGTTCTTCTTTAAGCATTTTTTCTGCGAGCATTGAAAGATTTGCTTCAAAATGTTTATTACTTTTATAGACGTTGTAATCACTTTGTTTTTTTATTGTAGAGAGGAGAACCTCTTTTTTCCGTGTAATAATATGCTTGGGAATCTCAAAACGATGCTTGGTGAAAAGAAGATGAAAGAGTTCTTCAATAGTCGATCGGCGTTGAGAGATATCGTTGCGATAAGAGAATACTTCTATTAATTTCTTGTGGATATCTGCCCGTGTTTTTAACTTGAATGTGTTTTTAAAAAACTCAAGGGAAAGATGAGCTCCTTTGGCGATGAATTTAACGGTAATATGGTAATGATATGGTTCTTCAATACTGCTTTGTAGCGCATGAGCAAAAGGAAGCGAGCTGACGGTGAATGCGTCATTAATTTTTTTATGTAAAAATTCTGCTTGCAAGTTGCTGAGTACTACGTCGCTTGACATCTTAATCCAATAATGAGTAGTAAGTGGCACGTCTTGCTCTTGGGTTACCGGGTCCACTAAGGCGAGTGCAAAGTAGATCCAGTCGCCTGGTTCAATAATGGTCTTATCTTGGTGCCGTGCGGTGTCTGTTGCTTGTTTCATGAAATGAATAACTTGATTATCAAGATCTTTATAATTTTTTCTTTCAGGTTGTTTGAAAACAAAATGTTTCCATTCTTTGAGGGTGAGTGTAGGCGCGACCGTGAGAATAAAGTGATAGGTAATAGCTCCCTCGTTTGTGGTAATTTCTGCAAGGCGAGGCCAATTCGCGGTAATAATATGATTGGCGGTGAGTTGCTCAAGTAAAAATTGGATCACAAAATGTTTATAAATAAACTCTTGGCAGTCTTGAGAGATTTCTGCAGCGAAGTATGATTTGGTATATTCGAGCGGTAATTTTTTATTTTCATAACCAGGAAGCGCTGAATAATTTTGATATAATTGAGATACGTGAGTTGCTATTGGCTCTGTTATAGTTTTGTCTACGATAACCGTGCTTTTTGCGAAGCATGTTGACGACTGCTCCCATGAGAAATGCATATGAGATGTCGCCATATGTGCCATCCGTTCTTGTTATAGAGTTACCATATACTACACTGTGTGGAGTCAGTGCTCTTTATTACGTGTTGAAAAGTATATGAAGTTGCAAGGAACGAAAGTCAAGGGTTTATTATATCGTTGAGTGAAATCAATTCAAAAGTTTAGATCGCTAATCGCTGGATTATGGCATTCAGAGTTTTTTCCCGACGAACGACTTGATGTAATACATGTTCGCTGCAGGGCCGATCTGTAGTGAGTGTTTCTTCGGTGAGTGGGGTAAAATATAAGAACTCTTTCAGCCGATCATGTGATGCCAGAGAAAGATAGTGAGCAATATCATCTGAAGTTGCATGGATATTTTCCTTCTGTGCTATTGCATCCACAAGTGCTTCTTCTTTGAGGCGTGTTTCTGCAAGTAGGGTAAGATGTGTGGCGAAATGTTTTTGTTTTGTATACACAGAATTATCTGGCGTTCTGGTCATAATTTCAAGAAACAGTTCTTTGCGGCGTGTAATGGCATGTGGTGGGATATCAAATCGGAATGCGTTAAAAAGTGAGTAAAATAACTCTTCAATAATAGCTTTGCGAAGTGACACATCGCTGCGAAATGAGAATATTTCTATCAGTTTGTTATGAAGGTCGGTGTGGGTTGGGGCGGCAAGACTGGTTTGTACTTGCGAGAGAGTGAGTTTATTTGTCTTGACGACTTGTTTGATGGTGATATCAAAGACGTAGTCGGTGTGGGTTTGTGCAGCAGAGTTTGTAGTAAGTGTTGTTGCGGGAATAGAGAAGGTGGTGTTTTTACTACTGCCTAAAAATTGATGCATTGCGGGTGTTGCAAGAGTGGGGATTGAAATGCGCAGCCAGTAATTGCTGGTGCTGTGGAGAGGTGCTTGAATGTGAGGAGATCTCAATTGTGCAGAAAAATGAACCCAGTCTCCGGTTTCCACAATTGCAGCGGTATCTGATTTTGTATTCTGGAGTGTTGCAATAAATGATTCTACTTGGATGTCCAGATCGGTATAATTTTTACGTTTGGGTGCAATAAAGGTGTGGGTCTGCCAATCGGTTAGCGCTATCTGAGGAGCGCGAGAAAGTCCTACAGTAAAGGTGTAGCCATTAGCCGCAGTTCCCGAAATATCTTGGAGACGGGGCCAGTTGACAATAGATACCGCGTGTTCTTGGAGAAAAAAATGAATGCTTTCTTCAATAAAATGATCGTACAGAAATTTTTGAGTGTCTTGTTCAATTTCGTGCGCAAAATAATGTTGCGTGTAGGTGATGGGAAGAGTGCTGCATGACAACCCTGGCATTACCGTATATTGTCTATACAATGAAGTAATGTGATCTTGTATGTGCATTGAAAGAGTCATTGGTATGTGGATAAGAAGATTCCATACATGAGAAGATTTTTTTTCTATCGTGTATTTGAGTGAACGGGGGGTAAATGCGGGAACAAACGTTTTTTTGCTCAAGATACACTCCTAATTAGTTATGGGCGAAAGCACTGATCGGCAAGGTATACGAAGGTGATTTTTAAAAGTCAAGCAGGTTGCCAGAGAGAAAAGTTTAGTGAGATGATATTTACATTTATAGCGCCTTTGCTATCATGAGCGCCTTGGTGCTTTGGGTTGCTAGCTCAATTGGTAGAGCAATAGACTCTTAATCTACAGGTTCAGGGTTCGAGTCCCTGGCGACCCACCATGTCTTTTGAAATATATGCAAGGATGGCGAAATTGGTAGACGCACTGGCCTTAGGAGCCAGCGGAGTGATCCATGGGGGTTCAAGTCCCCCTCCTTGCACCAATCCTTTTTTGAGTAAGCATTCCCCTTGTAAAAAATCTTATTTCTTGTACTTTGGGAGTGATATTGTGTGTGCTTATGAAGTCCCATTTTAATTTTTTGGTGTATATGTTCTTGTATGAATAAAGGTTATTACAGTGAATAAACAGTTTACTTTTGTGATATGTATAGGTTTTTGTGTAGGTATGATTCTGGTTGTGGATGGAAATCCTGGGCTGGCAGACACATCACCCGATATGTCTATTCTTCGTTCATTTAAAGGATCTGCGTATAAGAAAAAATTGCAGCAACATCAGGAGTCTGAGCGTTTGATTGCGGTGCTTGAAGAACAAAGCCCTGAGCTTCAGAAGCCATTTATAGAAAACGCAGGGAAAATCCTTCTGGGTCTAAAATTGAAAGCAGCTGATAAAAAAGCAATTCAAGTGTTTCTGAAAAAAGTTGCGACTGATGCTGATTTGCTTCCTGCTGATAAAAAAGCAATTGACCGATTCTTTAAGCGAGGGCTTAGTACCGGAGCTAAAATTGGTATTGGCGTGGGAAGCGCGGCTGCGATGACAGCACTTATTGCGATGGCAATAGTTGCCGCACGCTCGGGGATTTCGCGAGGGATGAGTGGCGCACTTAAGACTGTTGGGGGTTTTAGTATGCCAAAGGATCAAGAGGTTGTGCACGGTGCTTGTCCGGATAATTATTATACAACAGGCGGCCGTACACCAACGAATCGAGAAAATTTAACACCTTTCGGGGATGCGGTTACTAGTGGGGGCTCTCAAGCTGGTTCTAGTCCAGGGGCTACAGTTGGCGGTGATGTAGGCGCAAGTGCTGTGACTGCTGATTTTGGAGGTCATCTTTTGGCTGGAGCAGGTGCGGGGACAGGAAGCGGTGCGGTTGGTGTAGTCCCTAGTCCTGGTGATGGATCTGGTTCCGGCGTAAGTGCAAGCGCTGAAGCTAGTGTAGCTGAAAGTGTTGCGAATGGTCTGGTGAGTGGTGATACTGGAGCTGGTGGAGGAGCGGAAAATTATGTAATAACAACTCAAGACAAGATGATTGATCTTTCTTGCTATGATTTTATAGATTTAAGTCTATAAATAGAGATAAAGAACCATTAGCTATATTAGATCCTAGATATCTTCAAGTTGGCGTTACAGCGGAGGTTTTAAAGGGGTACCGCGATACAGCGGAAGATTTTATTGATATCTATCGACAAGGTGACCTTGTAGGGTTTGGAGTCTTTGATGGGCATGGAGGGTCTGCTGTAGCATCGCTTTTGGCAACTGGTCGGTATTCCGACTTTGCCAAATCTTATTCAGGCTCAGTACGATTACTGCCAGCGATTATTAGTGTGCTCTCTCGCGAGAATTTTGGCGAAGGAGATTTAGCCTTGAATCAAGAAAGAATAGTAACTCAACTGAAGCAGTTATACAACCAGATTGATACAACGTTATGTTCACTGGATAATAATTCTGGAAGTACTGCGGTGGTGGCCGTTATTCATGTGCCTTCTCGTCGGTTAATTGTTTTGAATGTGGGAGATTCTATTCTATTTTCTGAAATACATGATGAATGCGGCGCGTATCAGTGTTTAATGACGACCGCTCATGAAGGAGTATCTCAAGTAGAAGTTGATGGAATTATTGAAAAAATTTCTTTGGGAAGGGCATTTGGAGATAAGCGTCATAAGCAAGAGCAAAAGCTTTCCAGTGAGCCGGATATACAGATATCGGAATTGCCAGAAGAAATATATCTCTTATTAGCTTCAGATGGGATTAAATTAGTACATTTAATGAGAGCCGAACTGTCTTCTTTGGGGCAAGAGCCTGCTAAAAAAATTGTTGCAAATGCAATCAATACTGGTTCACGAGATAATTGTTCTGCTATTTATGTTGATGGTAAACTTCTATTTCATTCTGATATTTCTGGACTGCCGCAGGATGGTATAAAAGTAGTTCCTTGTGTGCAATACATAAACGATCAACTTTTCAAAAAATTTATGGGTATAGATAGTGAGTGGTCTTATTTAGGAGACTCTATTCTCTCTGATCCACTGTTCTCTTCATTTAAGAAATTAGATGTGGTTTCTTTCTTCGAGCATAAAATCTTGTGTTTTCTTGGGTCAGATGGAAAAGTGGTGAGGTGTTTTTGGAGAGGAATTCGAGATGAGATTCCTGAAAAATCATTTAATTCGTTGCAGGATATTAAAAATATTTTTCTAAGCAGAGGAAAGTCCGCAGATGTGCTTGCCTGTAATTTTAAACTGTCTATGCGTTTTTCGAAAGCAGAATTGGAATCTTTTTTCAATTATAAGAGCGCTTGTGGTGTAGCCAGTGCTGGAGCAGGAGTTGGAGCCCATACAGGAGCTGGTGCCGGGAATGATGCTGATGTCGTAAGTGGTGTAGCCAGTGCTGGTGCTGGAGCAGGAGTTGGTGCAGGAGCCGACACAGGTGCTAGGGCAGGAGTTGGAGCCCATACAGGAGTTGATGCCGGGAATGATGCTGATGTCGTAAGTGGTGGCGTTGGTTCTGGAGTTGGTGCAGGAGCCGACACAGGTGCTGGGGCAGGAGTTGGAGCCCATACAGGAGTTGATGCCGGGAATGATGCTGATGTCGTAAGTGGTGGCGTTGGTTCTGGAGTTGGTGCAGGAGCCGACACAGGTGCTGGGGCAGGAGTTGGAGCCCATACAGGAGCTGGTGCATCTGTAGGTTCCGATGTAGGTTTTGGAGCTGGTGATGCGGTTGGTCATCATTTGGCCGGAGCAGGTACGGGAGCTGGTGCAGGAGCTGACACAGGTGCTAGGGCAGGAGTTGGAGCCCATACAGGAGCTGGTTGGTCGCCACCACATTCTTTTACATCCCGCAGAACGGAGGTTCTGGATTCTCCTCTTAGTATTCGTAACGAATTCCAGGATATCGACTTAAGTCGATTGAGATTTGACGACGACCCAAGGTGGATACACAGACTTGAAAAATATAAAACAGGCAGTTTATTTTCGAATTTACTAACGATTTACTATAGTAAAAAACGTGTCAACGGTTTAGAAAATCTTGTTTTTAAAATTATAGTGAAGAAACAGTTAAGAAAGGGAATAGTAAAACCAGAATCTGAAATTCATTTTCTGAATACTCAATGGGAGGCCTATTTTCCTCTTATTAAAGATCAGCTTTCTATGACTTGGCCTCAAGATTTATTGGATGAAGTTGAGCGAGTTTGGTTTGCATTACCAGATTCAATTGGCTGGAGAAGTTCCAGCATCGGAGTGATCAAGGGAACGACGAGCTATTCTAATACTGTTGCATCGCCCCCCCTCAGAGCGGAGGTTTTCGATTCTCCTCTTAGTATTCGTAACGAATTCCAGGATATCGACTTAAGTCGATTGGAATTCGACAAAGACCCAAGGTGGATACACAGACTTGAAAAATATAAAACAGGCAGTTTATTTTCGAATTTACTAACGATTTACTATAGTAAAAAACGTGTCAACGGTTTAGAAAATCTTGATTTTAAAATTATAGTGAAGAAACAGTTAAGAAAGAGAGTAGCAGAACGAGAATCTCAAATTCATTCTCTGAATACTGAATGGAAGGGCTATTTTTCTCTTACTAAAGATCAGCTTTCTATAACTTGGCCTCAAGATTTATTGGATGAAGTTGAGCGAGTTTGGTCTGCACTACCGGATTCAATTCATTGGAGAAGTTCCAGCATCGGAGTGACCAATGGAACGACGAGCTATTCTCACACTTAAATTAATGGGAAATGACCATTAATTTAGTGTGAGACGCCCGATTAAGAAGAGAAGAAACAAGTAAAGAAGCTTTAAGAAAGTATTTATGCAGAAATTATATGATTGTCTGTTGAGCGTGTTGTTAGGGGTAACATTTTTTTGTAATGCGTCAGAGCCATTTGTGTCCTCTGAGATGCTCCATAAAGCTGCAAAAGAAGATAAGAAAAAATTGCAGCAAAAGGGGTTTAAGCGTTTGATTGCGGTGCTTGAAGAACAAAGCCCTGAGCTTCAGAAGCCATTTATAGAAAACGCAGGGAAAATCCTTCTGGGTCTAAAATTGAAAGCAGCTGATAAAAAAGCA
>Ga0214921_10002038_pt1 | contig 33507 bp, 28 predicted proteins | sample LL1505_MetaG_FD_177992 | JGI IMG/M metagenome (GOLD analysis project Ga0214921, IMG submission 177992) | Freshwater microbial communities from Lake Lanier, Atlanta, Georgia, United States - LL-1505 | ecosystem: Environmental > Aquatic > Freshwater > Lake | place: USA: Georgia | collected... | reverse complement strand
AATCCAAAAGAAGATTCCACAAAAAGCGTTGAATATCAAAACATTAAAAGCAGACAATGTAAGTCAAGAGCAGCAATAGAGCCAATAATTGGACATATCAAAAATGATCACAGAATGTTGAGAAATTTCTTAAAAGGTGAGCTTGGAGACAAGATAAATGCAATCTTAGCTGGAGCAGCATTCAACTTCAAGAAAGCATTGAACGAAATTGAAGCTTTTATCCTTTTTTATCTTCAATTTTTTCTCAATATAATCAACCGGCAAAAATCAAATTATAACTATTTTTGTTAAAATTTGACTTTTTAAGGGACGACTATTTACAATTGGCTTATTCTTAAGCGTATTAGTTGCAAAAGCAATTCCTATTTGGACTGTAAACCCTAATGCTTTTTCCAATTCTATGACCATGACAAGTGTCATTAGCATTGATTCTGTAGAGTTGACTGGAACTGGGCATCAGGTGGCAGCATTTGTTGGAAATGAGTGCAGAGGAATAGCCAATTTGGTTTATGTAAAAAACTTGAACCGTTACATGGCATTTTTGGTGGTTTATAGCAATAATACTTCAGGTGATTCAATTACCTTTAAAGCTTACAATGCAACAAACAGTCAAGAATATGACATGTTAAATAAAGAAGTTTTTGTGTTAGATAAAATTTTTGGTTCCATAGCAAATCCTTATGTTTTTACCAATAAAAAAATCGGTGCTGCATTTACAGGATTTACTTTAAAAAACATAAAAACCAATTCCGTTGATATTAATTCAACATTACAAACAATTACTATTGAAGTAGATGATACTGTAAATATTAGTAATGTAATAACTGAATTTACACTTAATTCTGTTAGTACCAAAGTGACTTTAAATAACATTGTTCAAGAAAGTGGAGTTACTGCCAATAACTTTAATAATATAATTACTTATTTGATTTATAATTCATTAAATCAAGTTACTACTTGGACAGTAAAAGTTAATAAAACAGTTATTTCAGGTTTGGATGAAGAAACAGTAGGATTACCATTATTTTATCCAAATCCTGCGGTGGATAAAATATATATCCCTTTAAATAAAGGAGTTGCTCAAATTACTAATCTAAATGGTGAGATTATAATTTCTTCTTTTGAGAACACAATTGATGTGAGTAGTTTAGATGCGGGGATTTATATACTGAGTTTTAATGGTAAAAATGAGAAAGTGGTGATAGATAAATAGAAGGATAGAAAAGTATTATTCTTAATTATTAAAAAACATAATCCAATTATTTAAAAAAAGGTGAATCAATTATATTTACCTTTTATATAATATATTCACCTTTTTTTTCACCTTAATCATCAGTGTGCAGCCACTGCAGGTTCATTTACCAATTTATACATTTTGTCGCTGGCTCTAATTCTGAAACTTAATGGAATGGTAACAGAATCACCTTTTACCGCTTTTTGGCTTGGGGCATCATTCACCATTAATTCAGTTAATTCAAATTCTTGCACGCCTGTTGTTGAGCCTATTACCATTAATGTATCACCAATTTCAATATCAAAAGCTTCAATTTTAAACTCTGCTATGTTTGATTTTGGGAAATAATGTTTGCCTTGACCTACATAAATTTTCTTTCTTGTAGCATGACTTCCAGGGTGGTCTTTTGTCCATTCTCCCATTTCTTGCCCTAAATAATAACCAGCCCAAAAACCTCTGTTGTAAACTGTTTCAAGTCTTGATAACCAGTTTTTTACAAGCTCTTGTGAGTAGGTGCCATCTTGCCAAGCATCTATGGCTTCTCTGTAGCATTTTATGGTTACTGCCACATAATCAGCTGCCCTGCCTCTTCCTTCAATTTTTAAAACTTTTACACCAGCATCCAATACTTGGTCTAGAAAATCAATCGTACATAAGTCTTTTGGCGACATAATATACTCATTATCAATCTCTAATTCTATTCCATCTTCATCAGTTACTGTATATTTTTTTCTGCAATTTTGCTTACAAGCACCTCTGTTGGCCGACGAATTATGGTTATGTAAACTTAAATAACACTTTCCAGAAACTGCCATACATAAAGCCCCGTGACCAAAAATTTCAACCTCTACAAGCTCACCTTTAGGGCCTTTAATTTCTTCTTTTTCAATTGCTTCGGTAATTTTCTTAATCTGATTTAAGCTCAATTCTCTGCTCAAAACCATGGTATCGGCAAATAATGAATAAAAACGAATAGTTTCTACATTGGTAATGTTTGATTGAGTAGAAATATGTACTTCTAACCCTTTAGAACGAGCATAACCCATTACAGCGTGGTCTGAGGCAATAATGGCAGAAATGCCAGCTTCCACAGCACTATCCACAATACGTTTCATAATAGAAATATCGTGGTCGTAGATTATGGTATTTAATGTAATGTATGTTTTTATTCCCTTAGGTTTGCATCTGCTTACTATTTCGGGTAAATCTTCTATGGTAAAGTTGATTGATGATACAGCTCTCATATTCAGCTGTTCTACACCAAAATATACTGAGTCGGCACCGTTGTCTATGGCAGCTTGTAAGGCTTCAAAGCTACCTGCGGGGGCCATTAATTCTATTGATTGTTTCGACATCTTTTGTCTAAATTATAAGGGCTATAAGCCAAGGTTAAGGAATACAAAATTAATCAATTTGTTTGAAAAGTTTATTCTTAACAAGCCTTATTTAGTTTGGTTGTTCAATTTTGGTATTATTTTTTATAAACGGCTTACCTTTAAGTGCTTGAATAAGCGTAAATAAAGCAAGTAAACCATACAAAATACTTATTGCAAACACCGATTTGTCGTTTTTAAAAACATAAAAAGCGAGCAAAGGCAAAATTTGAAGAGCATGCATACCTATAAAATGAGCTACCCTTGGGTCGCCGTATTTTGTGCTCCAGTTTAGTAGCGGTAAACCTGCTCCACCATCTGCGCCACCAATAGTATGGGTTAATTTACTGCCCATTACAAATCCTTCAAAAGAGAAAATTACAAAAATCAAAATACCTAATCTTATTGCCCAAACATAATAGGATGGCAGAGAAGGAAATGATTCACTAAAAAATAAAATCCCCACATAAGCTCCGTATAATGTGATGCTAGTTGCAGCCAAAGCCATTAAAGAATAAAGAGTTGCATATACGGGAGTGCTTAAATTGAAATGAGAAAGTTGCCCTCGGTAAGCTTGTAAAGCTATGTAGCCTACTTCAAAAGTGAATAAAATTATGTTTACCGAATTGAATAATTGAATATTGAAATTGGGCAAATAATGACAAAACCAAGCCATAGCCCACAAATACAAAGTAGTGGAAAGTGCAAATTTGAATGGTTTTACCCATGCATTTACGCCTGCAATTTGTTGAGAGGTTGTGTATGAAAGTACCAAAAATAGCAATGCTGCTATAAAATTTGCCAATCCAAAATAAAACAAAGTTTCATTTCTTTGAAGTAATTCTTTGAAAAAGAGAATCATAATATTTTTTATAAGTAACAGATTAATAGAAAGATTTGTTATAAAACTATTAATATTTTTTGTAATATTTCAATGTTTTTCGCAGAATAATGATGAAAAAACATAGATTTATTAAAATATGAAATAATTGTATTATTTTTGTGTAGATTATTTTAAAAGCCATGAAAATAGAAGACGAAATAAAGCAAAAGGAATTCAAATCTGCCTATCAAAAAATGACAGTAAACTTGTTATTTACAACTAATTGGTTGTCGGCTAGTCATACTAGAATTCTGAAGCCTTATGGAATTTCTGTGCAGCAATACAATATTCTCAGAATTTTGCGTGGTCAACACCCAAATCACATCAATATGGGTGCAATTTTGGAGAGAATGTTGGACAAATCTAGCAATGTAACTAGATTGGTAGATAAATTAGAAGCTAAAAATTTTGTAACTAGAACTTCTTGTGCCGAAGACAAGAGAAAATTTGAAGTTAAAATTACTGAAGAAGGACTTACTGTGTTAAAAAAGCTCGACAAAGTAACCCTAGATTTTACCAATTTCAAAGAGCAAATATCAGAAGAAGAGGCACTTAAAATAAGTGATTTGTTAGATAAAATTAGGGATATTAAGTTTTAAGTTTTAAGTTTTACGCATTCTTTCAGAATGCCCAAGAACTACGCAACCATTTCACTTCTCACTTCTCACCTCTCACCTTTCACCTTTTACTTCTCACTTCTCACTTGTCACTTCTCACTTGTCACCTATCCCTTGTCACTTTTCACCTAACTAAGTTTGAATCACACCTGTGCTAAATGCTTTTATTTCAGCATTTTGATTCGCCATTCCTATTCCTAAACTAATGTGTTTTCTTGTTTCTTCTGGTTTAATAATTCCATCAATCCAAAGTTGTGAGGCGGCGTAATAAGGACTTGTTTCTTCCTCGTATTTTTCTGTAATTTCTTTTAATAATGCATTTTCTTCTTCTTTGCTTACCTCTTTGCCTTGTGCTTTTAGCGATGAAACTTTTATCTGAAGCAAAGTTTTGGCAGCACTAGCACCACTCATTACGGCAATTTTAGCAGTTGGCCATGCAAGCATTAATCTTGGGTCAAAAGCTTTGCCACACATGGCGTAATTACCTGCTCCATAAGAGTTTCCAATTACTAATGTAAATTTAGGTACTACGGAATTTGCCATAGCATTTACCATTTTTGCACCATCTTTTATAATGCCTCCTTGCTCAGACCTACTTCCAATCATAAATCCTGTTACATCTTGAATAAACAACAACGGAATTCTTTTTTGGTTACAATTCATAATAAATCTTGCGGCTTTATCTGCACTATCAGAGTATATTACACCTCCCATTTGCATTTCTCCCTTGCCAGATTTTATCATTTTTCTTTGATTGGCTACAATTCCCACAGCCCAACCATCTATTCTTGCATAACCACAAAGGATTGATTTTCCATAAGCTGATTTATATTCATCAAATTCACCTTTGTCCACCAAGCACTTTAATATTTCAACCATATCGTAAGGTTTTGTGCTTTCGGCAGGGAAAATATCGTACACTTTTTCAATTGGGTAAAGTGGTGTTTCAGAGGCAATTCTATCAAATCCAGCTTTGGGTTTATGACCAGTTTTGTCCATTATTTTTTTTATGGCATCAAGGCACGATTTGTCATCAGGATATTTGTTGTCCGTAACTCCTGAAATTTCGCAGTGCATGGTGGCTCCTCCAAGTGATTCATTGTCAATATCTTCCCCAATTGCTGCTTTTACTAAATAAGAACCCGCCAAAAATATAGAGCCTGTTTTTTCTACAATCAATGCCTCGTCTGACATAATGGGCAAATAAGCGCCTCCAGCCACGCAACTTCCCATTATGGCCGCCACCTGAATTATTCCTAATGCCGACATTTGTGCATTGTTTCTAAAAATCCTTCCAAAGTGCTCTTTATCAGCAAATACCTCATTTTGCAAAGGCAAATATACGCCAGCACTATCAACCAAATAAATAATAGGAATTTTATTTTCTAAAGCTATTTCTTGTGCTCTCAGATTTTTTTTGGCAGTAATGGGGAACCAAGCCCCAGCTTTTACAGTGGCATCATTGGCTACTACAATTGATAATCTGTTACTTACATACCCAATTACCACAATTACACCACCACTAGGGCATCCGCCGTGGTCTTGGTATAATTTTTCACCAACGTGTATGCCTATTTCTATAAAATCTTTGTCATTATCAAGTAAATATGTAATTCGTTCTCTAGCAGTGAGTTTGCCTTGTTGGTGTTGGTTTTCTATTTTCTTTTTGCCACCTCCTAAAAAAGTGATTTTATTTTTCGCTTCTAGTTGAGCTACCAATTCACGCAAAGTTGCCATAATTTTAAAAATTTAGATAAGTCTTGATTTGTACGTTTTTTATTTTTCAATGTTTTTGAATTTTATATCAAAATCAAAAACTTATTGATTTAAAATGCAGTAAAAGAACAAAATAATTTATTTTATGGAAATCTTTTTTTCTGCCAACGAAATTCAATTTTTAATAAAGGACACTAGAGTGTTGTCTGCTGTACAAACTTATTTAAAATCAGTATGTTTTGATTTAAAAGTGAATACAGCTCATTTTTGTTTTAATCAAAATATTGGCTTAAATCCTAATTTCAAAGTAGGCGAACTGAAAGTTAATTCATTGAATTATAGTAAGATAATTGATGAAAATGATACCGATGAAATAATTGTAGTAGATGAATATTATGTAAGTTTTATTGCCCTTAATGCAGATGGAAATGAGCCTTTTGCCTATATTTTTCTTATTGATACCAAAATAATTCAAATTGATGCTATTTCTAATAAAATTCACGCTATTACAAATGACACTTTTTTAAAAGGAGCTTTAAATAGATTTTTAAAACTAGAAGCAACTTACAGTTTTGAAGCATTGTTTGATAATTCATTGGCATTGATGTGTATAGCTAGTGCCGATGGGAAGTTTTTAAAAGTAAATCAAGCATTTACAGATAGTTTGGGATATACCAAAGAAGAACTCCTAGAGCTGCCTTTTATGGAACTTATTCACCCTGACGACCACTTATCTACTATTGATGTAATATCAAGATTATCAGGTGGATTGAAAGTAATTAAATACGAAAATAGATATATAACTAGAAATGGTGAAATAAAAAATTTTAGTTGGAGCGTAAATCCTGATGTAGCTACAGGATATTTCTTTTGCACGGCGGTTGATGTTACATTAGAACGTAACAATGAACTGAAAATGAAGAGTATAGTAAAAGAAATGCTTCAGTTGAAATTCGCAATTGACGAATCTGCAATTGTAGTAAGTACAGATATTAGAGGTACTATAATTTCAGTTAACGACAAATTTTGTGATATTTCAAAATACTCTAGAAATGAATTAATTGGTCAAAATCATAGAATTGTAAATTCTGGCTACCACAGTAAAGATTTTTTCTTACAAATGTGGCAAACATTGGCAAAAGGTAAAATCTGGAAGGGAGAAATAAGAAATAAAGCAAAAGATGGCACTATTTATTGGGTAGATACTACTATTGTACCACTTTTTGATGAAATGAGAAAACCTTATGAATTTATAGCCATTAGGAATGATATTACGCCAAGAAAGAGATTAATGGAGGAGTTAGAAACTGCCTCTCAATTGGTGGTGCAAAACATGAAAGCAAAAGATGCATTTTTGTCTAACATGAGCCATGAAATTCGTACGCCTATGAATGCCATTATTGGTTTTTATGATATACTTTCCAAAACTAAACTTACAAAAGAACAAGATGATTATGTGAGAATAATTTCATCTGCCAGCAATAATTTGTTAGTGATTATCAATGATATACTTGATTATAGCAAAATAGAATCTGGTAAAATGGAACTAGAATCTGTACCATTTTCTATTGCTGATGCAGTGAAATCAGTAGTGAAATTATCAGAATCAAAAGCAAAAGACAAAGGTATTAAATTATTAAGCATGCTAGATTCTGATATACCAGTCTGGGTATTAGGAGATACGGTGCGTTTGCAACAAATTTTAATTAATCTTACAAGTAATGCCATTAAATTTACTAGCAAAGGCAAGGTAGAAATAAGTGTTTTACTTGATAAAATTGATAACCAAAATGCAATGGTTCTATTTTCTGTAAAAGACTCTGGAATTGGGATTCCTGCCAATAAATTAAATAAAATATTTGAACGATTTGAACAGGTTTCAGCATCAACCACTAGAGAGTTTGGGGGCACAGGTTTAGGGTTAAGTATAGTGAAAATGCTCACTGAACTATTTGGAGGCACCATTGAAGTGTTTTCTACTGAAGGGCAGGGAACTGAATTTAAAGTGCTGATTCCCTTTGAAATTACCTCTCAACAACAGGTAATAGAAAATAAAGTGGAAGCATCGTTCCAGCAAAATGTGGAGTCGATAATGGGTAAAAGATTGTTGTTGGTAGAAGATAATCCACTTAATCAAAAACTTGCAACTAAAATTTTAAGTAATCATAAGGTAGAGATTGATTATGCCCACGATGGCAAAGAAGCAGTAGAAAAAGTGAAAGCCAATAAGTATGATTTTGTGCTTATGGATATTCAAATGCCTATCATGGATGGGTATGAAGCCACCAAATTGATAAGAAATGAATTGAAAAGTGATGTGCCTATCATTGGTTGTACTGCACATTCTATGGTTTCTGAAAAACAAAAATGTTTAGAATTGGGTATGAACAATTATATTTCAAAACCCTACCATGAACATGAACTGCTTAGAATAATTTCTAGTTCTTTGAACAACGAAAGTGTAGAAAATGTAGATAATCAAATAGTTGAATTAGAAGAAGTTGAGGCGATTTCTTATGCCGATAAAATTTTGGAATTAGACGATAAGTTTGGAAAAGAATTCACCCAAGATATTTTGAATATTTTTTTAACAGAAATTCCAGATGAAATTCTAGAATTTAAAGATGCTTACGAAACAAAAAACTTTGAAAGATTGGTATTTTTAGCACATAAATTTAAAGGCTATTTGGCAGTGTTAAATTTAGATGCCGACAGTAAATTATCTGGAAATATAGAAGACGCTGCCAAAATAAACGATTTTAAAACAGTGCAAAAAAACTTTTTTCCATTGATGGAATCGTTCAAATTGATTTTTGAAGCTATAAGAAATTATAGATGAATTTCGACAAAAGATGATAGATATTAGATTTTTTAAATTTTATCTAACATCTAATGTCTATCATCTAAAATCTAACATCTAACGTCTAATAATTGCACCAAGCTCTTTTTCAAAGCCTTCCATCAATTTATTCATGGTGGTTTCTATTTGCTTATCGGTAAGGGTTTGTTCTTTATCTTGTAGAGTAAAAGATACTGAATATGATTTTTTATCTAGCCCAATTTGCTCACCTTCAAATACATCAAACACATTGATATTGCTTAATAGTTTTTTCTCAAGTTTAATAGCTAGTTTTTTGATTTCTTCAAAAGTAACTTTTTTGTCAATTACCAAAGCCAAATCTCTTCTTACTTCTGGGAATTTAGATATTTCTTGTAAAGTTTGTTTGTTTTGATAATATTTAACCAATAAGTCAAAATCAATATCAGCATAAAAAACAGTTTGTTTTACTTCAGCTAATTTTGCTATGTTCTTCTGAATCAGCCCTAAAGTGGCAATTGTTTTATTACCTTTGTTTAATTTTAAACCATATTGGAACAATTCATTTGAGAATTTTTCTTGCGAAAGGTCTTTTAAATTAAGTTTTTCAAGTATGATATTTACAATTTCAGCTATTTGATAAAAATCATTGGCTACAGATTTTGATTGCCAAGTTTCATCTGTTGTGTTGCCTGTAAGCCAAAATGCTAAGTGGTTGTTTTCTTGATATTTATCTTCTATTTTTTGATAAGTTTTACCAAATTCAAATAATTTTAAATTAGATTGTTTTCTGTTGATATTATGCGACAAAACTTCTAATCCTGAAAAAATCAAGCTTCTGCGCATTATGTCTAAATCTTCACTTAATTTATTGAGAATATTTACGTGGTTTTCAGCATTAAAATCCGTTAAACCATTGTAATAACTCGATTTTGTAAGCGAATTTGTCAATATTTCACTGTAACCTTTGCCAATAAGAGTGTTTATTAAGGTGTTTTTTATAAAATCAGCATCTTTTTCTGGGAAAGAAGCCAAGAAATCACTGCTTAAATTTTCTTTGGTGGGGATTTGGTCAAAACCCACAATTCTTATCACTTCTTCTACAATATCAGCTTGGCGAGTAACATCTACTTTATAGGCAGGCACTTCTAGCTTTAACTCCCCATTTGTATTGCTTAAAATAGTGATATTTAGATTATCTAAAATTGCATCTACTTTTGATTTTTCAATTTCAATACCTATTAATTTATTGATATATTCATAAGTAGTTTCAATCAAAAAGTCAGAAATTGGAGCAGGATAATAATCACTAGGAAGTGTATCTATTTCTCCTTCAGTTATTTCTACAATCAATTTTGAAGCATAAGCCAAGGCATTCAGTGGCATATTGGGGTCAGTACCTCTTTCAAATCTGAACGAAGCATCTGTTTTTAAACCATGTGTTAAAGATGTTTTTCTTACAGAATCTGCACTAAAATAAGCACTTTCAAGGAAAATAGAAGTGGTATTATCACTCACACCTGAGTCTTTTCCACCAAAAACACCAGCAATGCAAAGTGGTTTTTGAGTATCGGCAATTACCAATTCTCCTCCTTTAAACTTGCGTTCCACGCCATCAAGTGTAAGCAAAGTTTCGCCTTCATTGGCTTGGCGAACAATGATTTTTCCTCCTTCAATTTTGTCTAAATCAAATGCATGAAGTGGCTGCCCTAGTCCGTGAAGTACGTAATTAGTGGCATCTACAATGTTGTTGATGGGAGATAAACCTATGGCTTTCAGTTTGTTTTGCAACCATTCTGGGCTTGGTTTTACTTTTACATTTTTAATCACCACGCCAGCATATCTAGGTGCTGCGGTAGTGTCCAAAACTTCTACAGGAAAAACTCCGTTTCCGTTATGAGCGGGAAATGTAAAATCAATTTCTTTTAATTTTTGAGAAGTCAATGCTTGCAAATCTCTGGCAACACCTAAGTGAGAAGCAGCATCAGCACGGTTGGGAGTAAGCCCAATTTCAATGGTGTAGTCTGTTTCTATTTTAAAAAATTCAGCAGCAGGTGTGCCGTTAGGTAATTGAGTATCAAGTACTAAAATCCCATCATGAGAAGTGCCTAAACCAAGTTCATCTTCGGCACAAATCATACCTTCAGATACTTCTCCTCTTATTTTTGCTTTGCTAATTTTGAAACTTTCTCCAGAAATAGGATATACTTGTGTGCCAATGGTGGCAACTACAACTTTCTGACCAGCAGCTACATTGGGTGCTCCACAAACAATAGGAGAGGGGCTCTCAGCACCAATATCTACCGTAGTTACCGATAATTTATCAGCATTGGGATGTCTTTCGCAGGTCAAAACTTCGCCAATTACAAAACCTTGTAAGCTACCTTTTAAACTTTCAAATGGTTCAATTCCTTCTACTTCTAGCCCTGCACTAGTAAGTAATTCTCCGATTTTTTCTGGAGTATCTTGTATATCAATAAATTGTGTTAACCAATTGAACGAAATTTTCATATTTTAAAAGTTTTATCTTACAAAACAAATGTAAGCATTTTTTTAAAAAATAGAAGTTGAAATTTGAAGTGTAAAAAGAGTTTTGTTTATTTTTTAGTGTTTTTGCTTTGCATTTGTTCTAAATTTAAAATAGTTTCATTTAAAATATTTAGCATATTCAGTTGCATAGTGTTTTTGTTTTCAAGTATTTCTATTTTTTCTTCGTACAGTTTTTCTAATTTTTCATTTGAGCCATAATTATTTACAGTGCCTTGTTCATAATTATTTCCACTGCCATTGTTGTCGCCATTTATCTCTCCAAAATTGTTAAAATCTGAAATCTGCTTGGTATCAAAAAATAAATGAGGGTTGATGTTAAAAATTTTAGCCATAGCTTCAATTTTTGCAATGGTGATATTACTACTATCTATTTCATATCCAAGATACTCATTTTCTGACACTTTTAAAAGTTCTGCCATTTGAGTGGTGCTTAATTTATTTAATATTCTGGTATTTTTTATTTTATCACTAATCTGAAAATTTTCCATTGTTTTTTTTCTAAATATATAGCTAATAAAATGAAAATGAACAATAATTTTAAAATTCGTACATCAACTCACAAATGATAGATCCTGATTTTGGTTTTTCAAAATTGGGGAATTTATATCCTGTAATTAATACTAAATGCTTAAAATTGATTTGCACACCAGTTATCAATGCTGATAAATCATGACGTCCTGAAAACCAGTCGGCTATGATATAGAATTTGTCTTCAATAATGGGTTGTTCTAGTCCTGCCATAAATGAAAAAGGATTTCTTCTTATTACAGATTTTTTAGCTATGCCATTTTCTTGGCTGGTAAGGGTGTCATAACCAAAAAGTTCTGCAGATCCAAAGCTTACTCCTGCTGTAAGTCTGGTTTTTAATTTGGGAGTTCTAAGGCTGTACATGGCATAGCTCCAACCACCAACAGTTGGTTTCTTTTCTACGCCAAATAGTACGTTCTGACCAACAATAAATTTGCTTTCTGGTAAGTGAATAGGTATGTCGAACACTTTTTTGAAGCCAATTCCCAAACATTCGTGAGAAACTGGAGAATTGGATAAATTACTAAACGAAACCGTAAATTCAAGATTTTTTTGTACACCATAGCATAAAAAATTGAAGCTATTCCACTTTACTTTGTCATATTTCCAGGCATTTACTTGCGATTCATGGGTAAACATTAATTTCCCTACAGGAGTAATATCGGCGCTTGGAATACCCGCAATAAGTGATTGGGCTTTTAATTCATTTGTAAATAATATGGTAACAAATAGTAAGATTAGTTTGTTGATATTAAGCATTATAACAGTTTTTTAGTTAGAACAAATAGTATTAAAAATTGTTTGATTTATGGATGTAAATATGAAAACTATGATTTTATGGTTGAATTTCTAATAATAAAATCAAATTTTTCATTGGCCTGTGTAATTGGCACAGAAAAAATTGGCACTTCTGAACCATGTTTTTCATGTATCAATTTTTCAATAGTTGAAAAAAGCATTGATTTTGTTTGCGCTGTAATTACAGAATTTATTCTTTTTACAATTGTTTCATTTTCAAGCGAATACGACTCGTTTTCAATGTCAATTGATGCATTAGCTATAAGTTTTGCTTCTAATAATTCGTGTACAATTTCCTGTGCTTCATTTGATTGTTCTAAATAAATAATAATGTTTACCATAGTTTTTGTTTGTTTTAAAATTTCAAAGATAATTATTTAATGTTTTGCACTTAAGTTTTATTTGTTTTTTTTCATTAACTAATAAATACAAAAATCACCCAGTTGTATTGCTGGGTGATTTTTGTTGAAAATCAGTTTTTTATCTGTTCAATGTATCACATATTTTACATCCGACACAACACAAATTCCACTGATTTTTTTGAAGAAAATTTTCAATTCAGGTACAATGGCCAGCACTTGTTCTTCGTCACAAACGGTTACTATCATGGTGTTTTTAAACACATCATTCAAGTCGTCGCCATGTTTTTCGCCTCTTTGTCCTTTGCCTTTTACATCGCCAAATATTGTCCATCCCGTAACACCATGTTTTTCAATAATTTCAATGATTTTATCAATCGACCTTTTTTCGGTTATAATTTCTATTTTTTGTGCATTTCTCATAATTTCTATTTTTTAATTGGTTAAATAAAGTGTTGAATAAGTGAGTAGTAAAGCGGAATGCCTACAATTACGTTAAACGGAAAGGTAATAGCCAATGACATTGGTACGTACACACCTGGGCTTGATTGCGGTACTGCAACTCTCATGGCTGCAGGCACTGCTATGTATGAAGCACTTGCGCATAACACAGTGAACATGAGGGCATCACCATGGTTCATGCCAGTAAATTTAGCGATTGTGATGGCAATTCCAGCATTGAACAAAGGAAACAAAATGGCAAAGAATAGTGAGAAGATTCCCGTTTTTCTAAGTTCTTTTAATCTTCTTGCAGCCACTAATCCCATATCTAACAAGAACAAGCAAAGTACGCCTTTGAAAATGTCTCCTGTAAATGGTTTTACTGCTTCGTAGCCTTTTTCTCCACAAACAAATCCTATTACTAAACTCCCCAAAATCAGCACAATAGAACCTTCTGTAAAAGCATCTTTTATGGTGTGACCAATGCTAGATTCTGCTTGATTTTCTTCGTCTTTGTGGTACATTTTATGTAAAACCACCGCTACAATTATGGCGGGAGATTCCATTAAAGCCATGGCTGCCACCATGTGACCGCCAAATTCTACATGATTGCTTTGCAAAAAAGCAACTGCGGTAATAAACGTTACGGCACTCACCGAGCCATAAGTGGCTGCTAAGGCTGCTGCATTGTGCACACTGTATTTTTTCTTTAATATGAAAAATGCATACAGTGGAACTAAGGCCGACATTAACATGGCTAAACCTAACACCGAAAGCACGTAACCATCAAATCCACTTTTAGTTAGCTCTGCACCTCCCTTTATTCCTATGGCAAATAAGAGATACAAAGAGAAGAATTTTGGCAATGGTTGAGGAATTTCTAAATTGGATTTTACCGCTATGGCTAATAAACCCAAGAAGAAAAACAACACAGGAGGGTTTAAGAAATTTTGAAATAAATCTAATGGATTCATATTTTTAATTGGTTTAGGTGAATGAAATTTTTATTTACTGATTAAGTCTAGATAATTGTCGGGCAAGAATTCTACTCTGCCAGTTTGAAGGTCATAAACTGCTCCCACTATTACCAATTCTCCTTTTTGCACTGCTTTTGAAAGTACTGGTTCTAGATTTTGAAGTTGTTTTACTTCATTGGCTACATTTATTTTTACAGCATTTTCTACCAAATCTCCACTGTGCTGATGGCGAGCTTGTTCGGCAGCTGGTTTTATTGCATTTATTAAAGTTACAATATGACCAGGTACATCTGGCACTTTACAGGCAGCAGCCACTGCTCCACATTTAGTATGTCCCAGCACCACAATTACTTTGGCACCTAAAACTGCATTGGCAAATTCAATACTGCCCCAAGAAGCATAAGAGGAAACTTGTCCAGCCGTTCTTACAATGAATAAATCTCCCAATCCTTGGTCAAAAATAATTTCGCTCGGCACTCTAGAATCAGAACATCCCACTATGATGGCAAATGGTTTTTGTCCTTCTGCAACTTCTTTTACTCTTTCTAATGTTTGGTTCGGTCTGATGCTTTTTCCCGAAACAAATCTTTCATTGCCATCTTTTAGTTTTTTAATGGCTTCTTCTTTGGTAGTAGTTGTCTGAGCAAATGCTACAGAGCCTGTAAATAAAGCAGTAATGCTTGCTAGTTTTAGGATGGTTTTAAACATAGTATTTTTATTTTTTTTTGATGTCACAAATTTAATAGCTGAGGATTATATATTTTTATTTATATTTGTTATCATATACATAAAGAAAATTTATGAATTATACTTTGCATCAAATACAGGTATTTATAAAAGTGGTTCAATTTCAGAGTATTACCAAGGCTGCTGAAGAATTATTTATGACTCAGCCTGCTGTTTCTATACAATTGAAAAATTTTCAAGATCAATTTGAAATACCTCTGTATGAAGTGGTTGGAAGGAAATTACATGTTACAGAATTTGGTCATGAAATTTATCAGATGGCTGAAAAAATTATGAACGAAGTGTATGCAATCAATTATAAAACACAAGCATTTAAAGGTTTTTTATCTGGAAGGCTCAGTATATCAGTGGTTTCTACTGGTAAATATGTGATGCCTTATTTTTTATCTGGATTTATGAACGAACATCAAGGAATTGATTTAGTGATGGATGTAACCAATAAAAGCAAAGTGATACAAAGTGTAGAAAAAAATGAAATTGACTTTGCGTTGGTATCTATTGTGCCCGATTTTTTAAAAGTAGAAGAAGAAATATTATTGGAAAATCATTTGTTTCTTATTGGAAATCAAGATTTTGATTATGGAAATGAGGAACATGAAGTAGAGTTATTGAAAACTTTGCCTTTGATTTACCGTGAAGAAGGCTCAGCCACCAGAGCCGTTATGGAAGGTTTTTTAGAGAAAAGTAAATTGTCTATCAGGAAAAAAGTAGAATTAACTTCTAATGAAGCTGTAAAACAGGCTGTAATTGCTGGGTTGGGGTTTTCAATAATGCCTTTAATTGGTATTAAAAACGAACTTGAAAGTGGAGAATTGAAAATTATTCCAATGAAAGGTTTTCCCATTAAAAGCGAATGGAGATTAATTTGGTTGAAAAATAAAAAATTATCCCCTGTAGCTTTAGAATTTTTAAAATATTTAAGAGCCGAAAAAGAGCACATTTTAGAAAAAAACTTTTATTGGATAAAGAAGTATGTTTAGCACTCCATCTAAATTTATTTCAATTTTAAAACCATTTTTTATACTACTCGTAAAGGGTGAAATAGTTTGTTTTTTCTTTGCATTTCATTGAAAATGAATGATAGAAATTTCAATATTTGCAAATTTATTTAAAATAATATTTATATGGAAACTGTTAGAAATTTTCAATTTATTCAAACTGAAACCGTAAAACCAGAAGGTTTATTGCAAAGAAAAAAAATAGGCGTTTTTATGGTGTATGAAAATACCAAAGCTGAAAACGAATATTATGTGTATAATCCTAAAAATGAGTTGTATTACAATTTAAAAAGGGTAGCAGAGTTTGGCTCGGTTGATAATGATTTTATGGGTGCCATTATGGCTTTTTGCAATAATTAATTTTATTTTATTCGTATTTCATACACTTTATTTAAGGCATTAAATCTTAAATAAAGTGCTTTCCCAAGTTTACCTACACCTAAGCATTGTTGCCCAGGTTCCACAAAAAATATCAACTGTTTTTGTCCCCTGTCAAGCAATTCGTTTCGGTCTGCTAGCCCCAATGAAATAGTGATTTCTTCTTGTGAATATCCCATTAGTGATTTTTGTTGGTCCATCACTTTGTCTATCGTTTTGGCTCTGTAACCATTACATCCCAATTTGTCTTTTTTCCAAGCAGTTTCATCTACGTTTTCTAAATCTACTTTTTTATGACAAGAAAATAGTATGAGTAGGAGAGGTGCTAAATATAAATATTTCATAGAGGTAAATGTAATACTTGTTTTTTGAATATTGTTTAATTTTTTATGTTACAAAATGAATATTTGCAATCTCTACATTGCAAATTGTTATACTTTTTGCAATGTAGAGATTACATTTTTTACTAAAACTCGCAGTTTTGAGGAGTTCTAGGGAAAGGAATTACATCTCTAATGTTACTCATTCCTGTTACAAAAAGTATAAATCGCTCAAAACCAAGTCCAAAACCACTGTGAGGCACGCTACCAAAACTTCTTGTGTCCAAATACCAATATAATTCTTCAGGATGAATGCCTACTTCAGTCATTCTGTTGGATAATTTTTCCAAGTCATCTTCTCGTTGCGAACCACCAATAATTTCTCCAATTCCAGGAAACAGTACGTCCATGGCTCTTACGGTTTTGCCATCTTCATCTAGTTTCATATAAAAGGCTTTTATTTCTTTTGGGTAATTGGTGATAATTACTGGTTTATTGAAATGTTTTTCTACCAAATATCTTTCATGTTCCGATTGTAAATCAATTCCCCATTTTACTTCGTACTTAAATTGCCCCTTTTTGGCTGGTTTTGAATTGATTAATATCTCAACGGCTTCAGTGTAAGTGATTCTTTCAAAATTGTTTTCTTGCACAAAACGCAATTTATCTAGCAAACTTAGTTCGCTTCTTTCTTCAAGCTTTTTCTTACTTTCTTCTTTGGTAAATCTTGCATCAAGAAACTCTAAATCAGCTACATTGTGTGTTAAAACATACGAGATTAGGTACTTTAAAAATTCTTCTGCCAAGTCCATGTTTTCCTCCAGTTCATTAAAGGCAACTTCGGGTTCTACCATCCAAAATTCTGCTAAGTGTCTGGTTGTGTTTGAGTTTTCAGCCCTGAAAGTAGGTCCAAAAGTATAAACTTCACCCAATGCTGTAGCTCCTAATTCGCCTTCAAGTTGTCCTGAAACAGTCAAATTGGTGGCTTTCCCAAAAAAGTCTTCTTTATAGTTGACTGCCCCATTTTCATCAAGCGGAGGTTTTTTTGCATCAAGAGTAGTTACCCTAAACATTTCACCTGCTCCTTCTGCGTCCGAAGCAGTAATTATTGGGGTATGAAGATACACAAAACCCTTGTCGTTGAAGAACTTATGTATGGCAAAAGCTGCAGTATGGCGTATTCTGAGAATGGCACTAAAAGTATTGGTTCTAGGTCTTAAATGTGCAATTTCTCTCAAAAATTCCAACGAATGTTCTTTCGGTTGTAATGGGTATTTTTCAGGGTCTGCAATGCCATAAATTTCAATTTCTTCTGCTTGAATTTCAATTTGTTGCCCTTTTCCTTGTGATGGAATAATGATGCCAGCAACACGCAAGGCAGCACCCGTAGTCACATGTTTCAATGTGGCTTCATTTATTTTTTCTATATCTGCCACCACTTGAATATTCGTAATTGTAGAGCCATCATTAAGGGCAATAAAAACTACACCTTTGCTATCTCTTTTGGTTCTAACCCAGCCTTTTATAGTAACTTTGTTATTAAAAGCGTAATTAATGAATAGGTCTTTTATTTTTGTACGTGACATCTTAAATTGAATTAGGAGAGAAATAATATCTGTAACAAAAAAACGATTTTTTGTCCTTTTTAACAAAATTTTCACAAATTAAACTAATTTTGGATTGATGTTTGATAAGAAGCCAATTCTTATTTCAAATTAGTTTTAAACCAAATATTTAGGTAAAATGCAGAAACTGGGTTTATCGTTATCGCTTCAGCAAAAACTCTCGCCTCAGCAAATTCAATTTATAAAATTGCTTCAGGTGCCTACTGCCGAATTGGAAGCTAGAATTGAGGAAGAGTTAGAAATAAATCCTGCTTTAGAAGAAGGAGAATTCTCCGAAGGTCCTGAAGAAAAAGAGGAGGAAGATGATTATTCTTTGGATAATGATTTTGAAGAAGGTGGAGATTCGGATGATATTAACCTAACTGATTATTTACAAGACGATTACGCTGGTTATAAAATGCAAGGTGATGGCCCTAATCCTGATGAGGAAGAAAGAGAATCGCCTTTGAGTTTTGATTCTACACTTTCTGAAACCCTGCTTACTCAACTAGGATTTTTAAAACTAACTGAAAGAGAGGAGATTATTGCCAATCAATTAGTGGGCACTATTGATAATGATGGTTACATTAGACGAGAAATTGAAGCAATTGTAAATGATATTGCCTTTCAACAAGGCATTGAAACTGATACGGATGAAGTAGAATCTGTACTTTTTAAAATTCAAACTTTTGACCCTGCAGGCATTGGAGCAAGAAATTTGCAAGAGTGTTTATTGTTGCAAATCAAACGTAAACAAGAACATAATCGTGAATGGGTTTTGGCAATGGAAATTGTAGAACATAATTTTGAAGAGTTTACAAAAAAACATTACGATAAAATACAAAAAAGAATAGATGCTGAAGATGAGGAGTTTAAAGAAGCTATTGAATTAATTACTCATTTGAATCCTAAACCAGGAGGTAGCGAAGGTGGAGATGTGAGGTCTCAATTTTTAATTCCAGATTTTATTTTGAATAATATCAATGGAAAGCTAGAAGTGGCACTTAACTCTAAAAATGCACCTGATTTAAAAGTAAGCAGAGCCTATCTTGAAATGTTTGACACTTATGATAAAAGTGACAAAAAAGACAAGAAAATGAAAGAGGCCGTAACTTTTGTAAAGCATAAATTAGACTCAGCTCGTTGGTTTATTGATGCCATTAAACAACGTCAGCTTACATTGTTAATGACCATGAATGCCATTGTAAAATTTCAATATGAATTTTTCTTAGAGGGCGATGAAAGCAAGTTAAGACCAATGATTTTGAAGGACATAGGTCAGATGATTGATATGGATATTTCCACTGTTTCTCGAGTAGCAAATAGCAAAAGTGTGATGACGGAATTTGGAATTTACCCATTAAAATACTTTTTCTCAGAAGGCATTGCTACAGACAGTGGCGAAGATGCTAGTAGCAGAGAGGTGAAGCAAATTATTAAAGAATTAATTGAGGCAGAAGATAAAAGTAAACCCTTGCCAGATGATAAACTTGATAAGTTGCTAAAAGACAAAGGTTTTAATATTGCTCGCAGAACCGTGGCAAAATACCGTGAACAACTGGGAATTCCTGTGGCAAGATTAAGAAAAGAACTTTGATAAGGGATAAGGGACAAGTGATAAGTGACAAGTGACAGGGGAGAAGTAATAAGTGAAAAGTAAGAAGTGAAATGTTAATAGTACTTTAAAAAAATGTAGAATCATGACTGCGTAGCTTCTTCGCAATCTACAAGATTGCACTCTAACATCTAACATCTAACATCTAACATCTAACATCTAACATCTAACATCTAACATCTAACATCTAACATCTAACATCTAACATCTAATTTGAAAATAATTGCAAAAATAATATCTTGGATTATACAACCATTGCTGATGCCGGTGATGGGTTTTGCTGCTTTAATGTTTGGTTATAAGATCTTTATGAACAATATTTCTATACTTCATAAATTGCAATTCTTGGCATTTATAGCCTCTTTTACTTTTGTTATACCCGTAATTGCGTTACTTTTTTTAAAAGCGGGTAACTTTATTTCAAACATCGAAACACCCAACAAAAAAGAAAGACAATTACCAATGTTAATAGTGGCAATTACTTATTTAGTTTTTACTTATTTATTGCAATCCAAACTGAATTTAGATAAATTATTTACAGAGGTAATGTTATCAATGTCTGTTTTGGTGCTTTTTTTAACAATTATCACCTATTTTTGGAAAATCAGTATACACGCAGCCTCTATTTCGGGCATTGTGGGGCTAAGTTTTTCATTTTCAGTTACAATTTATAGCCAAGTAATGTTTTATATTTTAATTGGTTCTTTATTTGTTGCAGGTTTAGTTATGACTGCTCGCTTGTATTTAAATGCGCATAACATACTTCAGATTATTGCTGGAAGTCTTTTAGGGTTGGTTTGTGGTGCAGCACCTGTGATGTATGAAGTTTGGTTTTAAAAATTAATCAGATATATTTTGGTATTTGCTTTAATAAATACTACCTTTGCAGTCCAAAAATGTTTTCGTAGCTCAATTGGATAGAGCACCTGATTACGGCTCAGGAGGTTTGGGGTTCGAATCCCTACGAGAACACAGCCTTAAGCTCCTCATTACGAGGAGCTTTTTTTATTTATATACTTTGTAAATTCAATTTAATAAACAACTAAAAATAAAAAAGGCTCATGAATTTTCATGAGCCTTTTTTTGTGTAGCGAAGACGGGAGTTGAACCCGTGACCTCAGGGTTATGAATCCTGTGCTCTAACCAACTGAGCTACCTCGCCATTTCGGACTGCAAAGATAAGGACTATCTCCTTATTTCAAAACTCTTTATTGAAATAATATGAAATAAATTTCTAAATATTTTCCGTAATTCTTCGTTATCTTTATTATTCAACGAATTAAAAATGAAAAATAGCTGTTTTTTATTTCAAATAAACTTTATATTTGATGTTCGTTTTTTAAGTTTTATACTTTAATTATTGATGAAAAAATTAGACAAGCTCATTTTAAAAGCCTTTTTGGGGCCATTTATTCTCACATTTGCAGTAGTAGTTTTCATACTTCTTACCCAACACATGATCAAGTACTTTGATGATTTTGTTGGCAAAGATTTAGGTTGGGAAGTTTTTGCAAAATTAAGCTTTTACTTTTGTTTAAATCTTACACCCATGGCTTTACCACTTGCTGTATTGATTTCATCATTAATGACTTATGGAAATTTGGGTCAGCATTTTGAACTCACAGCCATCAAAAGTGCTGGTATTTCTATGACACGTACCTTGCTTCCCATTTTTGTTTTTGTTTTAATTTTAACTGCCATAGGTTTTTATTTTAATAATGTAATTGTGCCAAAAGCTAATTTGAAGGCTTACAGTTTATTATATGATGTAAGACAAAAAAAACCAAGTGTTGATTTAAAAGAAGGCGCTTTTTATAACGGAATTCCTGGTTATAGTATTAAAGTAAATAAAAAAAACAAAGATGGTAAATCATTAAAAGGTGTTATGATTTATGATCATTCAGAAGGCAGAGGAAATACCAATGTTACCATTGCAGATTCTGGTATTATGCAAACTGTTTATAATGAGCAATATTTGCAGCTAGAATTGTTTAAAGGAAATCAATATGCTGAAGTAGTAAACAATAACGGAGGAAATTCTCAGCAAGAATTTGTTCGTAGCAAATATATCAAAACAAAAGTGATGTTTAGTTTAGAGTCGTTTGCATTAAAACGTACCGACGAAGATTTGTTTGCAACGGATAAAATAATGCTGAATATTAAGCAGTTGGATAAGGGTATAGATTCGTTAAATAAAGAATCAGGCAAAACTATAGTAAGTATGGCACAAAATGCACGTACTTTTTATAATTATCACCAACGATATGACAGGGTTTATAATGATAAAATTAAGCCTCAAAAAGGTTTTGATATCAATACTATTTCAAAGGAAAAAAAGGCGTTGGCTATTACTTCTGCACTTAATTCATCAAGAAATATTTTGTCGTGGTCTGGCACTTATGTAGATAGAATAAAATATTTTACAGGATTATTGAAGGATTTTGAAATTGAAAAAATTAGAAAATACACACAATCTATTGCCATTATTATTATGTTTTTAATTGGAGCACCGCTTGGGGCAATTATTAAAAAAGGGGGTTTAGGGGTGCCAATAATTATTTCTATTTCATTCTTTGTTGTGTATTATGTCTTGATGACAATGGGGCAAAAGTTTGGAAAAGAAGGAGTTATGGATGTGATATGGGGGATGTGGTTGCCAAATTTAGTGCTTTTGCCTTTTGGTTTAGTATTCATGAATCAAGCACGAAAAGATTCCCGTTTATTTGAATTTGATTATTTTGTAGTGCTTTGGGACAGATTTAGAGCCTCTAAAAAATAATTACCCATAATTTATTTGGAAAAAAAGAAATAATATTTTTTAAATTACAAATAAATGTACTACCTTTGCAGACTAAAATAAGAAGAAATTTAAGAAAAATAGATACTACGATGTATTTGAACAAAGAAGTAAAAGAAGAAATATTTGCGAACATTAGTCTTTCAAAGTCTAAAACAGACACAGGTTCAGTAGAGTCACAAGTTGCCTTGTTTACTCATAGAATCAATCACTTAAATGGTCATTTAAAAAACAATCATAAAGACTATTCTACTAAATTAGGTTTGCTAAAGTTAGTAGGGAAAAGAAGAAGATTATTAGATTATCTTCAAGCCACTGATTTAACTAGATACAGAGCACTTATTGCTCAACTAGGTATCAGAAAATAGTTTTTAACAGAGCTACATATTGCAAGGGGGAATTCTTAAAAAGAATTCCCCTTTGTTTCTTTACAATCCTAGATTGTTATTATTTCAATTTTATTTATTTAAAAACCTCTCTTTTAATTACTTATGCTACCAAATGTAGTAACAAAATCACTCACATCATCTGATGGGAAAACTATTACCCTTGAAACTGGTAAACTTGCTAAGCAAGCTGACGGATCAGTTGTAGTAAGATGTGGCGACGCCATGATACTTGCTACCGTTGTTTCTGCAAAAGATGCCAAAGAAGGCATTGATTTTTTGCCTTTATCTGTTGATTATCAAGAAAAGTTTGCTTCAAATGGTCGTATCCCAGGTGGATTTTTGAGAAGAGAGAGTAAATTATCTGATTACGAAGTATTGATTAGTAGATTAGTTGATAGAGCAATCAGACCACTTTTTCCTGAAGATTATCACGCAGATACTCAGGTAATTATTCAGTTAATTTCTGCTGATAAAGAAATTATGCCAGATGCATTGGCTGCATTGGCTGCTTCTGCTGCAATTAGTCTTTCTGATATTCCATTCAATGGTCCTATTTCTGAAGTTAGAGTAGGTAAAGTGAACGGTAAATTGGTAGTAAATCCTACCATTTCTGAGTTGGAAGTTTCTTCAATTGATATGATTATAGCTGCTAGTGAGCAAAATATAATCATGGTTGAAGGTGAGATGAAAGAAATTTCTGAAGACGAAATGCTTGAAGTAATTTCTTTTGCACACGAAGCAATTAAAGAACAAATTAAAATTCAAGTTGAATTTGTTGAAGCTGCAGGTATTAAAACCAAAAGAGAATACAATCACGAAACCAATGATGAAGAACTTAAAAAAGTAATTTTTGAAGAACTTTATCCAAAGGCTTATGCAGTTGCTCAACAACAAATTAAAAATAAATCACTTCGTGGTGATGCATTTAAGCAAGTAATTAAAGATTACATTGCTGCTTTGCCAGAAGATCATACAGTTGACATAAATTTAGCTAAAAAATATTATCACGAAGTAGAATACCATGCTGCTCGTAATTTAGTTCTTGACGAAAGAGTGAGATTAGATGGTAGAGAGACTAAACAAATCAGACCAATTTGGGCAGAAGTAAATTATTTACCTTCTCCACATGGTTCTGCAGTATTTACTAGAGGTGAAACTCAGTCGCTTACTACAGTTACATTAGGTACAAAACTAGATGAGCAATTGATAGATGGTGCTATGTTCTCAGGAACTAGCAACTTGATTTTGCATTATAACTTCCCTGCATTTTCTACAGGTGAAGTAAAGCCAAACCGTGGTCCTGGTCGTAGAGAAGTAGGTCATGGTAATTTGGCATTAAGAGGTTTAAAAAATGTAATCCCAACTGGCGATGCAAATCCTTATACCATTCGTATTGTTTCTGATATTTTAGAATCGAATGGTTCTTCTTCAATGGCAACAGTATGTGCTGGTACATTGGCACTTATGGATGCAGGTATTCAAATATCTTCTCCAGTTTCTGGTATTGCAATGGGTTTAATTACCGATGAAAAAACTGGGAAATATGCTATTTTATCAGATATTTTAGGTGATGAAGATCATTTAGGAGATATGGATTTTAAAGTAGTGGGTACTGTAAATGGTATTACTGCTTGCCAAATGGACTTGAAAATTAACGGTTTACCGTATCAAGTATTAAAAGAAGCTTTGTTACAAGCAAAAGAAGGTCGCTTACATATTTTAGGCGAAATGCTTAAAGCTCTTGATAAACCAAGAACTGAATTAAAACCTCAAGCCCCACGTTCGGTTAAATTCAAAATTGAAAGAGAATTTATTGGTGCAGTAATTGGCCCAGGTGGTAAAGTAATTCAAGAAATTCAAAAAACAACTGGAGCTACAATTGTTATAGAAGAGGTCGATAACATGGGAGTTGTAAGTATTTTTGCAACCAATCAAATAGCCATGGATGCAGCTCTTTCAAGAGTTAAAGGTATAGTTGCAATTCCTGAAGAAGGAGATGTTTACGACGGTGTTGTAAAAGCATTACAATCTTTTGGAGCATTTGTTGAATTTATGCCTGGTAAAGATGGCTTATTGCATATTTCTGAAATTAAGTGGGAGAGATTGGAAACCGTAGAAGGGGTACTTAACGTAGGAGATAAAATAAAAGTGAAATTGATTGAGATAGATAAGAAAACTGGTAAATACAGATTATCTGCAAAAGCGTTGATTCCTAAACCACAAACTGAGAAAAAATCTGATGGACAAGCTGAAACAGCTGCTCCTCAAGAACAAGGTGGTGAAGCTCCTCGTTTTGCACGTCGTAATCCATAATTTATTTAATTTCTAATTTATCTTTAAAATACAGTAAATGAGACAGCTAAAGATAAGTAAACAAATCACAAATCGTGAAAGTCAATCTCTTGATAAATATCTTCAAGAAATTGGTAAAGTGGATTTGTTGACACCAGATGAAGAAGTAGATCTTGCTAAAAGAATTAGAGAAGGAGATCAATTGGCCTTAGAAAAATTAACAAAAGCGAATCTTCGTTTTGTGGTTTCTGTGGCAAAACAATATCAAAACCAAGGTTTATCTCTTGGTGATTTAATTAATGAAGGTAATTTAGGTTTAATTAAAGCAGCTCAACGTTTTGATGAAACCCGTGGATTTAAATTTATTTCCTACGCCGTATGGTGGATTCGTCAATCTATTTTGCAAGCTTTGGCTGAGCAATCTAGAATTGTTCGTTTACCTTTGAACAGAGTAGGTTCGTTAAATAAAATTTCAAAAACTTTTTCTGAATTAGAACAAAAGTTTGAACGTGAACCATCTCCAGATGAGTTGGCTGAGGTATTGGAAGTTTCAACTGCTGAAGTAGTAGATACATTGAAAATATCTGGTCGTCATGTGAGTATGGATGCCCCATTTGTACAAGGTGAAGAAAATAGTTTACTAGACGTTTTAGAAAATGATTTGGAAGAAACACCAGATTCAGGTTTGATAAACGATTCATTAAGAAGAGAAGTTCAAAGAGCTCTTTCTACTTTGACTCAAAGAGAAGCTGATGTAATTACACTTTATTTTGGATTAAATGGCGAACATTCAATGACTTTAGAAGAAATTGGAGAGAAGTTTAATTTGACCAGAGAAAGAGTAAGACAAATCAAAGAAAAAGCTATTCGCCGATTGAGACATACTTCAAGAAGCAAAGCCTTGAAAGCATATTTAGGGTAAACTTATTCAAATATAAAAAATGACCTCTACAATCCAGTAGGGGTTATTTTTTTAGCGCTATTTTTTAGAACAAATTTACTTAATACTTTTTTGATTAATTTTATCCTCATATCTTTGAGAAATTCTACACTTCAATGAGTAAGACTATTTTAATTACTGGTGCATCTACTGGTATTGGTAAGGCTACTGCTTTACATTTTGCTAAAAATAATTGGAATGTGGTGGCAACCATGAGAAGTCCAGAAAAAGAGACTGATTTGCTTCAATTTTCTAATGTACTTTTATTGAAATTAGATGTTACTGATATTTCATCTATACAATCAGCTATCGAAACTTCCATTCAAAAATATACCAAAATTGATGTAGTTTTAAATAATGCTGGTTTTGGCTTAGTGGGTGTTTTTGAGGCTATTACGCCTGAGCAAATCCATAAACAATTTGATACCAATGTGTTTGGTGTGATGAATGTTATCCGTGCTATTTTGCCACATTTCAGGGCCAACAAAGCAGGACTCATTTTAAACACTACCTCCATGGGTGGATTAATTGCTTTTCCGTTGTACAGTGTTTACCATGCTACCAAATGGGCTTTGGAAGGATTTTCAGAATCATTACACTACGAGCTACGCCAACATAATATTCAAATAAAAAACATAGAACCTGGGGCTATTAAAACTGATTTTTACAGCCGTTCTATGGATTATGTATCTCATTCATCTTATGAACCTTATGCAAGTATTTGCCAAGATAATATGCAAAACGAAGGTGCCAATGCAGTGGGCCCAGAAGTGGTAGTTGCCACCATTTACAAAGCGGCAACCGATCATTCTTCTAAATTAAGATACCCTGCAGGGGGAAATAGTAGTGCCATACTTTTTGCTCGTTGGTTATTGCCAATAAGTGTTTTTATAAAAATAGTGAGAGCAGTGGTTGAAAAGGGATTTAGAAATAAATAACCTTGTCTCTTAAATTTATTTACATTATATTTCTGATTCTTCAATTTATATTCGTTTTTCAATTAAAATATGGTACAAAAAATTCATTTTATAGCAATAGGAGGTAGTGCAATGCATAATTTAGCATTGGCTTTAAAAAACAATGGACATGAAATAACTGGTTCAGACGATGAAATTTTTGAACCTTCTGCTTCTAGGCTAGCCGCCAATGGTTTATTGCCAAGTGCTTTTGGTTGGTTTCCCGAAAAAATTACAAGTGAATTAGACGCTGTAATTTTAGGTATGCATGCTAAAGCTGATAATCCCGAATTGCTAAAAGCACAAGAATTAGGAGTACCCATTTTTTCTTATCCTGAATTTGTATATCAACAATCGATTAATAAACAGCGTGTTGTAATTGCAGGCAGCCATGGAAAGACTACCATTACATCCATGATTTTGCATGTGTTGAAATATGTAGGCAAACCATTTGATTATTTAGTGGGGGCAAAATTAGAAGGATTTGATACCATGGTTCAGTTTTCTGATGCACCTATAATTGTAATTGAAGGAGATGAATATTTGTCGTCCCCAATAGATAGAAGACCCAAATTTGCTCATTATCACCACCATATTGGCGTTATTTCAGGTATTTCATGGGATCATATCAATGTTTACCCTAGTTTTGAAAATTACAGAGCTCAGTTTGTTGATTTTGTAGAAAAAACACCAAAATCAGGTACTTTGATTTTTAATTCTGATGATAATGAAGTAACCAATATTGCACAAGCTACAAAAACAGATGATGTGGAATACAAGGGCTATTCTGTTCATTCTCATGAAATTAAAGGTGGTATTACCTATTTAATTGATGTGGAAGGAAAAAAACATCCGATTAAGATTTTTGGTGAACATAATTTGTTGAATATTAGTGCTGCAGCAGCTGTAGTAGATCATTTGGGAGTAGAACCAAGGGATTTTTATAAAGCTATTCAAACATTTGAAGGAGCAGCTAACAGACTAGAAATTTTAGCCAAAGCAAATGGTAATATTGTATATAAAGATTTTGCACACGCACCTTCTAAATTAGCTGCCACTACCAAAGCAGTTTCATTACAACATGCTGATAAAAAAATAATTGCATGTTTAGAATTACATACTTTTAGTAGTTTAAACAAAGAATTTTTGGCTCAATATAGAAATACTTACAATTCGCCTCAAGTTGCAATTGTGTATTACAATCCACTTACATTGGCACATAAAAATTTAGCACCTATTTCCGAAAATGAAATTAAAGATGCTTTTAATAATGCTAATATTCAGGTGTTTACAGATTCAAATACATTGAAAAATTATTTATTGAGTCTTAAAAATGATAATAATATTTATTTACTAATGAGCTCTGGTAATTTTGATGGATTAAATTTAAAAGAATTTGCTCAAGAGTTAATCTAGTTAAAAGTTAAAGGTTAAAAGTTAAAGGTTGAAAGTTGATAGTTTAGTTACACCTATCACCTATCACCTTTCACTTCTCACTTCTCACTTATCACCTATCACTTCTCACCTTTCACTTAAAAAAATATGAACTTAAATTTACGTAAACCTTTGGCTTTCTTTGATTTGGAAACAACAGGGATAAGCATTACACATGATAGAATAGTTGAGATTTCTATTTTGAAAGTTTCTCCAAATGGAGAAAAAGAGGTGAAAACAATGAAAGTGAACCCAGGGAAGCCAATCCCTATAGAATCTAGCTTAATACATGGAATCTATGATGAGGATGTGAAAGACGCACCTCAATTTCAACAAATAGCAAAAAGTATAGCTAATTTTTTAGAAGGTTGTGATTTAGGTGGTTACAATATTGTGAAATTTGATGTACCAATGTTGGTAGAAGAAATGCTAAGAGCCAATGTTGATTTTGATATGAAAACAAGGAATTTAGTAGATGCTCAAAAGATTTTTTTCTTAATGGAACCAAGAACTTTGAGTGCAGCCTATAAATTTTATTGTCAGAAAGAATTGCACAATGCCCATAGTGCTGAAGCCGATACTTTAGCGACTTTTGAAATATTTTGTTCACAAATTGACAAGTATGAAGGTGTGGAAGTGCAAGAAAAAGAAGGAGTTGTAGTGCCTGTGAAAAATGATATGACAGTGATAAACAAATTAAGTTTATCTAACCAAGTAGATTTTGCAGGTAGAATTGTATATAATAAAAACAATGTGCCGGTGTTTAATTTTGGTAAACATAAAGATGTGCCAGTAGTGGACGTAATTAAAAAAGAACCAAATTATTACACCTGGATGATGGACGGAGATTTTCCGCTTGATACCAAAAAAAGACTCACTGAAATTAAACTTTCTTTGTTTCCAGGGAAAAATTAAAAACCTTTACTTCAATATAACGTACGTAATGATAAGATTATGCACGTTTTACCTATTACAAATTTTCAATTTAATTAATGTTTTGCATTGTTTATTGAAAATAAATATCTAAGTTCGCAAGTCGTTAATAAGATACTATATTTTATATATTTTAAACATGAGAAGATACGTTATTTCAGCAGCCACTTTAGCCACTATGATGCTTACTGGTTGTTCTTTGGCCAAAATGATTAAAATGGCTAAAGAACAACAAGTTACTGTTGTTCCTTCACCTTTAGAAGTTCACAATGATTCTGCTAAATTTGAAGTTTCTGCATTGTTGCCATTAAAAATGCTTAAACCAAACAAGGTTTACACCATTAATTTATACTACCAAGCAGGTGATCAAAAATTACCTTTAGGTGATTTGGAATTCAAGACTATTGATTATCCAAACAATGCTACTGAGCAACCTAAATTAGCTAGAACTATTTCATTCTCTTACAAACCAGAGTTGAAAAAAGGTAAATTAATGATGGGTGGTACAGCTTCAAATGCAACTGGTTCAAAGAAAAAATCTTTACCTATTGATTTGGAAATTGCTGAAGGCTTAATCACTACTTCTGAATTAGTAAAACCAGTTTACCCTGTTGTATATGCTGATCATGGCTATAATAACAAAGAAGAATTAGTACCAAGCAATGTTGATTTCTTTTTCGAAAAAGGAAAATCAGACTTGAGAGTAACTGAGAAAAAAGGTAAAAATGGTCAATATTTTGAGAAATTTATTGCTGCAAAAAACGTAACTAGAGTAGTTACTATCACTGGTTCTCACTCACCAGAAGGTGCTGAATTGGTAAACTCTAAACTTTCTGAAGACCGTTCTAAAGTAATTGAAAAATATTACAGAGAAATGGCTAAGAAATATAACTATGCTAAAAAAATTGACTCTATCTCTTTTGTAACAAAAGCAGTAGTGCAAGATTGGACAGCTTTCCGTTCATTATTAGCTGCAAATACAAAAATCTCTGATGCTGACAAAGCGGCAATTAATGCTGTAATTGATGGTGGCATGGGAACTTTTGTTGAAAAAGAAAAAGAAATTCAAAAACTACCTGTTTATAAAACTTTGTTGAAAGAAATTTATCCAGTGTTGCGTACTGCAAAAACTGAAATTCTTTCTGCTAAGAAAAAGAAATCAGATGCTCAAATTTCAATTATCGCTCATAAAATAGTTACAGAAACTGCTACTGATAAAGCAGATACTTTAACTGAGCAAGAATTGTTATATTCTGCTTCATTAACTCCAGATTTGAATGAAAGAGCTGCTATTTATGCCGCTGCTTCTAAAAAAGTAGATAGCTGGCAATCACACACCAATTTAGGTGCTGTGTATTTAGAGCAATCTTTGAAAAATTCAGATCCTAATGCTTCTAAAGAATTATTAGAGAAAGCCGTAAATCAATTCCAAATTGCAAATGCAAAAATTGACAAACCTGAAACTTATTTAAATTTAGGTACTGCTTTATTACTAAAAGGAGAAACTGTAAAAGCTCTTGAAGCTTTAAATAACTGCGCAAGACTTACTTCTGATGCTGATTTAAAGAAAACTTTAAACTCTATCAAAGGTGCTCTTGAAGTAAAAACTGCTAAATACAGAGATGCTAACTTAAGCTTAGAAAACTCTACTGATAATGCTATCAACAAATACAACAAAGGTTTAGCATTATTATTAAATAGAGATTATGAAAATGCTAAAAAAGCAATTGATGAATCTATCATTCAAGACCCATCTAATGCTCAAGCATTTTACGTAGCAGCTGTGATTGCAGCTCGTCAACAAAATTTAGATTTCTTAGCACAAAGATTAGCTAATGCAGCTAAACTTGATGATAAATTGAAAGCTAGAGCTGTTGAAGACCTAGAATTTAAAGCATACTGGAGCAATGATAGCTTCAAAAATGCTCTAAGATAATTATAACGACCTATCTTCTCTTAAAAGCCTCGCAGAAATGTGAGGCTTTTTTTGTGATTTCATTTTTTTCTCTTAATTTGACCTTATTAAAATTCTAATATGTTTGTCTTTAAAGGAGTTGGATGTTTTATTTTGTTTTTTGCATTAAGTTTTAAAACTTATTCTTGGGGTTTTTATGCACACAAACTTATCAACGAACATGCAATTTATGCCTTGCCAAATCCTTTGGCTGCTTTTTATAAAGAGAATTTTGATTATATAAAATCAAAAGCTACCAATCCTGATTTAAGAAGAAGTTTGATTGAAAATGAAGCACAGAGGCATTATTTTGATACTGAAAAATATGGAGATAGTGCCATTTATAAACTTCCCAAACATTGGATGGAAGCTTATAATTTGGTAAATAAAGACACAATGCATGCACATGGAACTGTGCCTTGGACAATTCAGGAAGTTTGTTTTGAGCTTACTAAGGCTTTTAAAGAAATGAATGTGAATGCTATTTTAAAGCTTAGTGCAGATTTGGGGCATTATGTAGGCGATATAAATGTGCCACTTCACACTACATTTAATTATAATGGTCAATTTACTGAACAAAAAGGAATTCATGCTTTCTGGGAATCGAGATTGCCTGAATTGTTTGCCAATAAGTATTCATTTTGGGTAGGGGTGGCTCAGTATGAGAAAAATATACCCGCAAGGGCATGGAATTCTGTGGAGAGATCGCATACTGCGGTGGATTCTGTGTTGGGTTTTGAAAGAAAACTAAATGAGAAATTTTCTAGCGAAATGAAATACACTTACGAACAACGTGGTAAAATGTATGTAAAAACTTATTCTGAAGAATATTCCCATTTGTATCATACTTTGCTTGGGGGACAAGTGGAGCGTCAATTGTCTTTGTCTATCAAAATGACTGCCGATTTGTGGTACACCTGCTGGGTAAATGCTGGGCAGCCTACACTTCCTTTAAAAGTAAATGAAGAAAATAAAGACGATGAACCTAAAGATCCCAAACCAATTATACCATTAGATTTTTTGCGTGAAGAGGCACTTTTCTCTTGTCCAGAACGCAAAACTAGTTGTGTGGCGGGTTGTTGTGGGTATTAACCTCACATCCACCTATTCTTCTTAAACCAAATAAAAATTCCTCCGCAAACTGATAACATGGCAACCCAAGAAAAAAGATAGCTATATTTCCAGTGTAATTCTGGCATAAATTCAAAGTTCATTCCATAAACTCCTACAATAAATGTTAAAGGCATAAAAAACACTGAAATTACAGTCAGTACCTTCATTACTTCATTGGTTTTGTGTGAGGAGAGTGAAATGTTGATATTCATCAAGTTGTTCAAATCCTCGTTTATTTCATCGTATATTGTAATTAATTTGGTATATAAATCTTTTATTTCTTGTACGTGAAAAGAATCAGCATTATTCTCTAAACTCATTTGATTGATAACCTCTAACGTAAGAAAAAGCACTCTTTTGCTTACACTTGCTTTGCGTTTGATATAATAAATTTTCTCTTGAAACGATTGAATATAAGATTTTAGAAAGATAAGTTCTTCATAATTATCAACTTCATCTACAATTTGCAAAGCAGATTCTTCAAAACTATCTAGTGATTTTAATATAATAGTTGAAATTATTTCAAATTCATGTTTGCAATGGTGGTTTGGGGTTTGGTATTTGGCTTTTATTTTTTGTAAAAATGATTGTGTTTTTCTATGTATGGTGATTAAAAAATTATCAGAATAAAAAAGAGCTACTTTGGTGGTGAGGTCTTGAATAGTATGCGGATTTTGGTCTGTTTTTGGAGCAAAACTTCTAATAATGGCAAATGAATAATTATCGAATTTCTCAAACTTTGG
>Ga0214921_10002035_pt1 | contig 33558 bp, 29 predicted proteins | sample LL1505_MetaG_FD_177992 | JGI IMG/M metagenome (GOLD analysis project Ga0214921, IMG submission 177992) | Freshwater microbial communities from Lake Lanier, Atlanta, Georgia, United States - LL-1505 | ecosystem: Environmental > Aquatic > Freshwater > Lake | place: USA: Georgia | collected... | reverse complement strand
CACATGACTGCGCAGCGCCTGCAAAGCGTCACGCTATTGAGTACCTGGGCCAGCGGCATCGAGGCGCTGACCCAAGCCGTGCACAGCGCGCTGGGATGCACACCCCCGGCGCAGACCGGCCAGGGCACCGAGTGCGAGGCGGGGCTGCTGCTGCGCAGCGGTCCGCTGGAATTCATGTTGATCGGAGCGCATCCCGCACCAGACCGGGTAGCGCAGCTGCGCGCGCATATCCCTGCCGAAATTGGGTCGGTGCTGGACCTGAGCCACGCGCGCATCCGCGTTCAGCTGCATGGCGCGAAGGCGGTTGACGCGCTGGGCAAACTCTACGCGCTGGATTTCCGTCCTTCGGCATTCCCTATCGGGCGATTTCAACTGACCGGCCACCACCATATCCCGTGCCTGCTACACCGCTTGGATGTGCAGCACTTTGCGTTGTACTTTTTAAGCACTTATGCACACGGTCAAATTGACGCGTTGATGGACGTTGCGCTGGAATATGGCGTGGAGTTGAACAGGATTTGAGGGCAATATCAGCATTTGCGTCAGCCTTTATGGCGGATCCGATGCCAGCTGGTGTATTTGTAGCCAATAATGGATCTATACTCAACCGCCCCAGCCTCCCAATCCCATGAATACAGATTTGTATGACGAGCCACGCGAAGGGTCAGAGACTCTTTTGCACAACATCGTTTACTGCAGCCGGGCCGCGCCCGGCGTGACCGATGCAGACGTCCAGGCCATCATCGCCACCGCGCACCGTTACAACCCCGCCAATGGCGTTACCGGACTCCTGGTTTACGGTAGCAATATATTTTTTCAATGGCTGGAAGGACCCAAGGAAAGCGTTGTCCGATTGATGCACAACATACGAAACGACAAGCGCCACGACACCTTGGTGGAGCTATCGGTCAACGAGGAAGTGCGCGAGCGGATGTTCCCGACGTGGGACATGGAACTGGTCCAACCAGACGACATCCGCGAGGTGTTGCAAGACGCATTGCGGGACGCCAAAGCGGCGGTCAATGCCAAGGCATTGCGCGAACTTTTGCAAAGGGTTGAAGCTGAAGAATCGCCTTAGGCTGACTGCGTATCGGGGAATAGCGCGTATTTACAAAGGCGAGCGACTGGTTATCGAGCGCAGGACATGAATGGACTCAAAGAGACTTCTTCCATAGGCCGAATAAATCCATCAAATCAACTTTTAACCAACCATGAAATGCAGGAAGCCATTTAGCCTTCCAGTAACAATGATCCACTTATGAATGCAATTGAAGAATAAAGGCTAAATTAGCTTTTTAGCAAAACCTAACTTTTGTACATGGGAACTATTTGGCATCGAGGCCCATCTCACCAGAAAGAAGGTATATATTTTTGGATTTAGTGATCTTAGACTTCGAATTGCCAATGCATTGCTGCTCTCCAACGTTAAAATCACTGCCCGTCTTAATGATAGGTAAGGTAGGGCTCATGTAAAAGGGGAAATAATGCTTTGGCACAGATCAAATTAAAGATTAAAGATTAAACTATTTAAAATAAATGCTAGGACTTATTATTCCCTTGAAAATTTTTATGAAATCCCAAGAATAATATAGCGAATAAATCCTAAACACCTTAAACATTCGCTAAGCATCGCTTTCCTCGCCAACGAAACGTACGCCTATGCCGTTCCAGCCCAGCAGCTGCATTAGAGAATGTAGATATCCTCAAAAGGATAGTTTTCAAGCCGGATTTCAAGCTCAATAGAATAGGGGTCTGTCGCATGCAATACAATGACAGGAATCTCAAATGATTTTACATTATCTGGCGTTATAACCTCTATGCCATAATCAAATATTCCACTCAATTGTGAATTCGAATCAATAATATTTATAATATTTAAGCTCTTTAATTCAGTTGATTCAAACAACATACGTGTTCTGGCACCATTACCCCAAATATAGAATTCGTTGTGCCGCGCATTCATTTGCCTTAGTTTAGTATTAATATCTTGAACCAACAGAGTTTCCCTAATAAATACAGGCCCCGCCACGGACTTTCGATATGTATTAATATTCATTTCTTCTGGCGCTTGGCTAGGAACCCCAGTTTTTTCCTCTAAACAGAACAGCACATTCGTGTAGAAGTTGTTATTGCATGTTGAATCAATAAAGACTTCAGTTTTAAAAAATACAAGACTGGGCGTGAGTTTTTGTATCAAAATATTCCCATCAAGCCTCTCCCTCACAAGAATTGGCGTTACCCAACCATAAAAAGGCTTAGTAATATTCAGCTCGTACTTTTTGTTTGTTGGCAAATAAACTCCTCGATAACTAGTACCGAAATTTAAAAAAATATTTCTCAGATAAATTTCTTCAGAAATTTCAAATTTATCATAAACTTCTTGAAAAAAGTGTTCCTCTTTGAGAGGAACAAATAAGTGCTTATTTATTTTGGACATCCTTTGACGAACATCATCATAAAAGGGACCCATTGAAAAGATATCAACCCTGGGATTCTCCGACTTCATTTGCCTAGGTAAAGCATTTAGTATTTCCCAAACAACCGGAAGTTCGTGATCGGGCACTAACGATATCTTCTTTATCATTTTAGTTTGATCCATAACTGAGCCAGGCGCATCGTATAGATTACTAAAATTTATATTTATGTTATTTTTAGAGGCAAATTTGGCCAACTCAGGAAGCGAGTTTATCATCAAATCATATTCAGTGATATTTATTACTAAAATCGGTGGGTTCTCAACCGCATCTCTTTCCCTTAACAACATGTTTATGTTCGCCAAGACTATGTTCAAGTCGGAACCAACGCGAATTTTAGAAAAAAGTTCCTCATTTAACGTATCACAACTTACACTGATTTGATCGAATTTCATCAACGATACGATATCCTTTTTGTTAAAGGGCAATGAAAAATTTGATACCAATGAAAGTTGAATTTCCGGATAAAGATTTTTAATAGTGTCAACCAAAGAATGCCATTTTTTATAAATAGTTAGCTCACTTAGTCCAACAAAATTTAGCCGCTTCAATCCGGACCTTACCAAGAATTCCATAGAAACCATAAAATCCTCGAGCGAGATTTCTGCCTTATAGAATTCAACTGAAGTGCTTAATTTATCGAAATCAAATGCCACCATCGAATTTTCTTCGGTTGTCTTTTTCGCAGCACTTTGAGGACAATAGACGCACCTTAAATTACACTTATTCGTTATGGATATCGTGACTTCTTCAATTGCAAATTGCGACAGCAAATCAAGATCTGTTTCTGAATTCCCCGAATTTTTCAGATAATTAATCACATTCTCTTTTAAATCCTGAATAGGGATGTCTTCCGAGACTACAAAACGACATGTTTTACACCCTTCCAAAAGATCACCTGTGAGTAAAGAGTTCCTCAACATTTTGTAGTCGAGATTCTTGAATATGTTCGATTCCGTCGTTTTGGTAAGATAATCTTTTTTAAGATTACCGTAATTACCAGCAACCGGACTGTAACAAGGGAGAATTGTACCGTCCCCAAAGATATTTGCCATTCGCCAAGGATGTATACAATTTTTAGTTAATTTCATAGAATTTTCAAAAGAAATTAGATTTCCCACCCTGAGGGTCCTCAATATTTATTTAAAATAATAATAGCACTTTAGCTTATATTAACCTAGGAGCCGCATTATCTTTAACAGCGAGTAAAGGTTCTCCTTAATTTCTCCCCCTACATTTCCATGCTGCAGGTCACACAATTACATATGATGCTTTTCATAAAAAATGACGGAATATATTTATTTTCAATATAATTTGAAACTAAAAATTCTTATCAGTCTTTTATTTGGTTACAACGTAATGAAATTCAATATTTATCTTTCATGGAGGCTTAAACCATTGCCGCTTAGATCTAGGTGATAAATACAAGTTGACACCCCATTGGCATGCACCTTCCCGTCTACTTTCACATTGCACATTCTCTAATAACTCTAGATTAATCTTACGGCACTTCGCAGTAGGTACGCAAGTTCAGCCTCACCGCCAGATTAGGACGATTGGTGTATTCTAGATGCACAACCTAAGGCAAAGATCTGCAACTATATTGGTTGCAGCCAAAGTGCGAGACTTAAAACTTAAACTGGCTAGCCTACAATCTACAAGAGGTGCTTTATTCTGAAAAACTAATCAGCTTGACTCAAGTGATGCCAAGATCTACCATAAATACGGCGGGCTTTCTCCATCGCAGATTCCTTCGCCATGGCGGCGAAATCTTGGGCGGGTATCCAGCCGCCGTTCAAGCCCAGTACTAAGGGTAACAACACGCCATTGATAGCAGATCTCGGGTCATAGAGCCCTTTAAAGTCTGTCATAGGGGTGCGCATCCATCCAGGATCTACCAACGAAATCGACACGCCACTACCCTCCAGTGATCTATATAAATCGATCACATATTTGTCTAAAGCAGCTTTGCTGCATGCGTAATGCATTGCAAATGGTTTGCTGGAGATACTACTCGTGATATTAACTACCCTTCCGTATCCTCTCTTAATCATTCCAGGTAAAATTATGTTGCTCAAGGCTATTGGTGCAAGCGCATTAACCCGGAAGCACAGTTCAAATAAATCTGTGGAAGCATGTGGGAAACCTTCAATGTCAGCCGGTGGCGAAATTGCTGCGTTATTTATCAGGAAATCTATCTGTGGAAAGTCGTATCCAACCGACCGCCCCAGCGACTCCACAGCACGGATATCTGCCAAATCGGCAGGCACAGCCATTGCATCAACGCCCCTATCTCTGCAGTAAGAAAGAATATGAACTAAGCTCTTCTCGCTTCGCCCGTGCAGCAAAAGACCAACGCCGACATCTGCGAGAGCCCGGGCAATTTCGAACCCCAAACCTCTTGCCGCACCGGTGACCAATGCAAATTTTCCCTTCAGCACTTCTGATCCCCAATCTCCATCCTCTGCTGCGCCATCGTTTGTCAAACTCTCGTGGATTTGTTTTAGCGCTCCCAAACGAAATAAAGATCGCTCGAACTCAGCAATGTAAATTTTTGAAACGCCTAATTCGACAAGCTGTTTGAACACTGGCTCATATCGACCAATCGTAATAACAACATCCATGGTTATTGCTCGGGCACTCAACTGAGCCGGTGAAACCACTGGAATACCCTGATAGAACGTGCCCCACAGCTCAGAATTATTGTCACAAATGATATCTGGCTGGCGTCCGCAGGAGAGCACAATTTGGTCGAAGCACGAGCGCATGAGTTCACCCATGCCGAAAAAACACAATCCCTCACCACTAGGTATGCGTCCAGACACAACCGAGGTACTCAAAGTGGACTCATTACATCCCGGATTCTTCATATAGGAGTAGCGTCCAGAGGGGGCTCATAAGACATTGCCCGCGTATGAAAAGAAGGCAAGGTATCAAGCGCCTCTCGTGCGTCATGTTTCTCTTGGGGCGTACCGTTAATGACCTTGTTAATCAATAAGTGGGTACTGGAATCCTTAAATTGCGGTGAAATTGCGAGCGAAAGATAGTAATACCTCTCCGCCAAAATGATGTCGTCTTCAATGACCGCACGATAGGAGTAACGAAGCGCCAGCGAAGCCAATTTGTCTACCCATTTACCAGTGTTCTTTAGTGAGTGATTTCGATCTTTGCCTATTAACTCAAATTCTATGTTGGCAATGTAAGGCCCTATTACTTCAACCAAATTTTTTGCAATATCAAGATTATCATTCAGACCGTGAATACGATGGAACATTAAGGGCTCATTGATGTACAACACCGGATACTCGATAGATAATATAAAATCACGGAACCGATTGGAGAACCATCGATCTATAAGGGTTTTCTCAACAGCCGGCATTTCTATTTTCAAGTTATACATGATCTGCGATATAGATGGATTGACCGATGACATTAAATATACATCTGCAATAGCACCTGCTGGCGCTCGAAATGAACAATTAAAGAACGGGAATTCCTTTGTTATCTGCCCCTCAGCATCCTCAATATTGCGATGAAAAATAAGCATAGCAGCGTCAGAATTTGCCCGGAAAGCAGATACACACTTCTCAATACAGTCAGTAGCCAGACGGTCGTCCGAGCATAATTGAATATAGTAGTCACCCTCAAGATGGAATTCGCAATTCTGAATATTCTTTTTTGAACCCATGTTAATCCGATTACGAGTAATAGCGAATTTTTGAGGATATCGTTCCATAAATTCATTGGCAATAACCCATGAATCGTCTTCTGAGGCATTATCTGAAAAAAGTATTCTTATATTACGATAGGTTTGATTAATCAAACTATCAAGGCATTGCCTAAGAAATCGACCGTAGTTATAGTTATGCACTGTGATACAAACGAGTGGATTTCGACTTGGAATGGGCAGTTCCTGCCCCGGAATACAACCCGCTAGTAACGCCACATTTGCATTCAACTGCTTCATGACAGAATTAGTCAAGCTTTGCAAGCGTCGATTAAGGTAAAGTGCAATAAATCTACTCTGGTAGCCACTTTCAAGATAATCAGTGATTTCTGCAAGGATTAAAGATATCTCAACATCGGAGTCCTCAGTTGTTACTGCATAAGCTTTGCCTGTAGCCATACGCAGTAGATTAATCCGATTATTATATGAACCCAGTGGCGTTCGATTACGCGACACCGTAATAGCGCCTGGATGCAGGTTGACGTAGTGAAGCGCCATCTTCCAAGAAAGCATATCCATGGCATCATCCACATATACGATCTCAATATGGTCTGAGATCTGACTTGAGAAAATCTCTATGAAAATCTGCTCCAACCGCTCTGCCGAATGATTGCATATTAGTATGGATACTAATTTTTCAGTCATATTTCATCTCTTCAATGCAAGTAAAAGCGCACAAGCGCGTTCATACCGATACCACTGCTTTTCAATAATAATACGTAGCAGCGGATCATGGATAGCAGACGCATCCATTTTCAAATGATCTACCCCAACTGCAAGACGTCGGCATAGATCTATCCGTCCTTTAAGCGAAAATCGTGCGCTGAGGCTTAATGTCTTGGCCAGAAATATAGCGTTTGCGCGGGCCATATCAGAAACGCTGCCGGCAAATTCAGCAAATTGCTCGAGCGCGAAGCGAAAACTAAGCGGAGCCAAGACGAAGGACCTGCTTAAACCCCGGCTGAGCTTGTAGCGATAAAGAGTATCCCGGCTGAAGTAGCCGCACTGGGCAAGCTTTAAACTTCGGGCAACAAATTCGGTATCTTCGTAAACAGATAGATCCTCGCGAAAAGTTAGACTGTTCGAGCTTAGAAAATCAGCGCGATAAATTTTGCCCCAGCAGTGTGAAACAATCGAATTACCTTGCGGGTTATTCAAGTAAGCGCCAGCAAGGCTAACGAAAGACTCGCGCGTCAGTATCCCTGTGGGCATTTCATAATCGAATGGCGGCAAGTAGGTACCATCGGTCTGGTGAAGACAAATTACTAAATCAGGATTTGAGTTATTCACCGCGTTAAGTACCGCCAGCGGATCGGCATCCGCATGGATCTCATCGTCAGCGTCGAGAAAGGTAATCCATGTCCGGCTTGAATGGGTAATACCCGTATTCCTTGCCGCACCAACACCACGATTCTGCTGATGCCGCACCAGCACCAAAGACGACTGGGGCGTACACATACTGTCGATTCTCTTTACGCTGTCGTCTTGAGAGCCATCGTCGACACAAATAATCTCAACATCACCCAACCTTTGAGCGGACAAAATCGCACGCTGAATCGTCTTTTCTGCGTTATATACAGGGATTACGATGGAAAGCGTCATGATTCAGATCAACAAAAAAGTGCTAGACCTTTCGTCCGTGGTAGTAGCCCAGAATCGTCTTGACTTCGAAGGGCAGGCTTTCGATACGATCCCTATGCATAACCTCAAGGTAATTTTCTTCTACCGAAACTTCCCGCAGATAAGAGGCCGCAAAACAGGCGAGTAACGCTGCGCGGGGTCGGGTGTCGTGATTTGAACCGCTTTGGTGCCAAAGGTGACCAGTCCACAGCACGAGCGAACCCGCCGGCGCAATCACTTTGCGCATTTGCAAACTTACATCATCACCAGAGGTTGGCTTCCTTAGGAATTTATGTGAGCCGGGATAAACCAGGGTCGCCCCGTTTGTTTCAGTAAACGGATCCAACAGAAGGTTGATATTCAAGCGAATTTTCCATGGCGGCAACGGATCGGGCACGGAACTATCGACATGAAGCACTTGGGCCCTAGCCCCAGGATTTAATATATTTGCCTGAAAACTGCTGAGGTAATAAGGTGTATGCCTGCCACTACCACCAAAAAATTGCTGTAAGAGTTCGAATATTTCTGCTCTGCCCAGGAAAATTTCGGCGAACTTTGGGGATTTATTCAGAATATTGTAAATGCGCTGCAAGCGATTTTCATTGCCATAAAAGTACGCTTCGTTATTAATCGATTCGACTTTAGCGAGCTCATAAACTATCTCGCGAAGTTCCATTATTTGGAGATCCGATAGGAAGCCTGGCTTAATCAGATAGCCTTGGGACTCAAGGTGCTCCGCATCTACGTCATCACAGAACCGGTTTTGTAATAACCGAAACTCAGGAAACACACAACTCCGACTGATATCAAATAGACGATTCGTTATCAAGACATCGACCATAAGGCGATCGTATTCCGATATCAACCGGAAAGGATCTTCCCATCTAAACCATTCCTCCCAAGCAGTGCCAAACCCGTCGCGTAATTCACTATTTACTAGTACAGGCGACCCTTTGGATTCGTTTAATAAAAATTTATAGGGGCTGTCTTCTACTTTTTGGGCATTCGTAAAAAATTCACGTAATGCGGACAATGCAGCTATGCCGCGCGAACTATTGAGCCAGTCCTCAATTCCTAAGTCGATTGCATTACGTCTACCAAGTGCCCTGCGAAAGTAATCGTTAGTCTCAAACTGCTTGATACCATCAACAGCACCAATGCGTAGGTAGCAGATCGCCACCAGCAATTCAATTTGCATTTGGTCAGGCAAAGCACCCCAACCTGGCATCATTCGCAGCGATTCAATCAGCTTACTTAGTCCCAAATAGGTTCGGGGCACATTATTGAAAAAATTCAACGTCATAGCCCAAGCACTGACAAAATACGGCTAATCATGGCAACGGCAGATCATGTCATTTTTTAGTCTGGTATCAGCGCAAATCGGCGATACGGCAATGGTTTTTCGGTCTGAAGTGCTGGTTCAATTTGCGGCGCGTCGAAAGAGCGGCCCTTACAATAATTACAAGCGGGCAGGTAGCTTATATCTCTGGTATAAGTTTTTATAGCATTTTTACCCTCAGAGGCCTGCACCGCATTTTTTGGGTCGGCAGGAATCGCTCCGAGCCGGTCGGCATTTGCCGCGAAGGGACATCGATATAATTTCCCCAACGATAGCGTCAGCAGATTTTTCCCGCAGCAATTTTCAAATAGTTGTTCGTTCTCTACGACACTTCTTTCAAAATCGAATATCACTCCGCTATCCGTCCAGTTTTCCGGCGGATGCAGGCGATAAGGAATACCCTCCCCGTCGAGAAGTGATACGTTGTCCATTGTCTTCTTTGCGAGGTTGCCGTAATTTGTCAGAGATAACACTATCTTTGGGTGTCGTAAAGTCCGAATTTTGTCAAGCTTAAACGGAACCATCGCGTTACTAAAAATAACCAACCGAGATATTTTCGCACTCTTCACGAGGACATCAATAATTTCATAAATATCCTTGTTCATAAAGGGCTCTCCCCCGATAAGCCTGACTTCGAAAATATGATCGACGTTGCTTGTGAGAGAATTAAAATCAGCCAATACTTGATCCAAACTGATATTTACTGGTTCCTCGTAATATTGCATAAGATTTGAGCAGTCGCGACATTTAAGCGTGCAGCGCTCGGTAATCATGACGTCGACGCTACGTAAGAATAACTTATCTCGATCGAAAAAGGCCTTATGGTACTGTTCGACCGCACTTAGCGAATAATCAATGAATTCGGAGGATTCCGGGAACCCATCTAAGGCGCTGCTCTTACCGCTTTCAAGATAAAGTCCAAGCGCAATCCAGTGGGTATGCGGAAGCGTTCGGACAATATCCATAACATCTTGAATGTCAATTACGGAAACTATTATTACAGCCTCCACTGGCATTGAATCTATCGCATCTTTAATGCTCATTACGCAAATGTCACCTAGACTCATACCCTTTTTTTTCAGGTCGGTATCAATGAAACCTCGCACCCTTCCGGGTAACTGTGTACTTAACCACCGCCCGGCAAGGCCGAACCCATAAATGTAGACAGGTGATTCTTTACCAATATGATCGTTTAATTTTTGCAGCGTCAGTTCCATAGCGTGATGCCTATCTTATATATCCTGAGGTTGTTCTGAATATGCGTACACAACCGTCTCCGCGGTGAAGGAACAATAGTTCCTCATCCAGAACCGATACCCCAAGCCAAGCCCGTTAATATATAGAGGAATCGCCCATAGGTGATCTACGGAGTGATAGATACATATGGCCAACGTTGGTCTGCTTTTCACGATCGTCTGATAAGCCCCCTTCAACGCACGCAATTCAGCTCCTTCGATATCCATGCTGATGAAGCTAGGAGACATAGTTCCAATTACAGTGTCAATGCGTGCTGCACGGGCAAAAGTCTCGCCGCTAGGCAGGATCCTGCAACCGAAAGTGTTACCCCTCTCAGTGGAGGTGCGGGTAAATGGAACTATTTCGTCGCGCTCATCAAGTGCACAAGGCATCACGATAACGTCTGCGCTTGTAACCGGAAGCAAAGGTACCTTTTCCGGATCAACAATCAACATTCGTTGCGTCGGCCCCTGAAGAACACGCGCAAGATGCCACCCATCAGGAGCACCACAGCATAAATAGTTTCCATAGTTGATAGAGAATGGGAGGTCAGTTGGAAAGTTATGTTCTTCCTTTGGACACATAGGCAGCGGTTCGGGCCTTCGCAAACAGTGATTTCGCAATACTCCCCAAAAAATGGCGCGACTTTGCTCGTCTTGCAACAAATCAAAGGCGGCCAAGATGTTCTCAGCGTTACGAAGAAAAAATCCATACCCTTCTGAATCGAGTTCCAACGGCTCGGAAAATGGCTGGTGTACCTCGTACACCGACATCATTGGGACGACTTCACCAAAACCCAGATCAAGTGCGGCAGTTATCATTTCTCGCTCGAGGGAAGGCTTGCCCGTAGCAACTACGACCAGCGCTTCACGTCTCCTGGCTTCCGACCAAGCACAGTTGTTTGGCGGACAAGCCGGCACATCGTGAAAAGTGTCTCCAGCACTAAAGCAGCGGTCCAGCACGAGAGCGGGGCGGATTCCGCGGATAGCCATCACGGTTTCAACAAACAGATGACTACCCTCGCCGGCACCATATAAAACCAACTCTCGCCCGGCCAACTTTCCTTCTAAAGACCAAACTCCCGGAGGAAAGTCGTCTTCAGCCAGCAACGCAACGATACGATCCCTGTAGGACGTCAGGCGATCGGTTTCGGCATCTAAGGGCCTCTCTGAAATAGCTTTTGCACCCATGATCATTCACAGGCCATCACAACAACGCGTGTATCTATGTCAACATTTGCCATTACCAAACGGAGGATAGCGTCTCTGTGCTGCAGGGGCGGCGCTACCAAGACCACGTCGGGCTTCAATTCTCTAAGCGCCGTGTAATCGTGGATCTCTACTCCATCTATCTCCTTACCATGAATCGCAACACTCTTGTCGACCAATCCAACAATATCAGCCTGTGCAATCTCAGGGACTTTCATAAGCTTTCTGGAAAATTGCCACGCCGGCGCAAGAACGACTCGCATATTCTCCAAGCTCCATGGCTTTGACTGTCCTACGCTGTTAATCAAAGAAAGTGGTGAGAGTCGCACTTGATCAATAGACGGCAGGGGTTCATTCAACTCTTGTTCTGTCTCCTTCGAGCGAAAATCCTGAAGTTTGAGCATCTCCCTTTGCTCCTGCGTACTTACCCGCTCGAGCATTTTCAAATTAATCTGCCGTTTTACGATATCCATGAGCTTACGTCCAGCCTTGCTAATTGTTGCCAAGTGGCCTTCAGAATAGTGAACTGGCAACAGTCCGTGCTTGGACAGCAGAAGAAATAGTTTTACGTAGGCGTCGATTTGATGAGCGAAATCAAAATTGCCAAAATCCTCTGATTCACCCCCAATTTCTCCAAATGGATTAAAGTCAAACGTCAACCATACTTTCTGCGGACGAACAGCTAACATCGCATAAGCGAATCCCGTTATGTCATCATCGCTGCAGTTGTCATCCGTAAAAATATATTTAACAGCAAAATTCCCACTGGAATTTTCTGCAGCATGAGCGTATCTGGCGCAATTCTCGATGACCTTCCCGTAGACATCGGCGCGCTTGGTCGACTTAAAAGTGCTAGGCGTCCCAGCATCTACCGAGGTAACAACCCATTCGATTGTGCCGCCTTTAAGGCCGTCATATATCGCTTGATTAAAGGTTACGGCGTTGGTATACAACAATACCCTGATTTTCATGAGTTGGAAAAAATCCAGGTATTCATCAACATTCTTTATCAGACTAGTTTCCCCGCCATTGAAGTCGACAAAGGCATCCCAGGATACATCCTCTTTAGAGAAAAGTTTCAACACTTCTAGAGAGTTATAGCCCGTCTCGACAAAACCATTCTTTAGATCGCCACGATCTTCGGCATGCGTATAACCACAATAGTTACACCGCAGGTTGCAGATAGTACGTGGAGCGTGATCAATGTGCCCAAGGCGAGTGAAATCAATCTCCCGAAATGGCTTAATCTCTACCATGGCGCACTGCTTACAAGCTGTCTCACTGGTAGAGTCATTTAGCATCATAAAGATGCGTTTACGCTGACCGATCACCATCTCTTTGGTGATAGAAATCGAGGATGCTTCCTCCTCAGACCAGTAAATGGGTGATGCATAGGGGCCAACTTGACAAGCACGGACTCCCTCCGGACCGAAGCGTAGCCCTCTTTCCAGCTTCCGGCAACTCTTGACCATGTCATCAGGCTTAAAGTTCATTCAAATCTCCATAAATAACTCGCCAAAATCAGCGCTCGCAACATAGATATCAACCATACGACCGCCGATCCGTCGGGACATCATATACCGCGATGACATTGGAGTTGGAACCAAAGGTAACGTCCTCCAAAATTTACCCAAAGCCCCACGGAACAACCGTTATGCGGGGGAAATAGGTCTACAGTTGGAGGATCCCGTCAGATTCCATGCGCGGATGGTAAATCACGGGATAAAATCCAACCGCACAACGACAGCTTAAACTCATGTAAGGCTCGGCCGATACCACCTTAATGACTGTAGTCAGCCAGCCCGATGATAGAACGGAAAAAAGCCGCCATTTTCCAACAAACTTTCTGGATATATATTCAAGCCTGCCCATAGTGTGTAACCTCAATCTGGTTGACGGCGCTAATGTATTATGGAGAGTACGTTAGCCGCAGCGGGTAAATGAAGATCACAAATTAGTCTAGTCCGGAAAACCTATGCCCGGCCGATTGAAGCACTCAAGAGCTTGCTTTTACCTGATTAAAGATTCTTCCATAACGAAGATCTTCTTCGATTGTAATAAGGCTATATCTCCTATGAATTCGATGGGCTACATCTTTTTCATGTCCCGCGAATATCTCAATATGACTCGCTGCAATCAAGAATTGCAAAAGTGCTTCCATGATTTTTTCTGGATCGATGCGCAATTTTTTGTATATAAATGCATCGATTTTAATAAGCAAAAAATATTTCGCGCTGAGTAATTCGTAAATTAGTAGACATGTCTCCAACCTGCATGAAGGGTCCAGGGTATCATATAACTCTGTAATCATGTCCCTTAAGGCCAAGATCTGTTCCAACCTTCCAGAGAAACTCGTTGTATGACCGTCAAAATTTTGTATATTTAAGGAGGATGGATCTTCGGGTCCTTCATGGCATATTTTGCTTGACGTAAGTATCACGTCATACATTGACGCACACAAGCAATCAAGATAAACGTGCGGATATTGCCGATGTAAATAAAGTTTATCGCGCAACCTATTTACAAGTCCTCCCTCACAAATTAATTTTCGATTGTAAATTATCCCCGATAAATAATTCGTTCTTAACGCAAAATAACTCAACGCCTCCTGACCTCCGCGAAGGAAGGCCTCCTCATACTGCATACTATTTCGACCCGGTTGACCCTCCTCAGGGCCAATCGACCCTCTTAAAACTGCAACATTTTTAAACTCCTCGAGCACTAAAATACTCTCTTTGATAACGGCTATATTGGGAAAGTCCTCATCTGACATTATTTGAATGAAGGGGGCTTTTGCTAAATCAAAGCAGGCCAAAAAATTTCCATGCGTCAATCGATTGTGATCATGCCGAATATATTCAATAGAGGGATTTATTTTTGATAATTCCTCAATTACTTTGTACCCTTCGGTGTCAATAGTTGACGCATTGTCTAAAACCAATATTGATATATCACTACTTAAAGAATTCTTTATACTGTTTACCTGTCTTAGTGCACACGTCCCTCTGTTATAGGTAATGATACATATAGTTAACTTAGTTAGTGTTTTCATACTTCACTGATTTAAGCACTGAGTGCAACTTTACTTAATTTAAAACAATAGTCTAACGACGCGCAGCAATAATGGCTACAGGACAAGCATGTAGAAGTTGCCCGATAACCCGCATATATCTTAGCCAACTTCAACGGCATCAGATTGGAAGCCTTTTGAATTCTTAACTCAGAGCCGAGTGCATCGACAGTTGAGGGGGTGCCGACAACACAGCAAGCAGCAGTCTGCGAAAAGCTCAGAACCGGGGGACGTTCGCAGGAGCAGATCGATGGCGTATTTTCTGTTTATTTTTTCGATCGCGGGGCTCGCTCCCAGACCAGCACTGTTGATGTTTTGTCATCCGGCAGGGCATCGCATCGGGGGCATAAAGTAGGTGATACCACTTCAAGTGCGAGACGCACAAACGAAAAAGCACCCCATACTTTCGTACGGGGTGCTTTCAGTGCATTTATGGTGGGACGTGCGGGGGTCGAACCCACGACAAACGGATTAAAAGTCCGCTGCTCTACCAACTGAGCTAACGTCCCTACAGATTTCTCTCGAAGTCTGAAACCAAGTCTTTAATTATAGCGGGGACATTTTTGATTATTTGCTACCCTCCGACAATTTATTGAGCATCCAACCTGCAGCCGCCATACCGCAACTCGCCGTGACCGTTACCAGTGATCCGTAGCCGCTGCAGTTCAAGCCGACGACGGCGCGGGGCACACCACCGGCAGCATCCTGAAGCGAAGCGGGTATGTGCATAGGCTCGGGGCTGTAGACGCAAGGCAGTCCGATATTTTTGCCTGCTCTCGCAGCGCCATGGTGCTTGCGTAACTGGTAGCGCAATTCGGCCATCAAGGGATCATGCGTGCAGGCACTCAGGTCAGCGATGGTGATGTCTTCGGCCTTGCGCTTTCCGCCCGCCGCCCCTACCGTGATGAACAAACGCTGGGCCTCCAAGGCCCAGGCGGACATAGCCACTTTGGCCCGCATTTGGTCGCAAGCGTCAATGACGCCATCCACACCATCGGGAAGAATTCCAGGCCAGTTATCCGGCTCGACAAATGCATCGATGCCGGTCACGTAGCAAGCGGGGTTGATCGACGCAATACGCTGCTGCATCGCGTGAATTTTTGCCATACCCAAGGTTTCGCTTGTGGCCTGAATCTGGCGATTGACATTGGACTCGGCCACGTGGTCCATATCAATCAGGGTGATACGCCCAAGCCCCGTGCGGGCCAAGGCCTCCGCAGCCCAAGAACCGACGCCACCGATGCCCACAACGCACACATGGGCAGCACGCAATCTGCTGCCCCCATCCGCACCGTACAGGCGATCAATGCCGCCAAAACGGCGGGCCAGATCGTCAGGCACCTTGTACAAACTTGTTGCGATCCATCAGATCGGTCAGCGCGAGGCTATTGCAATTTGGATAACCTCTCACGGGCTACGCTGGCTTCCTCCGATCGCTCGTGTTGCTCCACAAGCTCCTCCAGAGTAGTGCGGGCAGCTTGCGGATCCTTAAGTTCGCTGTAGCAGTTCGCAATAACGAGCATGGCTTCGGGCGTTTTTTTGTAGTTGGGCGCAGCCATTTGAAGCGGCCTCAGTGTGAGCAACGCAGACTTGTAATTACCCTGCAAAAACTCTGCATTGCCTTTCCAGAAACGGGCTGCAGAGGCATAACCACTGTGCGGGTAACGAAGCAGAAACTCATCGAACTGCTTGCGCGCACCCTGGTAGTTGGCGCGCTTGAAAACCGCCTTCGCGTTCTCAAACTCCTTTTTTTCGGAGTCCTGTGCATAGAAACTGGCCCCGTCCTCGGACACCAGCCCGGGCAAGCCATTAAGCCGCTCCTCTATGGCGCGTTGCATCTCGCGGGTTTTTTTCTGCTCTTCCACAAGCGCGCGTTGCTGCGCATCCTGGCGGGTGGCTAGTGTCCGCGTTTCCTCCATTTGCCCGCGCTGACTGCCCGCGAGCGCCTTCGACTCTTCCAACTGGCCGCGTAGCTCACGCACTTCTTTCCGGGCCTCTTCCAACTGTGACAGCAGATCCTGCTGCGCGTTTTTCAAAACCTGGATTTCATCAACGCCGCGCTGCAACGACTCCGAGACCGGCTTGATGCCGTCATCAATTTTTGCGTCAATCTTGCGAAGCATCAAGTCCAAGTTAGTCTGCACTGCATTCACGTCGCGGCGCAGGATTTCCGCCTCGCGCCGGATGGCCTCCCCCTCGGTGCGAAACGATTGCGCCTCACCGCGAAGTTTGTCGAATTCGATACGAATCGCATCAAGCCGCTGTCGCTCCCTCAAGATGGCGGTTCGCGCCTCGTTGTCAACACCTGGGATACCAAAGCTTTGGGAATGCGCGATACCGATCGCGCCAAAGCATACGAACGCAGCCAGCGCAACGGGCAAGCATCGCAGGGCCAAGGGATTTCCAGAATATCGCATCAACATGGCAGCCTATTTATCAGCGGTAGCTAATCTCAACACGGCGGTTTTCCTGCATGGCCGCCTCGGACGTACCGGGAGCCGCCGGCTTCTCTTTGCCAAAGCTAACCGCCTCCATCTGGCTGTCTGCAACACCCATCAAAGACAGCGCCTTGCGCACCGCATCGGCACGCTTTTGTCCCAGGCCCAGGTTGTATTCGCGGCCACCGCGATCATCCGTATGCCCTTCGAGGGCAACATGCAATTTGGCATCTGCCCGCAAACGCCGCCCGTGGGCCTCAATGATGGGGCGGGCTTCGGTACGGATGACAAAGCTGTCAAAGTCGAAGTACACGATGCGATCCCGCATCGCGAGCGCCGCATCGGAGGCTGAGGCTGAGGCTGAGGCTGAGGCTAACCCCGACCCTGATCCAGCAGCTGCCGCTGCAGACTTAGCCGCAGCGGACTTGCCCGCAGCGGACAGAGAGGCGTCGGAACCCGCAGCGGCTGCAAGTTTCGCAGCAGCGGCAGCGCTAGAAGCGTCGGACGCTGCCGTGCTCGAGAGGCCACCCGCACCCACTGCACGGGCGTTCGCGTCTTTCGCGGAGAGATCCAAAGCCGCTACGTTACGCGCGCTGTTTGCAGCGTCTTTCAGCAAACTGTTACCCAAAATAGGGGTTGGGCTTTTTTCAGACGCCGCAGCTGCCGCGGCCTGGCGGTCTTCCACAGTGGCGGAGTCCAATTTAACTGGCGACTTGCACGCAACAAGTGCAAAGGCTAAAACGACTGGAATCAACGAAAACTTCATAACATACTCCTAAAAATAAAAAATGCTTGTCTGCGAAAAGACGCGGAAAAATATCTCTCAACGCGCTGCCGGGCCCCAGTGGGGTTGCCGGATGTCCCCCTCCGACCCGACCAAACGACTCTTAACCCTGCCGTCAACAGTTACCATCATCAAAGCCTCTTTACCCTGCTGTTCGGTGGCATACAGCAACTGACGGCCATTGGGTGAAAAGCTTGGCTTTTCATCGGCCGAAGTATCCGTGATCGGCGTGACGGTTCCGCTGGCCAAGTCCAAGACATGAACTTTGAAGGCTCCGCTCACGCGCGAAACAAAAGCCAGCAATCTTCCATCCGGGCTCACCGTCGGGGAAATGTTGTAGCTACCCGCAAATGTGACGCGCTCCACGTTGGCGCCCGTCGCCCCCATTTTGTAAATCTGCGGTGTGCCTCCGCGGTCACTGACGAAATAAATTGTTTTTCCGTCGCTTGAGAAGGTAGGCTCGGTATCGATAGCAGATGAGGTGGTGATCCGGCGGGGTTCAGCTCCAGGCGTCATTGCATCCAACAGGAAAATCTGTGAGCCGTTGTCGCGGCTGAGGGTCACCGCCAGGGTGCGACCGTCTGGCGACCAGGTCGGCGCACTGTTGGAACCCTTGAAGTTCGCCACCAAGCGGCGCTTAGCAGTTGCCACATCATGCACATAAACCGATGGCTTTCTGGCCTCGAATGATACATAGGCGAGTTGGCTTCCGGAGGGAGACCACGCCGGCGAAATGATCGGTTCAACGCTGCGCAAAGCGAGGCTTGCATTTTCGCCATCAGCGTCAGCCACCCATAGCGTGTACTGGGTAGCTGTTTTGGTAACGTAAGCAATACGTGTCGAAAAGACAGCTTTCTCACCCGTGAGCTTTTCGTAAACAAAGTCAGCGATCGAGTGCGCAACCATACGCATCTCGGAAGAAGCTACTGAATATCTTTGACCCCCCATATTCTCGTTGCGGGCGACGTCCCATAAGCGAAAGCGCACATCCATTCGCCCATCCGGCAGCGGGGTCACGCTGCCGCTGACCAGTGCATCCGCGCCCTTCTTACGCCAAAAAGATGGGTCCAGCAGGCCAGTTGTCTCATCGGTCGGCGGCGCGCCGACTAAATCGATGCTTCGGAATATCCCGCTGCGCTCCAAGTCAGCCTGGATGATGGCTGCCATCTTTTGAACGCTGACGTCGTTGCCACGAAAAGGCGTGACAGCCACCGGGATCAGAGTCGTACCGACGCCTGACACTTCCACACGAAACTGCGCATGCGCTGCTGTTGCGCACAGCAAACAGAAGACCGAAAGCAACCAATTTTTCATAAATCTGAAAATTACCAATTCGCAAAATTCACAGTTTCAAAATCCTCTACAGCACGGCACTCCTGCAAACCCAGCGGAGCCCGAACGATGTCGCTCTGCATCCGTTGTCGCACCGTCGCCTCGTTGGCGGAAGCCCTGTTCCGGCTGGCCTCGTCGTGCCACAAATGGAACACTTCGGTCGCAAAAAAACCATTTTTCCTGCGGATACCGGCATGAAACATCCGCAAGACCAAATCGGCATCTTCATGGCCCCATCCTTGAAACGAGCTATCGAATCCGTTCACCCGCTCAAAGTCGGCACGCCAAACACCCATGTTGCAACTTCTTATGCCATGCCATCGAAAATCTGATTCGATCCGAATGCCCCAATCGGGTGCACGCAATAAAGGCGCGATTTTACTGGCACATCCCTTGCGCCACCGCTGCAACCAATATAGCCACGTCATCCCCACGACCTCTTCGGATCCATCCAGCACATGCTTTGTGAACCGCTGCGACAGTAAACAACGGCTCCCGTTCACAAGAAAGCCGATTTGCATCAAGCGCCGATGCTGTGCAATGAAATCCACATCGGGCACACAGTCGCCATCCAGCAGGATCAAGTAGCTGCCTCGGCTTTGGGCCACCCCAAGATTGCGCGCGCGGGCCACGGTAAAGCCCACATCAGGATGCCAAACATGCGCCAACGCAAAGGAACAGCCCTGCGCGACCTCCAGAATACGGGCCCGGTGCGCGGGTTGGGAACCGTCATCAGCGATGACGACCTCGAAGTCTGTTTCGGTCTGTCGGCCCAAAGCTGCCAAAACCACCGCCAGCGCGTCGCTGCGGTTGTAAGTGGTCAGAACCACGGAAATCAGAGGCTTAGCAGACATGTTGGAATAGACTCACCGAGAATTTCATACTACCACCCATGTCACTTATATCGGTTTACATCATCGCTTACAACGATGCAGAGAAGGTGCGCGCCACCGTGGAGAGCGCATTGTGGGCCGACGAGGTCGTTGTAGTGGATTCCTGGAGTACCGACGGCACCGCGGAAGTTGCGGCCAGCCTGGGCGCGCGCGTGGTTCAGGTCCAGTTCACCGGATTTGGTGATTTGCGCAACCATGCGCTTGACGCCTGTACACACCATTGGATATTCAGCCTGGATTCGGACGAGCGCTGCACGCCGGAGGTGGCCGCAGAAATTCGCGCGATTACCCAACGACCTGACGCGGCAGATGCCTATTGGGTACCGAGGCGTAATTTTTTCATGGGCCGCTGGATCCGCCACTCCGGCTGGTATCCCAACTTCCGTCAGCCCCAGCTGTTTCGCCAAGGCGCGCTGCGTTATGACGCGCAACCGGTACACGAAGGGTGGACGCTGAACACCAAGCGCCCTCTGGGTACGCTTCAAAACGCGATATGGCAATTCCCCTTCAAAGACATGGGTGAAGTGCTGCTCAAGGCCAACCGTTACTCCACACTGGGAGCGAAAAAAATCGCGCACAAAAAAATCAGCATGGGCAGCGCGCTGGCGCACGGGATATGGGCGTTTGTAAAGCACTATGTTTTCAAAGCCGGTTTTTTGGACGGATGGGCAGGATTTGTGATCGCCCTGGGGAATTTTGAGGGCACGTTTTACCGGTACCTGAAAGCCTATGCCATACAGCAAGGCACGCGCTGGGATGCGCCCTCTGAACCGCCACCGACTGCCTGATGGACAGGGATTTTTTGGAAGCCAAGTGGCCTGATGTGCTGCGCCGGATATCCATCGGGGCATTGGCGGTATCGGTGTCGCTGCCCGTCGGCTTCATCAGCGCGTCCAAGATCGTTTTGTTACTGGCTGGGATCGCCGTTTTCTGGGGCTGCAATCCCCGACCCTTGGGTTGGCGTGTCAAACGTCCGCCGGTCAACACGTGGATTTACCTCGGTTTGTTGGCGATCCTGGCAAGCAGCTTGTGGACGCAAGCGTCCGATGCTTTGATGTGGAAGTCCATAAGCCGCCACAGCACACTATTGCTGATCCCGCTGCTGTATTTCATGGTCAAAACCAAAAATGAGGCCCATGGGGCCTTACGCTGGTATGTTGTGGGACAACTGTTGGTAATGGCCTCGTCATGGGCCTTGTTTTTGGGAATGTCCCTGCCCTGGCAAACCGCCACGGATGGGAACACGAATCGTGGTAACCAATTTGCGGTTTTTTCCAGCTATTTGGATCAAGCCATCATGGCCAGCCTCTTCGCAGCGATTTTGTGGCACGGGCGTGCCTTTCTGACAACCGGTTGGCAGCGCTACGGAGTTATCCCTGCTTGCCTGGCCTCTTTGGGATGTGTATTTTTCCTACTACCCGGCCGCACGGGGCAGCTTGTGGGATTTGCGATGATCTCTGTCGGGGTAATTTGGCTTGTGCCCGCCCGCATGCGCGTTGTCGCCCTGTCTGCGCCGATGGTTCTTCTGGCTGCAATTTTGATTTTTGCAAAACCGGCACATGACCGATTCGAAGAATCTTGGACGGAGGCCCGCGCCTACATGCAGGGGGACGTCAGGCCTACCTCCGCTGGCTTCCGCTTGGAAGCCTGGCGATCAGCGCTAGTGAGCATCCAGGCGCATCCGCTTGCCGGCACCGGTGCCGGTAGTTGGGGGCACCAGTACGACGCCATTCAAAGTGCCGCTGGGCGTCCCAATGAAAATCCGACTGATGGCAATCCGCACCAGGAATTCCTGCTATGGGGCGTTGAGCTGGGCTTGGGCGGCATCGTGCTGCTGCTGGGAATATTAGGCTCCATTTTCCAACTCAGCTTGCGGATGGAAGTTGCGGCACGCCGCGCTACCCAATCCGCACTGCTCGCCACAGTCATTGCCTGCCTGTTCAACTGCGCCCTGTATGACGCATTGATTGGTGACTACCTGTGCGTCACGCTGACGCTGTGCTTGGCAGCGGGACTGAAGCCAGACGCTGGCCCCTTCGGTCCTCGTAAGCCGTGAAGCACTTCAAGAGCAGATGCACCCAGGTGGTTGACCGACTGACCAGAACACGGGGCAAGGTCAATACTCCATCCTGAACCGGAACCGGAACCCGGCCACGCTGCGTAGTCGTCGCGCTTGCATAAGCCGCTTGGGCCGTCAGGTCCAGGCTGGCTGCATCGAATCGGCCATAGGGGTAGCAAAAATGCTGTACGCCACCCGGCTGGCGTAAAAGGGCCTCCAGCAAGCGGCGAGACCCGGCAACCTCAGACTCGAGGTTCTGCGGGTCGCAAGCTGTCAAATCAACATGGTGGCTGGTGTGCGAGCCGACCTCCTGACCCGCGTCAATCCAGGCCTGCAATTGCGCTGCATCCATCAAAGATACCTGCCCGATACCTTCGTCGATATCCCAGATGTTGGATTGCCCGAGGCGCGCTGCCACGGCATAGCAGGTGGCACTGAAACGGAGCCGGCGTAGCACCGGAAGCGCGTTGTGAAAGTTGTTCTCATACCCGTCGTCAAAGGTGATCCCAAACACTTTGCCTGTCTTCTCGCCTCTCAAATAAGGCATCAGCGCGCCCATCGAAAGACCTGTGTAGCCCAAAAAGTGCATGAGCGACATGTGCCGGGAAAAAGTGCCGGGGCTGACCACCAAGCCGCGTAGCGGTGTGCCCTTGGGGGGAGCCGCGTCGATCTGGTGGTACATCAGGATCGGAATGCGCGGGCCGCTCATGCTGGAATCCTCCGCAAATCGGCATACAGGCGCTCATGGCGCAGTGCCACGCTGCTCCAAGTGCGTTGGCTCGCAAACTCAACACCGCTTTGTGCAAGCTGCTGTTGTAAATCGGGGGAGTCTTGCAGCTGGCTCACGGCCAGCGCCAAGGCGTGCGCATCATGCGGGTCCTGTAACAACAAGGCGTTCACACCGTGGGTCAATTCAGCGGAAATCCCGCAGTAGGCTGCAGAGCTGACGATAACCGGCAGCGCATGTGACATGGCCTCTAAAACCACCATGGCATAGGTGTCTTCCAATGTGGGGTGTACCAAAAAATCGGCAGCGACATAGGCCACACTGACATCTTCCCGCATGCCCAAAAAGTGCAACTGCGATTCAACGCCCACGTCGCGGGCCATCCCCTGCCAGACAGCGCGTTGCCCCACGTGCCCGACCACCGCAACAAAGGCCGTTGGATCCGACAAAAGAGCGAGGGCTTGGATCACACACCCCAGCCCTTTTTTGCGGAGGTCATTTCCCACCAGCAACAGACCAGTCCCTTGCTGCGGCAAACCCAATGCCGCCCGCGCGCCCAGCCGCTCCTGCGCGGACGCAGCGCCCGCAACCCCTGCAATACCAGGCGGGATCACATGCATAGCGCGTTCAGACCCCGTATATGTTTGCGCCACGATCACCCTCAAGGTTTCAGAAACGGCTACGTAGGCACGCCCATCATCTTGAAACCGGGAACGCTCCAAACCCAGGTGCGCCAACAGCCTGGGGCTGCTCACCATGCCGAGCAGCCTCCACAGCCGCTTGAATCCCACTTTGCCGCGCAACATGGTGTAGCGCATCGGCAGCACGTGCAGGGTCTGCACCTGACCATGCCACACATTTTCATGCGAATGAACCACGTCGTAGCCTTGGCGCGTCATGCGCCAGGTCGCATACGCAAACAGCAATTGATTGATCCATCGAGGACGCCGCACGGCCCAACGAACCGGGTGGTAATGGATACCGGGAAGGGCGGTGCCAACCGCTTGCGAAAAAACATGCACGTCATGGCGTTGACACAGTTGTTCCGCCAATGCCAGCGCATACCGTTCCGCACCTCCGCCCCTGGTATCGAAATTCTTGGTCAAAAACGCAATACGGAGTCGTTGCAAAACAGCCTCACATCAACACAATATCGTATTTTTCCTGCGCCACACCGGCTTCACTCTGCAAGGAAATCGGTTTGCCGATAAAGCTGCTCAATCCTTCCAGGTGCTGGCGCTCCTCATCCAGAAACAGCTCAATCACCTTGGGTGAGGCAACGATGCGGAACTCCCGCGGATTGAACTGGCGCGCCTCGCGCAGGATTTCGCGAAAAATGTCGTAGGCCACGGTACGCACGGTTTTAACCGTGCCTTTGCCCTGGCATTCAGCGCAGGGCTCACACAGCATGTGGGCCAGCGAATCGCGGGTGCGCTTGCGCGTCATCTCCACCAAACCCAGCTGCGAAAAACCGCCCAAAGTAGTCTTGACCCGGTCGCGTTGCAGTTGCTGGCGCAAAGCGTCCAGCACCTGCGCGCGGTGGTCTTCGCGCACCATGTCGATGAAGTCGGCAATCACGATGCCACCCAAATTACGCAGCCGCAGTTGGCGGGCAATCGCGTGGGCCGCCTCCAGATTGGTTTTGAAAATCGTGTCGTCAAAATTGCGCGCACCGACAAAGCCGCCCGTGTTCACATCAATCGTGGTCAGCGCCTCGGTCTGGTCGATCACCAAATAGCCGCCCGACTTCAAATCCACCCGCCGCGCCAGCGCCCGGGCGATGTCTTCGTCGATGCCAAACAAATCAAATATCGGCCGCTCACCTTTGTAGCGCTGCAGCTTGGCGGCCGCCGCCGGCATGAACTCCAAGCCAAAGGCTTTGAGCGCCTCGCACTGCTCACCCGAATCGACCCGTATCGCCTGCGTGCCCTCACCCACCAAATCGCGCAGCACCCGCTGCATCAGGTTCAAATCCTGGTGCAAGAGACTGGTCGGTGGCATGCGCAAACCCGCCGCCTTGATACGCGCCCACGCCTTGCGCAAATAGGCAATGTCATCGGCCAACTCTGCGTCGCTGGCGTCCTCGGCGTTGGTGCGCAGAATAAAGCCACCACCCTCGCCTCCTGCTAGAGCCTGCATACGCACCCGCAATTGCTCGCGCTGCTCAAGCGGTATTTTTTGCGACACGCCGATGTGATCGTCCTGCGGCAAAAAAACCAACATGCGCCCGGCAATGCTGATTTGCGTGGACAGGCGTGCGCCCTTGCTGCCCATGGGGTCCTTGAGCACCTGCACCATCAGGCTCTGGCCCTCAAATACCTGCCGCTCAATCGGAATCTGCCCTTGTGCGCTGCGCGCGGCGCTAATGGTCTCGCCCTCGGCAGGCGGGTGCCAGACATCGGCCACATGCAAAAACGCCGCGCGGTCCAAGCCAATGTCAATGAAGGCCGACTGCATACCCGGCAACACCCGCTGTACCTTGCCCAGGTACACATTGCCAACCAGGCCACGCTCCAAGGTGCGCTCCACATGCAGTTCCTGCAAAGCACCGTTCTCCACCACGGCAACGCGTGTCTCTTGCGGGGACCAGTTGATGAGAATGTCTTGGAGCATAGGGTTCAGGCAAACTGCCGCAGCGCGTTCGCGGTCTCATGCAGCGGCAGTCCCATGATGCCAGAGTAACTCCCGCTGATGCGCGCAATATACGCCGCCGCCAAGCCCTGCACCGCATAGGCTCCGGCCTTGCCCATGGGCTCGCCGCTGGCAACATAACTTAATATTTCCTCCGCGCTCATCGGCGCAAAACGCACCTGCGATACCGACAAGACCTGCACCACACGCACACCTTGCCCCACCGCCACGGCCGTCAGCACCCGGTGGTTGCGCCCGGACAGGCGCGCCAGCATGCGCGCGGCATCCGCCGCATCGCGCGGTTTACCCAGAATCGACCGCCCCAGCGCGACCGTGGTGTCGGCGCACAGTACCGGCGCATCCGGTAGGCTGCGTAGGACCCGCCTGCGCATCGCCGCGTCCAGTTTCAAGCGGGTCACGCGTTGCACATATTCGGCAGGGGCTTCGCGCGGCAGTACCGTTTCCAACGCTTCGGCGTCCTCGTCAGGCGACGGCAACAAAAGGCTGTGGCGCACGCCAAGCTGCTCCAGCAACTGGCTGCGGCGCGGGCTTTGCGATGCGAGATACACCAAGGACGGAGTCATACGGCTTATTCGCGGTGATACGGATGTTTGGCATTGATCGACCAGGCCCGGTACAGCTGCTCAATCAAAAGCACGCGGGCAAAAGCGTGGGGCAGCGTCAAGTCCGAGAGGCGTATGCGCTCGTGCGCCGCCTCGCGCAGTGCCGGGTCCAGCCCGTCGGGGCCACCGATCAACAGCGCCACATCACCCTGCTCTTGCCACAGCGTCAAACGCCGGGCCAGCGCCTGCGTACCCAATGCCTCGCCCCGCTCGTCCAGCGCCACCACGCGCGCGCCTTTGGGAATCGCCGCCTCGATGCGCGCGCGCTCAGCGGCGTACAAAGTGTCCAGGGTCTTGGAGCCACGCGGTTCGGTTTTGACCGCCTTGAGCTCGACGCGAATCTCCGGCGGAAAGCGCTTGGCGTAATCGTCCCAGGCGGTCTGCGCCCAGTCGGGCACCCTTTGCCCCACCGCCACGATACGCAGCAGCACAGCGCCCTAGGCCTTGCGCGGGGGAGTCTTGGCAGCAGCCGGTTTGCGAACCGGTGCCTTGACCGCCAATGCCTTGCGCGCCGGTGCCGACTTGCTCGCAGCTGTCTTGGCGGGCGCTGCCTTGCGGGCGACCTTCTTGGCCGGAGCATTCACGACCACGATAGGCACTTTGGTGCTGCGTGCGGGCGCGGTTTTCGCAGGGGCCGTGCCGGCCTTCTTAGCAGGCACTTTCTTCGCCGCCGTCTTAGCCGCCGCTTTGTTCAATGCAGCCTTGGATGGGAAGGCCTCGGCAACACCCGCCTTGGCAGCGCTGGAGCGGCGCAGTGATGGCGTCGGCAGCAGTTTGGCTGCGGGCTTGGGCGCAGGCTTGGCCGTAGGCAACGCTTCTGCCTTGACCAGACCGGGCTTTTCAGCGCCGAGTTTGAGCCGCACGGGCTTTTCACCCCACAGCTCTTCCAAACGGTAATAGCTTCTGAAAATGGGCTGCATCACATGCACGACCACCTGCCCGCAGTCCACAATGATCCACTCGCCGTTGCCTTCACCCTCCATGCGCGGCTTGGGGAAGCCGGCCTTGCGTACCGCGTCGATCACGCTAGACGCCAGGGCCTTGGTCTGGCGGTTGGAGGTGCCCGAGGCCACCACCACCCGCTCGAACAACGACGACAGCGCCTCCGTGTCAAAAACCTGGATGTCTTGCGCCTTCACATCCTCCAGCCCGTCAACGACCGCACGCTGCAGTTTTTGGACGTCTTTCTTCGCGCCGGTTACGCTGGAAGTGGGTGCGGTAGTTTTCTTGGTAGTCATCAATCAGGGTTCTCAGTAGACGAAATGGTGGCGTAGAGCCGATGCTGGGCAATATAACGCGCCACCGCTGGGGCGAGCATGGTGCCGGTATCGAGCCCGGCAGCCAGTGCTTCCCGGATGGCGGTGGAACTGCATGGAACGGCGGGCATGGGTAGCTGCACAAAGGGCGCGCCTGAAAACGACAGACCCCCAGGCTGCAGCACCGCCGCTGCGTCAGCGCGGCCTGCCACGCACAGCGTGGCCAGCTGGGGCAAGTCCTCGGCACGGCTCCAACTCCCCAGGTGCTGCGCCTGGTCCTGACCCATCAGCAGGAAAAACCCGGCGTCTGGATACGCCTGGCGCAAATCGCGCAAGGTGTCCACGGTGTAACTCGGCCCGCTGCGCGCAATTTCGCAACCGTCAACCCGGATTTGTGGGATATCGCCGAAAGCCAAAGCGCTCATCGCCAAACGGTGCTGCGCATCACTGAGCGGGCGGGTCTTGTGCCAAGCCGTACCGGTGGGTACCACCAGCAACAGATCCAAATCCAGATGCTCCAGCGCCGCCTGGGCCAATGCGGTGTGGCCGTGATGCGGGGGATCAAAAGCGCCACCGAACACACCGACACGCCGTGGCGGGGCCGGTTGGGTGCTCATGCGCGGACTGCCATCAGGCTTTGATGGCCCGGTGGCCGATGTCATGGCGCATCTGCGCGCCGTCAAAAGAAATGGACGCAGCCATGCGGTAGGCGCGTTGCTGGGCGGCTTTCACGTTGTCCGCCAGAGCCGTCACGCAGAGCACCCGCCCCCCGCTGGTGTGCAATACGCCGTCCTGCAAAGTGGTGCCGGCGTGGAAGACCACTGCGCCTTCTTCTTCCGTAGGCAGCCCGTGGATCGCGTCGCCCTTGCGCACCTGCTCCGGGTAACCGTGCGCCGCCATCACCACGCCCAGCGCGGTGCGCCGGTCCCATTGCAGCGTCAGCTCAGGGTCCAGTCCACCGGGTTGACTGGCCGCATACAACACGTCCAGCAAATCGGTCTTCAGACGCATCATGATGGGCTGGGTCTCGGGGTCACCCATGCGGCAGTTGAACTCCAGCGTTTTGACGCCGCCTTGGGCGTCCACCATCAAACCGGCGTACAAAAAACCCGAGAACGGAATGCCGTCTTGCTCCATGCCGCGCACCGTGGGCAATATCACCTCGCGCATGGCGCGGGCGTGCACTGCCGGCGTGACCACCGGCGCGGGTGAATATGCGCCCATGCCACCGGTGTTGGGGCCTTCATCACCGTCGCGCAGGCGCTTGTGGTCCTGGCTGGTGGCCAGCGGCAGCACGTTTTTGCCGTCGCAGATGACGATAAAACTGGCCTCTTCGCCCTGCAAAAATTCTTCGATGACGACGCGGACCTGCCCCTCACCAGCGGATGCAGACGGGCTGTTATCGCCCAGCATGAAATCAATCGCGGCGTGCGCTTGCGCTAGCGTTTCGGCTACCACCACACCCTTACCCGCGGCCAGACCGTCGGCCTTGACCACAATCGGCGCACCCTGCGCGTCCACATAGGCATGGGCCGCAGCGGCGTCAGCAAAGGTGGCAAACGCAGCGGTGGGGATCGCGTGGCGCTGCATAAACGCTTTGGAAAACGCTTTGGAACTCTCCAACTGCGCAGCGGCCTGTGTAGGCCCGAAGATGCGCAAACCCGCCGCGCGAAAGGTATCGACCACACCCGCTGCCAGCGGCACCTCAGGGCCGACCACCGTCAGGCCGATTTTTTCTTTCAGGGCCCAGGCGCAAAGTTCAGTGATGTCGGTGATAGGCAGGTTGTGCAGGCGCTTGTCCAAAGCCGTTCCGCCATTGCCCGGCACCACAAAAACGGTTTGCACTTTGGGCGATTGCGCCAGCTTCCAGGCCAGCGCATGTTCGCGGCCCCCACCGCCGATCACCAGAGCTTTCATAGGGCCGCGTTGTGGAAGATCTCTTGCGCGTCGTCCAGGTCTTCCAGCACGTCGAGCAGCTTTTGCATGCGCACGGCGTCCTCGCCTTCCAGCTCAATCGTGTTTTGCGCGCGCATGGTGATCGTCGCCTCTTCCGCCACCAAGCCAGCGGCTTGCAGGGCGTTTTTCACCGCCTCGAAATCGGCGGTAGCGGTCAGCACCTCGATCACACCGTCATCGTGGGTAACCACATCTTCCGCACCGGCTTCGAGCGCAACTTCCATCACCCGGTCTTCGCTGGTGCCCGGGGCAAAAATCAGCTGCCCGCAGTGCTGGAACTGAAAAGCCACCGAGCCTTCCGCGCCCATATTGCCGCCATGTTTGCTCAAAGCATGGCGCACTTCGGCCACGGTGCGCACCCGGTTGTCGGTCATGGTGTCGATGATGATGGCGGCTCCGCCAATGCCGTAGCCCTCGTAGCGGATCTCTTCGTAGCTCACGCCTTCCTGGTTGCCGGTGGCTTTGTCGATGTTGTATTTGATGCGGTCCGCTGGCATATTGGCCGCTTTAGCCCGCTCTACGGCGAGGCGCAGGCGCGGGTTCATGCTCAAGTCGCCGCCTGCCGCACGGGCCGCTACCGTGATCTCGCGGATGATGCGGGTCCAGACCTTGCCCCGCTTTTCGTCCTGTCGACCTTTACGGTGCTGAATATTGGCCCATTTGCTATGTCCTGCCACGCGACTGTCCTTTGTAAAAATACCGCAAAGCGCAGCCGGCATTGTACTTTTCGCTACCTGCGCCGCGCCGCCCGCACCCCTTCCAGCGCGCCCACGCTGCGCAAGACCCGCCCCAGACGCGCGGCGTCAGGCACTTCCACGGTAAACGTCATCCAGGCAACCGACTTGATAGTCTGGGTTTGCACACCGATCACATTCATTTTTTCTTTGGTGAAAACCTCGGAGATGTCACGCAGCAAACCCTGGCGGTCCACCGCCTCCACCGATATGTCCACCGGATATACCGCGCCACCCTGAGCACCTGCGCCGTCTTTGGCGCCGGACACAGGCGGGGCGCTCCACTGCACTTCAATCACCCGGTCGCCGCTGCGGCCCACCATATTGCGCAGGTTGGAACAATCCGTCCGGTGCACGCTGACGCCTTTGCCACGGGTGACAAAACCGCTGATCGGATCGGGTGGCGCCGGTTTGCAACATTTGGCGAGTTGGGTCATCAGCGAATCCACGCCCACCACCAAGACCCCGCCTTTGCCCGCCGCATTGCTGCGCGGTTTGCGCAAGTGCACGGTGTCGTCCAGCGCCTGCACCGGCTCGGGCGGGCGCAAAACGATCTCAATATTGCGCAAGGAAAATTCGTCTTTGCCCACCACCTCAAACAAATCGTCCGCGCTGTTAAAGCCCAGCTGCGCGGCCAGATCGTCCAGGCGCACGGCGGTTTTGCCCTCGCGCTGCAGCAGCTTTTCCACCGCCTCGCGGCCTTTGGCCACGGTTTCGGTCAAAGCCTGCGCGTTGAACCAGGCGCGCACTTTGGCGCGGGCGCGCTGGCTGTTCAAAAAACCCAGCTCCACATTGAGCCAGTCGCGCGACGGCCCGCCTTCTTTGGCGGTGATGATGTCCACGGTCTGGCCGTTGCGCAGCGGCGTACTCAGCGGAACCAAATGCCCGTCCACCCGCGCGCCCCGGCAGCGGTGGCCGACGTTGGTGTGCACGCTGTAGGCAAAGTCCACCGCAGTCGCGCCCTGCACCAGTTCCACCACCGCAGCATCCGGCGTGAGTACGTAAATACGGTCATCCAGCGCCGGCGCGTGAGGCCCGCCCTCAGCCTCACCGCCCGCAATATCGCGCTCCCAGGCCAGCAACTGGCGCAGCACCGCAATCTTGGCCTCATACGGGCTGCTGGCGCTGACCCCCGCATAACCTTTGACACCCGCTTCTTTGTAGGCCCAGTGCGCGGCCACGCCGTGTTCGGCGTGCTGGTGCATGGCCTCGGTGCGGATCTGCACCTCAATCGGCCCGCCCGCCGCGTCACGCACCACCGTGTGCAGCGACTGGTAGCCGTTGGGCTTCGGTTTGGCGATGTAGTCGTCAAACTCTTCGGTGATCGGGCTGAAGCGCGTATGCACCCAGCTCAGCGCCGCGTAGCAGGCCGCCACATCGGCGACGATGATGCGCAGTGCCCGGATGTCATACACCCGCTCAAAACGCAGGCCCTTGCCCCGCATTTTTTTGACGATGCTGTAAATGTTTTTGGGCCGCCCCTGCACCTGCGCTGCAATGCCCTGCCCGGCCAGCTCGGACGCCAACTCGGCGCGCAGCTTCTCGACCGCCGCTTCACGCTCAGCCCGCTTCTCGTCCAACTGCTTGGCCACATCGTGGTAGGTCTGGGGCTCCAGAAAACGGAAGGCCAAATCCTCCACGGCCCACTTCACCTGCCAGATGCCCAGCCGGTTGGCCAAGGGCGCAAACACGTTCAACGATTCCTGCGCCAGGCCGGGCGGCACCGGTAGCTTGGTCGCCGCAAAGTGCCGCAGCGTCTGCAAGCGCGAGGCCAGTCGCAGCATCACGACACGCAAATCGCGCGAAAAAGCCAGCAGCATCTTGCGCACGCTCTCGGTTTGCGCGGCCTGGGTATGCGCTTGCGGCGCATGGCTGGCGGCGTTCTGCGCAATGCGCGCCATGCGCTGCAAGCGCACCAGCTTGGTCGTCTCCACAGCCAATGCCGCCAGGCCTTCACCAAAGCCCTTGGCAATCACCTCCTGCGGCTTGTTCAGGTGGTCGCAGGTGTAAACCAAATAGGCCGCCGCCTGCATGGTGGGCGAGGCACCCATGGCGGCCAAAATACCGGACACGCCATCGGCATGCGCCAGCACGTCCTCACCCGTGTCGAGGAAGGCCCCAGCCAGCAGCGGCTCGGCAAACGCGCGGGCCCGCAGCAGCGCACCGTCCACCTCCGGCTGGGCTGCGGCCAGCGCCGCGATCAGCGTGGCAGCGGCATCATCGGCGGGGGCGACAGCCTGAGATTGCACGCAGCCTCATGCAAACAAAAAGTCGACCACCACATCGATTTGATCTTGTGCAATCAGCGTGGGCGCGTGGCCGACACCATCCACCGTGTGCAAGCGCGCGCGCGGGCCACGTTGCCCCATCTCAGCGGCGGTGGCGGCGCTGAGCAAATCCGACTGCGCACCGCGCAGCAGGAGCGTCGGCGCTTGGATCTGGTCGTACACGGCCCAGGCCATGGCCTGGCCTTTTTCGGCCAATTCGTCGGTCACCATACGGAACGGCAGCGCAATCGCCGGGTCGTAATGCAGCACCCAGCCCACGCCGTCGGCGGCGGCTTTGAGCATGGGGCGGCACAAATCCAGCCACTGCTGCGGCGTGTGCGGTCCGAAACTGCTGGACACCGCCCACAAGGCGGCAGCCGCTTGCTCGGGCGTATCAAAACGGAGGGGTTGACCCAGATACGTGCCAATACGGCGCAAGGCGGCAATCTCAATCGTCGGGCCGACATCGTTGATAAGCAAGCGGCGCACCTGCGCGCCTACTGAAGCGGCCGTGGTGCACACGCCCATGCCGATCAGTCCGCCCATGCTGGTACCGACCCAATCGACTTGGGTGAGTTGCAACTGGGCCAGCATCGCCAGCATGGCTGCGGTGTAAATCGGCACCTGGTAGTACTGCGGGTCGGCCAGCCAGTCACTGCGTCCGCGCCCCGCGACATCGGGACACAACACGCGCAGCGGGTGCGGCGCGCGCGCCACCAAGGACTGCGCCAGCACATCGAAGTCACGCCCCTGGCGGGTCAGGCCGTGGGCGCAAACAACGGTATGCGTCGCATCGGGCGCACCCCATTCCCAGTAGGCCATGCGGTGGCCGCTGCCCGGCGGCGCGCCAACCGCGTCGCCCATGGGGCATTGCACGTAGTGGAGGCGCGGCTCAGCCATGGGTTTGCCCCGCGGCTTTGCGCAGGCTGCGCGCGTGGAAGATAAAGCCCAAACTGTTGAGCAGCAGTTGCGCAGCCAATATCGCTGTGACCCCTGCCGGGTCATAGGCCGGGGCCACCTCCACCAGATCAATGCCGATGATGTTGCCGCCACCACGCTTGACCAGCGCCTCGATGATTTCCAGCACCTCGTAGTACAAAAAACCGCCGTGGCTGGGCGTGCCGGTGCCCGGCGCGATCGAGGGGTCAAAGCCGTCGATGTCAATCGTCAGGTAGTAATTGGGC
>Ga0214921_10002034_pt1 | contig 33562 bp, 22 predicted proteins | sample LL1505_MetaG_FD_177992 | JGI IMG/M metagenome (GOLD analysis project Ga0214921, IMG submission 177992) | Freshwater microbial communities from Lake Lanier, Atlanta, Georgia, United States - LL-1505 | ecosystem: Environmental > Aquatic > Freshwater > Lake | place: USA: Georgia | collected... | reverse complement strand
TCGCCCCCCGAGTGGATCCCGATCACGGCGTCGAGGATGCCGACCTCGGTGATCGCCGGATTCTGCCGCAGGATTTGGCCGCCGAAGAGATCGCAGTAAAAGCGAGCCGCCCGCTCCATGTCGGCCGCCCAGATCACATACTTCACGCGTTCGACGTTCATCACCAGCAGTCCCGGGGCATCGCCGGCCGGCCTGAGTCGCGGGTAGACTCCAAGCGTCCAGCGGCCCGAGTATACGCGAAGCCTTGGCCATGCCCGTTTCGACCCGTCGTTCGGCCGGCCTCTCCCGCCGGGATTTTCTCGTCGCCGCCGGAGCGACGGCTGCTGCCGCACCGCTGATGGGCACCGCCATGGAGCCAGCCGCCGCACCGCTCCGCCCCGTGCGGTTTGGGGTCTCGACCTACTCGTTCTGGCAGTTCCGGGCCGAGCCGGCCCCGATCGAACGGTGCATCGACGACGCGGCCCGGATGGGCTTCGACGGCGTCGAGATTCTGCAGGTGCAGATGAAGGGTGACGAGTCGAACGCGCGGCTCCAAGGGATCAAGCGGCAGGCCCATTCGCTCGGCCTGGCTCTGTGCGGCTTCTCCACCCATCAGGGCTTCGTCTCGCCCGATCCGGCCGTGCGGCAGGACAACATCGACAAGACACTCCATTCGATCGACCTCGCCTACCGGCTGGGCATCCCGACGATGCGGGTCAACACCGGCCGCTGGGGAACCTCCAAGAGCTTCGACGAGCTGATGGCCAACCGCGGCATCGAGCCGCGTCTCCCCGGCCACACCGACGACGAGGCCTTCGGCTGGGTGATCGAGGCCCTGGAAAAATGCCTGCCGCGGGCCGAGGAATGCGGCGTCGTGCTCGGGCTCGAGAACCACTGGGGCCTGGGCCGCACGGCCGAGGGTGTGATGCGGATCGTGGAGGCGATCGATTCGCCATGGCTCCGGACCACGCTCGACACGGGCAACTTCCTCGACGACATGGTTCCCCAGCTGGAGCGGATCGCCCCGGCCGCGTGCCTCGTGCAGGCCAAGACGTATTACGGCGGCGGCAAGTGGTACACCCTCGACATCGACTACGCGCGGGTCGCGGCGATCCTGCGGAAGAACCGCTACCAGGGCTGGGTGTCGCTCGAGTTCGAGGGCAAGGACGACCCCGCCGAGGCCGTGCCCAGGAGCCTCGCCATGCTGCAGGAGGCGTTTGCATGAAACCCCGTGACCTGGTGATGGCCGCCTGCCTGCCCCTGGCCGCCCTACCCGCCGTGCGCGCCGCCGAGGCTTTGCCCGGCTACGCGATCGTGGTCTCCGAGGCCACGCTCGCGGATCCGGCCTGGAAGCAGGTGGTCGCCGCCATCGAGGCCAAGCACGCCGATCGCGGGCCGTCCGTGATCGCCTGGAAGGAGTCGCCGGAGGAGGCGGTCGCGGCATTGGCCGCGACGCTTCCGCGGCACACCTGCTTCGTCGCCACGCCCGCGGAGGCCACCCGCGAGTTCGTGGCCCGCGTCCACCGGCTCACCCGCCGGCTCGATGCCGACCCCTACGCCGACACGCGCTGGGGCATTCTCACCGGCTTCGATGCCGCCAACGCCCTGGCGATCGCCAAGACCGCCGCACCGCTGGAGATCAAGCGGGTCACCTCGGGCACCGAACTGGCGATGGACCGTGTCGTGGAGGGGGAGTGGTATTGCGAACTGAAGCGGCATCGCATGGCCCGCAAGCAGGCCGGCGGCGAGGCCGAGGAAGTCCGCGGCCCCGGTGACACCACCGCGGCCCTCGCGGCGCGGCTCTCCGACGGCCTGACCGATCTCTTCGTGACCAGCGGCCACGCCACGGAGCGTGGCTGGCAGATCGGCTACGCCTACGAAAACGGCCAGTTCCGCTCGAGCGCGGGCAAGCTCTGGGGCGTCGACACGGCGGGCCACGAGATCCCGATCGACTCGACGAACCCCAAGGTCTGGCTGCCGGTGGGCAACTGCCTGGCCGGCCATATCGACGGGCCCGACGCCCTGGCGCTGGCCTTCATGCACTCCGTGGGCGTCCGCCAGATGGCGGGCTACACGGTGCCCACCTGGTTCGGCTACGCGGGCTGGGGCCTGCTCGACTACTTCGTGGAGCAGCCCGGCCGGTACACGCTCTCCGAGGCCTTTCATGCCAACGGCCACGCGCTCGTGCATCGCCTCGAGACCGACCCGGCCCCGCGAGACGCCAAGGGCCTTGCATTCGACCGCGACGTGGTGGCCTTCTACGGCGACCCGGCCTGGGAGGCCCGGATGGCGCCAGGCAAACTGCAGTTCGACCAGGCGCTCACCGAGCAGGACGGCCTCTTCACGCTCACGATCACGCCCCGCGACGGACCGCGGTCGTTCGCCCCCGTGAACACCAACGGCTCGCAGCGGGGCGGTAGGCCGATCGTCGCCTTCCTGCCGCGACGGCTCGCCGACGTCGAGATCGTCGCCGGCAAGGAGTGGCAGCCGGTGGTCACCGACGACTTCGTGCTCGTGCCGCTGCCGCCGGCCGACCGGGTGGAGCCGCTCACGGTGGTGTTCCGCGGCCGCGACGATCGCCGGCCCTGAACCCTTTCCTCACCCGCCACCAGCTCATCCAACACGGCGGGCTGGTCTTTCTCGGGCAGATCATGCTCGTGCCGCCATTCCCGCGGGTCACAGCCCAACCTTCTTCCACGCGGCCCTGACCGCCTTGCGGGCGGCCGCCCCGAACCGGTCGGCCGCCACCTGGGCGGTGATCCGCGCCAGGTCGTCGAACTGGCTCGTGCGCGAGAGCTGCAGCATCGCCTCGAACCAGATGGAACCGGCCGTCTCCCAGGCGTTGCCGCCGAGACTTTTGGCCGCGAGCACGAAGGCCCGGTTGGGGATCCCGGAGTTGATGTGCACGCCCCCCGAGTCGGCCGGGCCGGTGTAGATGGCCTTCATGTGAGCGGGCTGCGGGTCGCTGCCGAGCAGGGGATCGTCGCGGTAAGCCGTGCCGGGATGCTCCATGTCGCGGATGCCCCGCCGCGTCTCCGCCGCCACGAGCACCTCCGTTCCCACGAGCCACGAGGCCGTCTCGGCGGGCTCCTTCCGCCGCCACTGCCGCACGAGCACCCCGAACACGTCGGCGAAGTGCTCGTTGAGGGCGCCCGACTGGCCGCGGTAGACGAGGTTGCTCGTGAAGGCCTGCAGGCCGTGAGTGAGCTCGTGGGCCACCACGTCGAGCGACTTCGTGAAGCCCCGAAACACTGTCCCGTCGCCGTCGCCGTAGGCCATCTGCGAGCCGTCCCAGAAGGCGTTGTTCATCGGCTGAAAGCGATCACGGCCGTCGGCTTCCCCGACGTGCACGCTCGAGATCAGCGACATCCCCGCGTCGTCGAGCGAGTTGCGGCCGAAGAGGGTGTGAAAGAAGTCGAAGGTGTCGCCGGAGTGGTCGTAGGCCTCGTTGACCGCTGGATCGGTCACCTTGGAATCTCCCTCGCCGCGAACGAGCTTGCCCGGCAAGACGTCTTTCCCGCGGGCGTCGTAGACGAGCCGGTGCTTCCGGCCCGTGGGCGACGCCGCGACCATCAGCGAAGGCATCCGGCCGGCGAAGTCGCGCACGGCCCGGACCGCCGCGCAGTGCGCGAGCGCCACGATCGCGCCGTCGCGGACCGCGGCGTCGGCACAGCGGGCCATCGCCTCGACCATGTAGGGAGGCACGATGCACTGCACGGGTTTGCGGCGATCGGCCGACGCGTGCCGGGTGAAAACTTGCATGGAAAAACCCCCGAGGCCTTGGGCGGTCAGTCGGGGGGATTATCCACTCGCGGCGAAAACCGTGCCACGCCGACGCCCGCCCGCTCCAGGGCCTCCCGCACGGCACGCGCCAGCCCCGCCGGATCCGGGCCGTCGCCGTGGATGCAGAGCGTGTCGGCCTGCAGCCGCACGACGCCCCCGGCGACCGACTCCACGCTCCCCTCCCGCACCAGCCGCACCGCCCGCTCGGCCGCGGCGTGTGGCTCCGTGATCACCGCCCCCGGCTGCGACCGGGGCACGAGCGTGCCGTCGGCCGCGTAGGCCCGGTCGATGAAGGCCTCTTCCGCGACCGTGAGCCCCAGCCGCCGTCCCGCCGCCACGAGCAGGCTGCCGGCCGGCGCGACGAGGATCAGGCCCGGAAAGCGTGCCGCAATCGCTGTGGCGACGCCGACTGCGAGCCGTTCCTCATGGGCCACCTGGTGGTAGAGCCCGCCATGCAGTTTGACGTGTCGCGGCGGCTCGCCCGCGACCGTCGCCAGCCGCTCCACCTGCTCGATCACGAGCGCGGCGGCCGCATCCGGCGCGATCGCGAGCGAGCGGCGGCCGAAATACTCCCGGTCGGCATGGCCTGGATGGGCCCCGATCGCCACGCCGTGCCGACGGGCGAGGGCCACGGTCGCCGCCATCGAGGCATCGTCGCCCGCGTGGCCGCCGCAGGCGATGTTGGCCGAGGTCAGGAGCGGCATCAGGGCCGCGTCGTGCGCCGCACCCTCGCCCAGGTCGCCGTTGAGGTCGATCGTGGCTCGTGGCGTGTGGCTCATCGCATCGCCTCCTGGATCGCGGAAATCGCCATCTCCTGCTCGCGCAACGCGATGCGGGCCTCGGCCACCGAGACCGGCTCGAACCGCAGCTCGTCGCCGGGCCGCAGCTGGGCCACCCTCGGCAGGTCGGCTGCGATCACCTGCCCGAGCACGGGATAGCCGCCGATCGTCTGCGCATCGGCCAGAAGCACGATCGGCCGCCCATCGGGCGGCACCTGCACCGTACCGGGAAACACCGCCACGCTCGCCATGCCGGCGAAGGCCCCGGCCCCCGGGAGCGGCGCTCCTTCCAGCCGCACGCCCATCCGATCCGAGCGGCTGCTCGCGCGGAAGCCGCGGGCCCAGGCCTCGCCGCCAAATGCGTCGGCGTGCTCACCGGGAATGATCCGCAGCACCCGCGTGGCAGCGAGTCTTGGTCCATCGACCACATCCAAGCCCCGGGCGCGAGCCCGGGGACCTTGTTCCGCGACACTCGTCCCGTTGCCTCCCCCAGCCCCCACCGCCAGCTGATCGCCGGCCCGCAGCGGACGGCCGGCGTGCCCGCCGAGCCCCGCCACCACCAGCGTGCTGCGGCTGCCGAGCACCGGCGCGACGTCGATGCCACCGGCCACGGCCAGGGAGCCGCGACACCCGCCCGTCGCATGCCCGAGCGTGATTACGGTGCCGGCCGGCACGCGGGTCGCGACACCGGTGGGCAGGCCCGGAAACGCTCCGCCGACGAGCGCGACGAGTGAGTCGCGTTCGAACCGCAACGTCGGCCCGAGCAGCGTGCACTCGATCACCGCGGCGTCTTCCGGATTCCCCACCAGCAGATTGGCCAGCCGGAGCGAGACACGATCCGCCGCGCCCGAGAGCGGCACGCCGGCGGCCCGATACCCCGGCCGGCCCAGATCCTGGATCGTCGTGAACAGCCCCGGCTGCACGACCGTGATCGCGGTGGGCCTGGCCGCAACCGTCGCCGGCGGAGCCGCCGGCGCAGCACCGCCCGGTGGCAGGTCGGCCTCGATGAATCGCACACGGTCGCCCACCTCCAAGAGAGCCGGCCGCGACCGCGACGCATCGAAGAGCGGCTGGCTCGACCGGCCGACGAGGTTCCACCCGCCGGGGCTCGCGAAGGGATACACGCCCGTCTGCCCGCCGCCGATACCGACCGCCCCCGCCGGCACGATCCGCCTGGGCGTGGCCCGCCGGGCCGTGGCGAGAGTCGTCGGCAACCCCCGAGATACCCGAAGCCAGGCAGGAAGCCGATCGCTTCCACGAAATACTCCGGAGCGGTGTGGGCCGCCACGAACTCCGCCCGCGAGATTCCGTGGCTGCCACAGACCTCCTCGAGATCAGGCCCGTCATACGCGACGGCGATCTCGTGAGTGACCGGCGGAATGCCCGCTTCCATCCGCACCGTCGCGATGATGGCGGTGACCTGCTCGCCCAGCGCCGCGGGATCGGTGACGCCGAGCGGGTCATAGGCCACCGTCACTCGGCCCGGTGAGGCGATGACATCCGTGGCCCCGACGAAGCCCGCCGCACGCGCGGCCGCGGCCGCAGCCCTCACCCAGCCGAGTGTCTCGGCCGCTGAGCCCCCTGCGATTCGCACCGCCAGCGCCACATCTCCGACCGGCTCGGCGGACGCGACGACAGGTTGCGGCATGGCGAGGAGTCTACGCGGCCCGGCGTTCGTGGTCGTGCGGGCCAACTCCGGCACGTCCCCGGGCGGAAAGTCTCCGTCCGCCCGGATCTGGCGGCCCTCGCCTTGGTGACGGCGTTGCCCGAAATCGGCTTTGCCATCGACGATGGCCAGGCCGGCCAGATTCGCAGCGGCAAAGATTTTGTCCCGCTGAAGAATGGTCCCTTCGATCTCGATCTCGTCTCTGCACCGGATGGCGCAGCCCGATCGGGGGCGACAACGGAGACCTGCGGAGCCGGACCACGGCGGCCCTCCCGAAGTTGTTATCTGTGAGGAGATGATTTTGTCGGTCGCGGTTCGAGGCTCGAGCGGAGCGGCCCCCGCCGAAGGCGTCAGCGTCGCTGATCGCGCCGGAACTCGACCGTCAGGCGTTCCGCCTCGGCCCAGCGCCCGGCCTCGGCGAGGGCGATGATCTCCGCGTACCAGGCCTGCTCCTCGGGGCCGATCGTCCCGGCGTCGCGGTCTCGCCTGATCAGGTCCCGGGCGCGTGCCAGCCGCTCGGGGCTCCGCGTGTTGGCCGCCGTGCGCAGGGCCGCCGAGTAGTGGCGGTTGGTGAACTCGACCTGCGGCGCCCGCGGGCGGCAGCCCACGCCCACGAAGAAGGCAAGCACCATCATCGTCGTCACCATCGGCGTCAGTTGGCCGATCGTCATCCGCGACGGCATCGTTCCCGCACGCTCACCAGGCATCGCCGCCCACCTTCTCTCCCCCGGCGATGCTCGACACCGCCGCCCACACGTCGAGGTTGACCGACTCCGCGACGAACCGGACCGCCCCGTCGCCCAGGGCCACGTTGCAGCCGCCCTGATGGTCGGAGAACATCTGGTCGACGTGGGCCATCGGGTCGTTCGGTGGATGGATGACGTCGGCCTCGCCCCGGGCCGGGCCGCTGTGAACGAGCAGCAGTGTCGCGGCCCCGTCGGGCTCGGAGCCGACCGACTGCTCGAACAGTTCGCTCGGATGGCTGGCGGCGCCGGGAAGCGTCCCGGCCCACGCCTTCTGCGACACCCGCTGCGAGTGCTCGCCGAGGACCACGGTGCTGGAAAGCCCGTCGCTGACCCGGGAGAGTTTCAGCCAGCTGTTGCGGTACAGCGGCCCGTTCGCGATCCCCTCCCACGATTCGCGGGGCTCACCCCACGGCCCTGTCTGCCCGACGTTGGCGACGTAGCTCGACCGTCCGAGCAGCGCCTGGGAGGGATGCGGCCTGCCGCTCTCGTCGAGCACCGCGAAGGGCGTCCGCGGCCCGCCATCCGAAGGGCAGCGAAAAATCGGCGGCGACTCCGCCACCACGCCGCGGTTCTCGCTCGCTCCGATGCCAATGCCGGCCGCCGGTCGATAACGGTCGGCCAGGGACGCTGCCTCGAGATACGGCGCGATCAGCATCCCCCACCCCGTGCCCGGTGGCCGGTCGAGCGAGCCCGGATCGACCGGCGCGCGGCGTGGTTCCGACACGTACCCGGCCGGCAGCCGGCCGCGGGCTGACTCGTGCAGCAGCAGCGCCAGGCTCAACTGCCGCAGGTTCAGGCCGCAGCCGCTGCGGCGGGCCGCCTCACGGGCCGCCTGCACCGCCGGCAGCAGGAGGCCCACGAGCGCGGCCACGATCGCGATCGTGACGAGCAACTCGACGAGGCTGAACCCGGGCCGGGAAGTCGTTCTTGCAGGCTCCATGGCGTTTTTTGATGAGTCAAACTTTTATTTTTGAGCAATCAAAACCTGGCTTCAGGCTACCGTGGCCGAATCCCCTGGTCAACCCAGCCTTCGTCTCGGGAACGCTGCCGACCGACAACATGCGCAGGCTGTGGGCGACTGTCCGCGTCGTGCAGGTTCCCCTCAACGTGCCGACTGCGCCAGGCCGAGTTCTGTTTCAGTGGGGTCTTCCCCCTCTCCCAGAGCCCCTTCTGAGGCTGCGCCATGCCACGCATTCCGGCGGCATCACGCCCCACGGCCGCTCGCCGAGCGGTGGTGCTTCTCGGGGTCGCGACAGGCCTCGCGGCCGCGCCGGCAGCCGCGGAGTTTCCGCGGTTCTTCCGCGGACTGTCGAGCCCGTTCCGCGCCGTCCACCGCGACGCGCCGGCGGTGTCCCCCGATCCCTGCCTCGACGAGCTCGCCGGCGAGATCCTCTGGCTTGAGCACCACCTCGACCACTACGGCTCGATCGTCGCCAAGGCTCCCGACATCTGGGGCCAAAACCGGCTCACCCGCCATCGGGCCGAATACGAGGCCCAGATGCGGGCCCAGCTGGGCCGGTTCGAGAGTCGCTCGAGCGCCGCCCTCCGCCGCAGCGACCAGGCCTTTCTGGGCATGGCGTTCGCCCTGCAGGCCGCGTCGGGCAACCGCCGGCGAAGCGATCAGGTGGCCGTGCCGGAGGCGACGGGCTCCGCCAGCGTGATCAACTCGATCCAGGGCCTTGTCCCCTCGACCAACGAGGCCGTGGGACGGGCCGAGCCGGTCGTGATCGCCCGCACCGCCCCCTTCGCCCTGCCCGCCGGCCCCGAGGGCGCGAGCTTCGGCGCCGAGCCGCTCGGCCTCGAGCCCACGCTCCACCTCGACCAGCTCTCCCGCTACCTCAATCACCTGAACCAGTTGCGGCAGATCAACGAGGGCGACGACTCGGCCGATTCTCCCGGCTACTCGCTCAACCTGGTGCGGATTCCCGTCTCGATCACCCCCGGCGACCTCACCCGCAAGGGCCACGGCGCGGAGATCACCCTGATCGCCGAGCCGATCCTGGGCGACGATCTCCTGCCGGTCACCTTTCGCAACCTCGTGATCAACGACCTCGTGGACGTCATCGCCCCGGCGCTCACCTGGGCGGTCAACGATCCCGACTGCCTCGCCTGGGCCGCCACGATCCTGGGCGACGACCCAGCCCCGCGCGAGGCCGGTGGCGAGCAGGCACCCGACCGCCGCCAAGGCATCATGGCCGCGATGCAGGCGCTCTCGGCCCGGCTGCCGGCCGTGGCGCCCACGTCGGTGCCGGCCGTGCAGACCCGCCGGGCCCGGCTGCCGATTCCGTTCTCGCAACTGGCCGACGTCTCGGGCATCCGTCAGATCGCGATCCTGATCCGCGACACCCGCGCCGCGCTCGAGCACGACCCGGCCAACCGGCCCTGCATCACGTACATGAGCGTGCGCACCCACCTCCACGAGGAGCTCGAGGCTGCCTCCGACTTCCTCGCCATCCCCGCCCACCGCCACCTGTGGCAGGAGCTGCCCGGCTGGAACCTCGCGGCGCTGGTCCGCGGCCGCGACGCGGCGCAGCTCGGCGGCGTCCGCTGCCGGTTCTTCACGAGCGTGGCGGCCGCGCAGCCCGGCGGGGCCGGGGGCGGCTCGTGGCTGTTGCCCACCCCCGACGGCGCCGATGCGACGCTTGCCGATGCCGACCTCTGCTGCGGCCAGCCGCAGCCCGCCGTGCCTGTCTGCCGCACCACCACCGCCGTGCTCGCCTGGGGCATCCTCGTGGAGAGCGCGCTACTCGACCAGCGGCTCCGCGAAGACATCCGCGAGTCGGCCACGGCACTGGGCCGCTCCTGCCCCGCCGTCGACTACGCCGGCCCGTTCTACGGCCCCGATCCGGCTCCCGAGGCCCGGGCCGCGTTCGCCGACTATGTCCGCACCCGCTGGCCGATCCGCGTCTTCGCCCTCGACCCGGCGGTCGAGGAGCAGAACGTGGACGAGACCTACGCCCGCCGCCGTGAGCTCCAGATCGCGATGGCGCTCGCCGCGGCCAGCGGCCGGCTCAACGCCCAGGCCCTCACCCGCTACACGCGTCGCCTGGAGACGGACCTGGCCACCGTCTCGCTCAACCGCACGATCACGGGCTTCTCGCACGGCACCGACACCTTCGGCTGGCGGTTCCAGCCCCGCGTGCAGGCCCCGCCCACCCGCGGCACGCTGGCCACGCTCTCCGAGACGCTCCGCGGCGGCCCCACCACCGACGGCGACCTCGCCCAGCGGCAGCTCGAGCCGGGGATGCGGGAGTGCTCGGCGATCGTGGTGATGCCGTCGTTCGTGCCCCATGTGCGGTTCGACGTGCAGTCTCGGTGGTTCTCGCTCGTCCACCCGCGGGCCGTCGCGCCCGATGCCCGCGAGTCGGTGCGGCTGTCGCGGTCGGTCGAGGCCGTCCTGCGGGCCGGGGCCTGCTGCCAGGACTGCCGGGGCGACGCCGCGGCCGTGGCGGATCTCGAACGCCGGGCCCAGATGCTCGAGCGCCGGCTGCCCACGCAACACCTCACCGCGCTCGTGCCCTTCGAGAACACAGCCGGCGGCTTCGAGCTCTTCAACACCGGCATCAGCGATCTCGCGCCCGAACTCCTGGGCTGGTATGGCGCCGCCGGCATCGACGCGGACGGCACCACGTCGCTGTTCCTGATCGGCAAGGGGGCGAGCATCCACGACACCGAGGTGATCGCCGGCGGCCGCCCGGCGCGGTTCGACCTGATCGGCCGCGACGTGATCCGGGTGGACATCCCCGGCGGCGTGCAGACGATTCCCGCCGCCGAGGCCTGCCCGCCCGGCACGGCCGCCCTCGCCCGCAGCCGGCTGCGGCTCGCCTCCGCGGCCGAGGCCCTGCCCGCACCGATGCTCGCCGGCCCCGCGCTGGCCGCCGACTGCTGTGGCCTCGACTGCAATCGGCGCGAGGTTGTGGCGATCCATCTGGCCACCCCGTATGGCGTGAGCGGCCGGCTGCTCGTGCCGGTGATCCCGCGGACGGACGGGGGCGGCGGCCCGTCGTTCGTCTCGGGCTGCGGCTTCGAGCTCTTCTTCTCGACGGCCAAGTCGAGCACCTCGCCCACGCTCACCGCACGCGTGGACGAGTTCTATCGCTCGGCCTGCGACGCCCTCGAGATCGCCGTGCCCGCCTCGTTCATCCCGCCCGAGAAGGGCGTCTTGCGGCTGGTGCTCCGTGACCAGGAGCGGGGCGTCACGGCGGCCACGTTCTCCTTCCCGAGCCCGTTCTTCGACGGCCGTCGCGGTCGCTACGTGATCGCTGGCGGCGATCTCCGCAACTTCCTCGGCGACACCTCGCGGCCCGCCACCGACAAGACGCTCCGCGGGGCCGTGAAGCCCCACCTCGACGCCCTGCTCGCCACGGGGCAGCTGGCCGACGACGGCGATTCGGTGGCCCTCGTGCTGACGGCCGAGATCGTGGCGGGCGACCGGGCGGTACCCGTCTCCGGCAGCGTGCCCGTCTCGGCCACCCGCCGCGGCAAGGAACCGCAGGTCACCCCGGACGGCCCCGCCGACTGACTCCGAGCGGCAGGCACGCCGTCGTGTGGGCCACGCATGACTCGGCGACCGGCACCGCCACGGCCCCGGGCTTTGCGTCGCTCCCGCGGAGGATGTTCTGCCGGACCTGCGATCACATGGCACGATGCGGGATCGGGAACTGGAGCGGGCATTCCTCGCATCACGACGGAGCGGCGGGTATCGTGTGAGCCGTCGGACCAGCCCGCGGGAGTCGATCCGTGTCGAATCAACCTCACGACCAAGCCGCCCCCCCCGGGTCCTCCCCCACCCCGCCTGACCGGTCGACGACGGGCTCCGGGGTTGCCGTTCCCCTGGTCGCTCTCGGGCTCCTGGCCAGCGCGATCTGGCTGATCGCGCAGCCCACTGCGCCCCCCGTGACGCCCGCCGCGAAGCCATCCGCGCCCGAGCCCCGGCCGGCCGTCGCGGCCGATCCGCTGCCCTCGTGGAACGATGGCGCCGCGAAGCGGACCATCCTCGACTTCGTCGCCACCGTCACCCGCGAGGGAAGCACCGGCTTCGTGCCGCCGCCGGAGCGGATCGCGGTCTTCGACCACGACGGCACACTGGTCTGCGAGAAGCCCCTCGTCCACGGCATGTTCCTCGTGGACCGCATCCGGGCACTCATCGAGCGGCAGCCGGAACTCGCCCACGAGGAGCCCTACGCCACGATGCTCACCGGCGACCTGGAGTTCGTCCGTCGCCTGGGCAAGAAGTACTTCACCGACCTGACCTTCTCCGTGCTCGGCGGCGTGCCCGAGGAGCGGCTGGAGGCGGAGGCCCGCGACTTCATCCGGACCGCGCGGCACCCGGTGTTCGACGTGCCGCTCGGCGACGTCACGTACCAACCGATGAAGGAACTGATCGCGCTCCTACGGGAGAACGGGTTCACGGTCTGGATCTGCTCCGGCAGCGGCGTCCACTTCATGCGGCCGGCCGCGGCCGAGTGGTACGGCATCCCGCCGGAGCACGTGATCGCCTCGCGACCGCTGACGGAGCTCCGCGAGGTGGAGCCCGCCACGCCGGACAACGAAACCTCACCCAACTCCCGGCTCGACCTCGTCGTCCTCCCGCAGTTGCACGTGCTCAACGACGAGGAGCGGAAGCCCGTGAGCATCGGCGAGCACATCGGCCGCCGGCCGATCCTCGCCGTCGGCAACGTGGGCACGACCGGCGACATCGAGATGCTCCGCTGGTCCCAGTCGGGGCATCGCCCCAGCCTGCAGTTGCTCGTGTTGCACGACGACGCGGAGCGGGAGATGGCGTACGGCGAGCCGCAGAACGAGTCGCTCGACGCGGCCGCCGACTACGGCTGGCAGGTCGTGCGGATGGCGACCGACTGGAAGCGGGTGTTCGCGAAGCCGCTCGACCGCAAAGCGACCGCGCCGCCGGTGCCCCCCGCGCCGCCGGTGCCCCCCGCGCCGGCGGCCGAGCCCGCTGGACCATGACATGCCGGCTCCCCCGATCGCCCTCGTCGCCCTCGTGCTGGTGACCTGCCTCGGCTCGACCGCCGGTGCGGTGGAGCCCTACCGCGATCCGGCCCTGCCGCTCGAACAGCGGCTGGACGACGCGGTCGCCCGGCTCTCCCTCGCCGAGAAAGCCGCCCTGCTCAACCACCGCGGCAGCACCGTCAAGAGCCTCGGCCTGCGGGCCGACCAGTGGAACCAGTGCCTCCACGGCATCATGTGGGACCGCCCGGCCACGCTGTTTCCCGTCTGCGTGGCGATGGCCGCCACGTGGAACCCCGACCTCGTCGGGCGCGTGGCCACCGCCCTCTCCGACGAGGCCCGCGGCATCTTCAACGGCTGGCACCTCGACCCCCGGGCTCCGGGAGAGCACAAGGGGCTCATCTACCGCGCCCCGGTGATCAACATCGGCCGCAATCCCTACTGGGGCCGCAATCACGAGGCGTGGGGCGAGGATCCGTTTCTCACCGGCCGGATGGCCGTGGCCTACGTCCGCGGTCTCAACGGCGACGATCCCCGGCATCTGAAGATCGCCGCCACGCTCAAGCACTTCGCGGTGAACAACGTCGAGTCCGGGCGCACGAAGCTCGACGCCAGGGTCTCGGAGCGGATGCTGCGGGACTACTGGCTGCCCCACTGGCGCGATGCCGTGGTCGAAGGGGGCGCCCAGTCGGTGATGGCGAGTTACAACGCCATCAATGGCGTGCCGAACAACATCAATCACTGGCTGCTCACGGACCTTCTCAAGGAGGAGTGGGGGCACAAGGGGTTCGTGGTCTCCGACCTCGGCGGCGTCAAGACGATGGTGGAGGGCCACGGCGGCGGCACGATGGACTACGTCGATGCCGTGGCCCGGTCGCTCGCCGCGGGCTGCGATTTTTCGGACCAGGAGTACGAAAAGCAGATTCCGCTGGCCGTGGAGCGGGGCACGCTGTCGCGCGAGCGGCTCGACGACGCCGTGCGCCGCGTGCTCCGCGTGCGGATGCAGTTGGGCGAGTTCGATCCCTTCGAATCGGTTGTCTGGAGCCGGATCCCCCCCGACGTGGTCCACTGCCGCAAGCATCGTGATCTCGCCCGCGACGTGGCGCGGCAGGCGATCGTGCTCCTGCAGAATCGTCCGGCCGGGCAGGCCGCGCGGCCGCTCCTGCCGCTCGACCCCGCCGCGATCCGGAAGATCGCCGTGATCGGACCGCTGGCCGATGTCGTGCAGACCACCAACTATTTTCGGATGTCCGGAAAGCCGGTGCCGGCGGCGGAGCGATTCTCGCCCCTGGCCGGCATCCGCGGCCGGTTGCCCGGGGTCGACGTGATCCACGCGCCCGGCTGCCGCGTGAAGCCGCCGCCGGCCAAGGACCGGGACGGCAACGCCACCGAACCACACGACGAGGGGCCCGCGATCGCGGCGGCGGCCGCGGCGGCCCGAGCGGCCGACGTGGCGGTCGTGGTCGTGGGCACCGATGAAACGGTCGAGCACGAGGGCCGCGATCGCAAGACGCTCGCGCTCACCGGACGGCAGGAGGAACTCGTGCAGGCGGTGCTCGCCGCGAACCCCCGGACGGTGGTCGTGCTCGCGAGCGCCGGTCCGCTGGCGGTGCCCACGCTGGCCGAGCACGTGCCCGCGATGCTGCAGTCATGGTGGAGCGGCGGCGACGGCGGGACGGCGCTCGCCGAAGTGCTGTTCGGCGACGCAAACCCCGCGGGCCGGCTGCCGCACACGGTCTACGCCTCCGATGCCCAGGTGCCGCCGCAGGACGAATACGACATCTCGAAGGGCTTCACCTCCATGTACGTCACCGGCCTGCCGCTCTATCCCTTTGGCCACGGGCTGAGCTTCACGCGGTTCGAGTATGCAGGGCTCGAAGCGACCGGCTCGCCGCTCACGGTGACGGCCACGGTCACGAACACCGGCAGCCGCGCCGGCGACGAGGTGGCCCAGCTCTACCTCGTGCCGCCGAGGGCAGACACGCCCCGTCCGCGACGGATGCTGCGGGGCTTCACCCGGGTGAGCCTCGCGCCCGGCGAATCGATCCAGGTGCGGTTCACGGTGCCGGACGAGAAGCTCGCCTTTTGGAACCCCGACACCGGGGCCTTCGACGTGCAGCGCGGCGAGTGGGGCGTGGAGGTCGGGGCCTCGTCCGCGGACATCCGCCTGCGGGCCCGGGTCACGCGCTGACCGAGGCAACGCGGGGCCCGGATCGTGATCGCCGGGAGGACCGCCCCGCGACCATGGGTTCATTTCCGGGACCCGTCGCTCGTCTCGCAGAGGCTGAACGACGTCGAGGCCGCCCTGGTGTCCCGAGCACGACGATCTCCCTCCTGCTTGCGAACGGGCCGCCTCCGAGCCTATCCTCCTCCGGCCGGGGCTTGGCCGGGCTCCATTGACCGGACGTTCGAACCGATCCATGAACGCGAACCGCTTCCCGATCCTGGCGACCATGGCCGCTCTCGTGGCGGTCGCCGCGATGTCGGCCGAGTCCCGCGGTGAGCCGGCCGCCCCGCCGCCGCAGGCGACCGCCATCGTGCTGGTGGCCGGAAACGTCTGGGACGGCCTCGCCAACGCGGCCCTGGGCCCGATGGAGATTCTCGTCCAGGACGGGCGGATCGCCGCCATGGCCCGCTCGATCGCGCGGCCCGCCGGGGCCCAGGTCGTCGATCTCTCCAAGCACACCGTGACCCCGGGATTCATCGACTGCCACGTCCACGTCACGATGCGACCGGAAGACGAGGGGGCGATCTGGGCGCTCTCCCCCGCCGACAAGGCCGTGCTGGGCGTGCAGGCCCTGCGGGTGCTGCTCGACCGCGGCTTCACGACCGTCCGCGACCTCTGCGACATGGACTTCAGCGGCTACACCACGGTCGCGCTCCAGCGGGCGGTGGAGAAAGGGCTGATCGCCGGCCCGCGCATGATCGTGGCGGCGCACCTCGTCTCCACGAGCGGCGGTCACGGCGACGCCCGGCCGCTGGTGGCGGCCCAAACGCCCGTGGCCCAGAACAACCTGGCCGACGGCGTGGACGAGATTCGCAGGGTCGTGCGCACCGAGGTGAGCCGGGGATCGCAATGGATCAAGTTCGGGGCCACCGGGGGCTTCGCCAGCCCGGCGGATGATCCGGGTCAGGTGCCGTACAGCCAGGCCGAAATCGACGCCTTGGTCTCGACGGCCCGCGATCTCGGCATTCCCTGCACGCCCCACGCCTACGGCGACGAGGGCATTCGTCGTTCCGTCATGGCGGGCGTCCGCAGCGTCGAGCACGGCAGCATGGCCTCGCTCGAGACCTTGAAGCTGATGGAGGCTCGCGGCGTGTATCTGGTGCCCACGCAGATCGCCGTCGTGCGGTTCGCGCGGCTGATCGACGACGATGCCTTCTGGAAGGCGGCCAACGAGCCGCCGCATGTGCGGGCGAAGTATCGCAAGCATGCGAAGGCGATCCTCGAGAGCGCCCGCAACCTCTCCACCTGCGGCGTGAAGGTGGCCCTCGGGAGCGACTTCGGCACGTTCCCCCTGGCAGAGAACAACGCCTCCGAGTTCGCCGAACTGGTGGCCAACGGGCTGTCGATCCCCCGCGCCCTGCGGGCCGGAACGAGCGTGGCCGCCGAACTGCTGATGCGAGACGACGTCGGGGTTCTCGCGGTCGGCAAGACAGCCGACATCGTCGCCATGCCGGGCGACCCCTTCCAAGACATCACCGTCACCGAACGGGTCGATTTCGTGATGAAGGGCGGCGTCATCGCCAAGGGCGGTCGGTGAGTGCGGGGCGGACCGCGCGGTAGTGGCCCGGGCCGGCCCGTGGCATACTCGGCGATCGGAACGTTCCCCTCGGAGCCTGGCGACGCCCGCCGGGAGAGCGCCATGCAAGCCCGCCTCTGCACGTCACGCCTGTCCCTGGCCACGCTGGCAGCGGCCCTCCTGATAGCGATTCCCGTCGCACGGGCCGAGCTGGCTGCCACGCTCCCCGATCCCGACGGCAAGCCCGCCGACATGGCGAAGCCCGTCAAGGTGTTCATCCTGATGGGCCAGTCGAACATGGTCGGCCTCGGCAAGATCGGCCCCGCCGACAAACCCGGCACCCTCGAGCACGCCGCGAAGACCAAAAAGCTCTATCCCTTCCTCGTCGACGACGCGGGCAACTGGACCGAACGGAAGGACGTCCGCAACGTGCGGGTGATGGTCGGCAAGGGCGACGGGCCGATGGGCGTCCACAACAACGAGTGGATGAGCGTCAAGGGCCGGTCGATCGGCCCCGAGTTGGGGATCGGCCACGAACTCGGGCAGCTTCTCGACGAGCCGGTCATGATCCTCAAGAGCTGCATCGGCAACCGCAGCCTCGGCTGGGATCTTCTGCCGCCGGGCAGCAAGAGCTTCGAGTTCACCGAGGTCGACAAGAAGAGCGGCCAGGAGAAGACCTGGGTCTACGCCGGCTACAAGGAGTCGCCCAATCGCTGGGAGAAGGGCACCCAGCCGCAGCCGATCGGCTGGTATGCCGGCAAGCAGTACGACGACGACGTGGCCAACGCGAAGAAGGTGCTCGCGGACCTCGGCACCTACTACCCTGACGCCACGAACCACGAGGTTGCCGGCTTCTTCTGGTGGCAGGGCGAGAAGGACTGCGGCGACGCCGCGCTCGCCTCGAAGTATGAGCCGAACCTCGTGTACCTGATCGAGACGCTCCGCCAGGAGTTCAACTGCCCCAAGGCGCCGTTCGTGATGGCCACGCTCGGCGAGGCGGAGAAGGGCAAGGGTGGCAACACGGGCACGGTGCTCGAGGCCATGCTCAACGTCGATGGGTCGTCCGGCAAGTATCCGCAGTTCAAGGGCAACGTGGCCACGGTCTACAGCCACCCGATGGCCCAGGGCGGCTCCGGCAACGGCCACTACGGCGGCAACTCGGAGGTCTACATGGACGTCGGCCTGGCGATGGGCCAGGCCATGGCGAAGATGCTCAAGGGGGAGAAATGATGACGCTGCGAGCCGCCGCCACGCTGGTCGCGGTGCTGTGGCTGCCCCTGGCGGCCGCGGCGCCTCCCAAGCCCACGGTGCCCGACTTCACCCAGGGTGGAACCGTGGGCGAGGGCCGCGACTGGACGCTCGGCCCCACGGGCGCCCGGGGCTGGGTGTATGCCTGGCGGGGCCACACCCGCGAGTCGAGGCAGATCCTGGTCACCTCCGTGGCCGAGGGCTCCCCGGCCGCGGGCGTGCTCGTGACAGGGGACGTGATCCTCGGGGTCGGCGACAAGCCGTTCGACGCCGACGCCCGCGCGAGCTTCGGCAAGGCGATCGGCGCCGCCGAGTCGGAGGCCGGCGGTGGCGCCCTCCCGCTGCTCCGCTGGCGGGCAGGCAAGAGCGAGCCCGTCGTGATCCGACTGCCGGTGCTCGGCTCCTACGGCCCGACGGCCCCCTACGACTGCCCGAAGTCGCGAGCCATTTTCGACCGCGGTTGCGAGGCCATCGCCGCCAGCGGCCTGCGGGGCGTCTCGATTCCCAACAGCCTCAACGCCCTCGCCCTGCTCGCCAGCGGCGAGGAGGAGTATCGGCCGCTGCTCGCCGCCTATGCCCGGGAGGCGGCAGACCTCAAACTCGACTCGATGGCCACCTGGCACTACGGCTTCGCCAACCTGTTTCTGGCCGAGTACGTGCTGGCCACGGGCGACCAGGACGTGGTGCCGGGCCTCCGCCGGATGACGATGGAGTCGGCCCGCGGCCAGAGCGGTGTCGGCACCTGGGGCCACAAGTTCGCCGCCCCGAATGGCAATCTCCACGGCTACGGATGCATGAACCTGCCGGGGCTCAACCTCGCGATCTCGCTGGTGATCGCCCGCGAGGCGGGGATCGAAGATCCGGCCCTCGACAGCGCGATCGCCAAGGCCGCCGGATTTCTCCGCTGGTATGCCGACAAGGGGGCGATTCCCTATGGCGACCACGAGCCCTGGCCGGGCCACGAAGACAACGGCAAATGCTCGAGTGGCGCGGTGCTCTTCGACCTGCTGGGCGACCGTGAGGCCGCGTCGTTCTTCGCCCGCATGGGGGCCGCCGGCTACGAGGAGCGGGAGCGCGGCCACACCGGCAACTTCTTCAACGTCCTCTGGGCCCTGCCTGGCGTGGCCCGGTGCGGCCCGCTCACCACCGGCACCTATATGAAGGAGCAGGCGTGGTACTACGACCTGGCCCGCGGCTGGGACGGACGCTTCGCCTACCAGGGATCGCCCGTCGGCGAGGAGGAGAACAACAACCACACCAAGTGGGACTGCACCGGGGCCTACCTGCTGAGCTACGCCCTGCCCCTCCGGAGCCTCGCCCTGACCGGCAAGCGGCCGTTCTCCGCTCCCCCGCTGACGGCCGCGGAAACGGAGCAGGTGATCGCCGCGGGGCGTGAATACATCTCCGAAAGTCACCGGCACGGCGAACGCTACGAGGGGCGAAGCGGCGACGAGTTGCTCGCGGGCCTCGCCAGCTGGTCGCCGGCCGTCCGCAAGCGGTCGGCCCGCAGCCTGGCAGCCCTGGAAGGCGATTGGACGCCGAAGCTGCTCACGATGATCGCCGGCTCGGATCGCGACGCTCGCTACGGCGCGATCGAGGCCGTGGGCTTCCTCGGCCCCCGGGCCGACGCCGCCGGGCCGGTGCTTCGCGGCCTGCTCGAGGATGCCGACCCGTGGGTCCAGAGCCTGGCCTGCAAGAGCCTGGCGGCGCTCGGCCCCGACGAACGGAAGGCCGGCGTGGGAGCCTTGCTGCGCATGTCGGCGACGGCCAATCCCAACGACCCGCGGCACATGGCCCAGCGGGCCGCGAGCGAGGCCCTGTTCAGCCGGAGGGGCGGCGTCGTCTCGCAATCGCTCGACGGGGTGGACCGGGAACTGCTCTATCCCGCGATCCGTTCCATTCTTCACAACGAAGACGCCCACGCGCGGGGGCCGGTCGGCGACGTGTATGGCCGGCTGACCGACGACGACCTCGCCGTCCTGATGCCCGACGTCGTCGCCGCGATCGAAAAACTCGCCCCCAGCAACGAGATGTTCGCCGACGGCATCCGCCTGGCCGGGCTCGACCTGCTCTCCCGCCTGCACGTGCGCGAGGGAATGGCGCTCTGCGTCGCGGTGATCGAGCCCGACCGCTGGGGCCTCGGCCAGCGGCTGCCCCGGTGCCTCGACTCGCTGGCCCGATACGGCGGCCACGCCCGCGAGGTCGTGCCCCAGCTGCGGGACATCCGCCGGACGATCGCCGCCGGCCATCGCGGCGATCGGCCGAACGACAACCTCGTGCGGCTCGACAAGGCGATCGCGGCGATCGAAGCCAGCACCGACATGCCCCGGCTCGTGTCGCGAGCCGACTTCACGAACAGCCGCTGACGGGCCCGAACCTGGCCGACCGGTCCCACGCCCGCCCCCGGCGGTATTCGCCGACACGGAGTCGGGGCCGCTCGCTCACCCCGCGGGCCACCGGCTGGCAACGGTCACCACTCCCCGGTCACGAGGATCCAACCGTGTAGCTCTCCTCGATCTTTCCCCGACTGCTCCCGGTGGCGTCCATCTTGTGGAAAATCCAACTGACCTTGGCGAAGCCGAAGCACACCCGTTCCACGGGCATGCCGCCCGGCATTCGGCCGGTCGTCGATCCGTCGCCCGGCGCCTCCGTCGAGCCGATCCCGTACCGTGCCACGATCGCATCCTGGAGTTCGTACTCGAGCGTCACCCTCGACTGGCCGTTGATCGTCGAGGTCACGTGGATCGTCACCTTGGAGAGTTTCTGTCCGCTGGCACACGCCTTTTGAATCTTTGGTGTCGCGCCGTCGACGACCTTCACGACGCACACGTCGCTGAGTTCGGTGCTGCCAACGGGGTTTTGTGACTTGATGAAACTGCCGATCTTGCGGCTGATTTCGCAGTCGAGACCCAGGATGTCGCTCCAGCCCACATGCTGGGCGTCGGCGGAGCCCCCTTCGAAATCGCCGATCTTGACGAAGCCGGCAAGTCCGGCATGTGCCATGTTCATGACGGTGCTCTCCCAAAAGAGATGCACCGCCATCCCGACGCTGGGTGCCGGAGATGGCGGTGCATCAGATTGATACGTCCCGGATTCTGGGGAAAAGGCCTCGAGAAATCAGCCGGCCTTCTGCGTGCTGGCGTCGTACTTGCCGGCCACATCGCCCTTCTTTTGGCCGTCCTTGGCGTCGTATTCCGTGAACTTGGCCTCGACCCCGTACGGCATGAACTCAACACGCACCAGGGCGTTGCCGGCCCCATCCGACTCCTGCGTCACGCTCGTGAAGAGGCAATCCTTGAACGTGTACTCACAGATCGTCGCCTGCTTGCCGCCGGTGCTCTGAGTCTCGACGAGTTGGATCTGCTTGTTGATCTTGCCGCCGAGATGGGCCTCGAGAATCTTCGGGAAGGACTTGTCGAGATCCTGAACGATCTCAATCGGCCCCAACACGGCGGTGCCCGTGCTCCGCTGCTGAGCGACCGCACCGGTCTGTCCGGTCAGTCCCGTCCGTGATGTCGCCGCCTTCACCATCTTGGCAACCACCCACTTGTCATACCCATCGGCCGTGGCGCTACCGTCAAACCCGTCATACTTGGCAAAAAGTGCCATGTTTTCCTCCTTTGGTTAAAACACGAACCTGCGACGCTCTCGGCCGCTCCGCCGCGGCCGCTGTGCTGAAACTTCAATCGATATCGTACCGGAATCCACCGCCTTCTCCGCCCATCTCCACGCGAACGTCCTCGACCGGCTTCCCTTCCGCCATGCGGCCGAGCAACTGCGTGGACAACTCGGGCAGCATGCCGTCAGAGAGCACGTGATCGATGTTGCGGGCACCGCTGTCGACCTCGTGGCAACGATCGACGACGGTTTTGACTACGTCGTCCGCGTAGGTGAAGTTCGCTTTGTAGGCGTTCTTCAGCCTGCGCCCGATCGCCTTGAGCTTGAGCCGGCAGATTCCCTGCAGCGCCTCGTCGGCCAGCGGGTAGTAGGGCATCACGGTGACGCGGCCCAAAAATGCCGGCTTGAACAACTTCAGCAGGTCGCCGCGGATCGCCTCCGCGAGGGCGGGAGGCTCGGGCCGGGTCACGGGATCGGCACAGAGCTTCATCACCGTGTCGGTGCCCGCATTGCTCGTCATGATGATCACACAGTTTTTGAAGTCGATGTCGCGGCCCTCGCCGTCCCGCAGCATTCCCTTGTCGAACACCTGGTAGAAGATGTCCTGGACGCCCGGGTGCGCCTTCTCCATCTCATCGAGCAGCACCACGCCGTAGGGCCGGCGCCGGACTGCCTCCGTGAGCACGCCTCCCTCGCCGTAGCCGACGTAGCCCGGTGGCGACCCCATGAGGAGCGACACCTTGTGCTCCTCCTTGAACTCGCTCATGTTGATCACGGTCATGTGGGTCTCGCCGCCGAACAGCAGGTCGGCGAGCACGAGGGCCGTTTCCGTCTTGCCCACGCCGCTGGGCCCCGCGAGCATGAACACACCCACCGGACGCCGCGGGTCGGTCAGACCGGCCCGTGATGTCTTGATCCGCTCGGCAATCGTTTCCAGGGCGTGCGACTGACCGACGATCCTCTCCTCCATCCGGACCTTCAGATCGAGGACCCCGCGGATCTCGTCCGACACCATCCGGCCCACGGGAATCCCGGTCCAGCCGGCGATCACCTCGGCCACGGCTTGACCGTCGACGCACGGGCTCACCAGCGGTTCCTCACCCTGCACCTCGGCCAGCGACTTTTCCAGCCCGGCGAGTCGCTCGCGGAGCGTGGCTCGCTCCTGCTCGGAGATCGGGGGCTCCGCGGCGGCCGGCTTCGCTGCGGCGGCGGCCACCGCAGCACCGCCGGTGGCCGCCGCAGCGGTCAGGGTGGCATGCCCGGTCAGACGCGTCCTCAGCTCGCGGATTTCCCCGACCAGCCGCGACTCCTCGGCGAACTTCTTCTCGAGGGCCGCCAGGGTCGCCGCCACTTCGGCTTTCTGCCCCTCGAGTTCGGCGATCGCCTTGGCGTGGTCAGCGCCCACCTCCTGCTCCCGCTGGAGAATCGAGATCGCCGTCGTCTGGGCGTCGATCTGGCGGCGGGCGTCCTCGATCGCCGGGGGCACCGCAAACTGGCCGATGGCCACGCGGGCGCACGCGGTGTCGATGAGGCTGACAGCCTTGTCGGGGAGTTGTCGGCCCGAGAGGTAGCGGCGGGAAAGCTTCACGCTCTCGACCGCGGCGTCGTCGAGGATCGACACGTGGTGATGCTTCTCGAGCGTCCCGACGATGCCCCGGATCATGCGGATCGCCATCTCATCCGAGGGTTCCTCGATCTTGACGACCTGAAACCGACGGGCGAGGGCCGCGTCTCGCTCGAAATACTTCTTGTACTCGGCCCAGGTCGTGGCGGCGATCGTGCGGAGTTCGCCGCGGGCGAGGGCCGGCTTCAGCATGTTGGCCGCGTCGCCCTGCCCTGCCTGGCCGCCCGCGCCGATGAGCGTGTGGGCCTCGTCGATGAACAGGATGATCGGCGTCGGTGATTTCTTCACCTCGTCGATCACTCCCTTGAGTCGGTTCTCGAACTCACCCTTCACGCCCGCGCCGGCCTGCAGCAGGCTGAGGTCGAGCGAGCGGAGCGAGACCTTCTGCAACGGTTCCGGCACGTCGCCCTCGGCGATCCGCTGGGCGAACCCCTCCACGACGGCCGTCTTGCCCACGCCGGCCTCGCCGGTAAGGATCGGATTGTTCTGCCGCCGCCGCATCAGGATGTCCACGATCTGCCGGACCTCGGCCTCGCGGCCGAGCACGGGGTCGATCTTGCCGGCCTTCGCCCGGGCGGTCAGATCGATCGTGTATTGGTCGAGGTTGGGAGTCGTGGTCGGGCCCTTGGGCTTCCCATCAGGGCCCGCCGTCCCGCTGCCATCTCCGGGGTTGGCATCCGATCCCGGAAGATCCGACTCGATCGAACGCTGAAACACGCGGGTGGCCTCGCGGGCCAGCACGTCGGGGGCGATCTTGCGAAGTTCATCCGAGGCCGCCAACGCCCGCGGGGCGATCGATTCCTCGGAGAGCAGGGCGAGCAGGATCCAGGCTCCGCGAACCTTGGTCTCGGCATGGTCCACGCTGGCGACGAGCCACGCCTGCCGCGCCAGCACGCACACCTCCGGCGAGAGCAGCGGCGGCCGCGCGTTGCCCGTCTTGAACTTGTCGATCGCCTTGGCGAGGTCGCCGAGCAGTTTGGCCTGATCGACGTCGAACAGTTTCAACAGCAGGCAGATGTCGTTGCCCGGTTGCTCCAGCAGCTTCACCAGCCAGTGCTCGATCTCGACGTTGTAATTGGTCTTGGAAAGACAGAGGCCCGCGGCCCCCTCGAGGGCCCGCTGACACGACGGGTTGAGCTTGCCGATCAGACCCTTGAGATCAAGTCCGGCCATGAAAGCACTGTCCGTGAAAGGTGGAGCTCGGCGGATGGACCGTTCGTCCAGGCCCTGAGCATATCGCCTCACCACGAAGAGTCCACCACCGGGTCGAATTTCCGCGAGCGGGTCTCCGATGCAGATTTCGTGAGCGTTGCTCCCCCGTTCATGATTCGTTCATCGTGCCGGGACAGGCAGTGCGGCGATCATTCGTGATCGACGATCGCCTGGGGCGTGATGATCGTGATTTCACCGTTCCAGGCGCACTTGCACTTCGACGCCACATCGAGCGAGGGCTGCCCTCGGACAAGGTGTGTGGCCATGCCCGGGCTCCAGGGGGCCGTCACCGGCACGCAGGGCATCGGCGTGAGCGTGCCCATGGCCGCGGCGGTGGCGGCGGCGACCATCGGATTTGCCTGGGATTTGCACATCCCAAACGGCAGGATGTTGGTCACCGGCACGCAGTCCATGATGTTGGCCGCCGGCATGGTGGAGGCCGCCACCGTCGGCACCACCACCATCAAGACGGAGGGGGCGAGCCCCTGCGTGCACTTCAGCGTCGAGCCGCTGTTGACGTGTTTTCCGGCCATTTTTTCCAGTCTCGTGAACTGAGCGATGAGGCGAAGCCGCGGGTCGGCAGGATCGTGATTATCGGAGTCTCGCCATCGACTGCAATCAGCTTCGGGCCGATTGCGTTGTGAAAACTGATCGGCTAAGACACCTGCGAGCCTCCGTTCCCCTGCCGGCCCTGATTTTTTCGGCTGTCATGCGACCGCTCATCAGCTTGAAGCAGATGGATTTCTCATGAGTTCCGCGCAGGCGAACAAAGCCAGCCTCCTCAAGGACGTGCTGGTCGATTCCCCGCTGGGGGCGGGCCTGTTTCAGCTGCAGTCGTGTCGCTACAGGGAGTCGCTCGGGCAGCCTTTTCAATTCGATCTCGAACTGCAGAGCGACGAAACTGCCATCGATCTCGAAGGCCTGCTCGGCCGGCCTCTGACGGTCAAGGTGAAGGGCCTCGACGGAGGAGATCGGGTTTTCAACGGACTGGTCCGCAGCGCTGAGCAAGGGGGGGCAGCGGATCAAGTCGGCCTCTACCGGCTCGTGGTCGTGCCCTGGATCTCGCTCTTGCAACTCGGCGCCGACTGCCAAATCTTCCAGGAAAAAACGGCATCGGAAATCGTGGAGCAGGTTTTCTCAGACTGCGGCTTCAGCGATTTCGAAGCTGCTGGCCTGATGGGCCGCTACGATCCGCTGCCCTACCGCGTGCAATACAACGAGTCGCACTTCGACTTCGTCCACCGCGTGCTGCAGGCGACCGGAATCTATTATTACCACCAGCACGGCGATGGCACCCACAAGCTCGTGCTCTGCGACGCGCCGTCCGCCCACAGGCCCTTTCCGGGCCACGCCCGCATCCCCTTTCGCTCGCTGCGAAATGACGCCCTCGTCGAGGAACACATTTATTCGCTGCGTGTGCGGCAGGAGATGCAGCCGGGCGGATACGCGACAAACGACTACGACTACACCGACCCGGAGGCCGATCTCAAGGCCTCCGACACGGCCAGCCATTCATACCCCAGTGGCTCGTTTGAGCGGTTCGAGTATCCGGGGGGCTTCAGCGTGGACGACGACCGCGACGCCATCGCCAGATCGAGGCTCGCCGAAGCGGGCTGCCGCTCCCAGGAGGTTTCGGGCTCCGCGTACTCGTGGGGGCTGTCGGTCGGCTCGGTTTTTTCGCTCGACTACTATCCGCGGCGAGATCGTAACAGGTCGTATCTCACGACGAGCATCGACCTCCTGATCGGACGGGCCGGCGACGAATCGGGTTTGGGAGCGGGCAGCCGGGCCGCCAGTGGATTCGCTTACCGCTGCGATTTCACGGCCATCCCGGCCGATGTGCAGTTTCGGCCGGAGCGGACGATCAGGCGGCCGGTGATCGTGGGTGTGCAGCCGGCGCTCGTCGTCGCACCTGCGGGCCAGGACACAAAGACCCCCTACACCGACAAATTCGCCACCGCCAAGGTGCAGTTCTACTGGGACCGCAAGGGCAAGAAGGACGAGAAGAGTTCCTGCTGGCTGCGGTGCATGCAGTTCTCCGCCGGCAATGGCTGGGGAAGCTGCTTTCTGCCTCGCGTCGGCGGTGAGGTGGCGGTTGCCTTCGTGGACGGCGACCCAGACCGGCCGATGATCCTCGGCCACCTGTATAACTCCGTAAACATGCCACCGCTCTCGCTCGAGAAGGAGTCGCGGCGGTCGGTGATCAAGGACGACGTGGGCAACTACCTGTTCATGAGTTCCGCCGATGGCAAGGAAGCCGTGCGGATCCACACGGCCCGTAATGATACGTATTGGGTCATCGGTCGGTTGAACCAAGAGCCGGACTAGCGGCAATCACGACCACCTTCCACGCGGCCCCGGCAGCCAGTACCGGGGACCGTCCCTCGAGGAGCAAGAGAAACAATGGCGAACTCCATCGTCGACACGTCTCCCTTCGATGCCGATGGGCAAGCCTCGTTCAGCACCGGAACCTGGTCGTTCGATACGACCGTCGCGGCAGTTCTGGCCGGCGAGATCAATGTCGCGGCAATGGCGATTGAAATCAACGTCGGTGTCGTCACGATGACCCTCGACGCAGCGGCCTTATCCGTTTCGGTATCGTTCGAGCCTGTCGTCTTCGAGGCCATCCTCGTGCCCTCGATGACGATTGAGTACACCCCGTATGCCGATGCCGCGGAGCAGGTGCTGGTCCGCCACACGCAGGTGGGTGCGCCAGGGGCGACCCAAGCCGGGGTTGTCAACACCGAAGAGTTTTTCGGACAGTCAGCGTACTTTTACGGCATCGAGTCCCAGCCAGCCGTCACGGCTTATCAGCGAACGTGCCGGGGAGACAGCCGCGTCGAAACCACGGGGACGCATGAATGCAAGTCAGGCACGGACCTGTCGCTGTCGTGCGGAAACAACCTGTCGGTGAAAGGCCAAAACCAGATCAGCCTCCTGGCGGATGATGGCAAGGAATGCCAACTGACCATGAAGAAGTCGGAGTTGTCCTCGTACGCGAAAGATACCAAGTTCGCAGCAGGCAACTCCATCACGTTGACCGCCCCAACACTCAACCTCTTGGGCCAGCAGAAGGTGACGCTCGATGCCGGAGCCCCGGAACCGCCACCGGCGCCACCGTCGGTTTCCGAGCCGGTAACCGCGGAAAAAGAACCTTCGTCCGCGTGGACCCGGTTTTGGAAGGGCGTCGGCAATAGAACTGGCTGGAGAACGCCTTCGGGCGTTTAGCCGCACGGGTGATTCACCGACGATGCGACTCCGCACATCGCTAGACATCGCGAGCCGGGGCATCTCCACGACGTGGCTCTGTCAGAAGCTCCCGTTGGGATCCGGTGTGTTGCGCTCCGGCAGCCCGCTGGCTCCGGCCTGCACGGTGATCATCAAGGCGACGTATCCGCTCCTCGGCGAACCGGGCCGGGCCGCGATCGAGAGCGTGCTGTCGGGAGACGTGAGCCGCGAGATCGATGGAGAGGATGAGCCTCACTACCCATCTGATTTCGTCCCCTACAAGCCCTGCGGCGAGTTCATGGTCCGCGGCACTGCGGTGCGGCCCGCGAACGCGGCCCGCGAACGTTTCCAGGCCCGCGTGCAGGTCGGCCCGATCTCGAAGGCGATCGACGTCGTCGGCAACCGTAACTGGACCAAGTCATTCTGGCGATTCAGGCCCGGCGGGATCGCGGCGGTTGACCGGGTGCCGCTCTCCTATCGCTTTGCGCACGGCGGCCCCGGCCACCCCGGCAATCCGATTGGCCGCGGATTCGAGACCGAAGCCATGCCAAATCTCGAGATCCCCGGACATTGGATCGAGAGCCGCAGGTCGCTTGCCGAGCCGGCCGGATTCGGGCCACTCGACGCCGGCTGGATCCAGCGGCGAAAGCGGTTTGGCTCGCCCGACGCCGCCTGGGTGAAGGACCACTGGCCCTGGCTGCCGCCGACCTTCGACTTTCGCTTCTTCAACGCCGCGCCGGCCGATCAGTGGTGCGAAGGGTATTGGCGGGGCGACGAAGAATTGCTGTTTGAAAACATGCACCCGGAGCAGCCGCTTCTCCGCGCAACGCTCCCCGGCCTGCGGGCGCGGGCTTTTATCAGCCAGCGGATGGCCGTCGAGGGCAGCGAGAGGGAGCAGGTTGTGTTTCGCGAGGTGCCGCTTGCCCTCGACACGCTCTGGATCGATCTCGAATCGATGAACCTCGTGCTCGTCTGGCGGGGGATCACCGCTGTGCGATCGCTCAAGCTCGCCGACGTCGAGGATCTCTTCGTGCTGGCAGAGCGGCTCGACGAGCCTGTTCATTCTCTCGATCACTACGCGCAACTGTTCGCCGCCCAGTTCAGCCCCGCGGAGGACGAGGCGGAGGCATCTGCCCTTGACGAAGTCCGCGACGAGATCGATGCCAAGCTCGCCGCGGCCGCGGCGGCCCGCGAAGAAATCCGCTCCAAGCTCTCAGCGGCCGCCGCGGCCGAGGCGGCCATGCTCGAACGGGCGAAGCCCCGCGTCGAACAGGCACAGCAGGAGTTTGAAAAGGCGATGTCCCAGATGGAGCCGATGATCGAGAAGGCCCGCAAGTTGGCCGAGGAGGCTGGTCTCGGCCCGGATGGCAAGCGGCAGCTGTCGGCCGCGGAGCAGAAGGCCGCCTTCGACGGCCTCAGGGCCCAGTTCGCCGCGGTCGCGGGCAACCCCAGCCTCGATCCCGAGTCGGCGGCGCGGCTCGAGCAGCTGCGGGGCCAAATTGACAATATCGAGGCGGCCGTGGCCGGAATCAGCGAAGAGATGGCGGCCGGGCCAAAGCCCGAAGCAGCCGAGCCAGAGCCCTTGCCGCTTCGCGATCGGCTGGCCGCCGGGCAGCCGGTCACCGACGACGAACTGCGGGCCGCGGGGCTGGCCGGCCACAACCTCCGGGGCCTCGATTTCTCGGGCCGCGACCTGACGGGAATCGATCTTCGGGGGGCGGAACTGGCCGAAGCCAGATTCCATGGCACCGTGCTCCGGGCCGCCAACCTCGCCGGGGCAAACCTCACGGCCGCCGACCTGACCAGAGCCGATCTCAGCGGTGCAAATCTCGAATCAGCCGACTTTTCCGACGCGACTGTCACTGGTGCCCGCTGGCAGGAGACTCTGATCGCGGGAGCACGGTTCGCCGCTCTCGACCTCGCCGCTGCCGACTTCTCGGGGGCATCGGGACTGCGGCCCGACTTCCGGGCCGCCAACCTGGCCGGCGCGGTCTTTCGAGCAGCGAAGTTCAGCCACGCGCTCTTCACCGGGGCCGTTGTGGAACGGGCCGATTTTTCCGGTGCGAATCTCGAACAGACCGACTTCTGTGAGGCCCGGGCCGCCGGTGTGTGGATGACCGACTGCCAGCTCAAAGGCCTGCGGGCGGGCGACAAGGCCGACTTCACCGGGGCTCAGTTCCAGCGGTCGCAGGCCGTGCAGTCTTCCTGGGATACCTCCACGCTCGATGCCGCCGATTTCCAGCAGGCAGTGCTCTGCCGCGGCCGGTTCGCCGAAGCCCGGCTCATCGGCACGCAGTTCGATCGCTCTGACCTCACCGACGCCACGTTCGAAGATGCGACCCTGGACTCGGCGGTGCTCACGAACGCGAACCTGCTGCGCACGTCGTTCGACCGGGCCACGCTGACAAACGCCCGCTTCGACGGCTCCAACCTCTACGAGGCCGGCCTCTGGGATGCCCTGCTCGACGGGGCCACCTTCGACGGCGCGAACCTCAAACGCACCCGGCTCGATGCCTCCCTGGCCTAGGCGAACCCGTTTATGAACTACCGAGTCTTGTCCGACGCGGAACTCTTCGCCGGCCTCAAGCCTGGGGCGGAGTTTGAAGGCGTCGTCATCCGCGGTGCCGATCTCTCGGGCCGCAGTCTGGCCGGCTGCTCTATCCGCCATGCCGTGTTCGAGCAGGTGAACTTCAGCGACTGTGATCTTTCCCAAGCCACGTTCGCCGACGCGGTCTTTACGGTCTGCCGATTCACCGCAGCGGAGGGCACGGGACTGACAATCGAGCGAGGAGTGCTGCAGAGCTGCCAGCTCGATCGCTGCCGACTCGCAGAGTGCGACTGGCAGAGCACGAGCCTGGTGAAATGCGATCTCAGCGAGATGCGACTCGAAGACAGCCAGTTTTTGGCGACGGCCTGGATCAGTTGCACCGGCGAAAGGCCATCGTGGGCGAGGTCGACGCTCTCCACGGCCCTGTTCGGCGACTGCCAGTGCAAAGGCCCAGACTTCAGCGACGCCCGGCTGCGGCGGATCGATCTCCACAGCCTGACCTTCAGCGAGGCGAGCTTTCTGCGGGCGATCTTCGGCGGCTGCGACATCAAGAAGGCAGAACTGCCCGCAGCCGACTTTACCGAGGCGGAGTTTGCCACGACCCGGTTCTCCGCCTGCGGGCTGGCGGCCGCCCGTCTGCCCCGGACCTGCGACGGGCTCGAGATCGTCGACTGCGATCTGACGGCCGTGCCGCTGGCGGGCAGGTCGTTCGTCGGCACCAGCCTGTCGCGGTCAAACCTCTCCGGCCTCGACCTGCGGGGCTGCGACTTCTCCGCCGCCGATCTCTCCCACTGCAATCTCACCCGTGCCGATCTCAGCGGCGTGAGCATCGCCCGTGGCAACCTCGAATTCGCCGATCTCACGAAGGCCGATCTGCGGGGGGTGGCCGCGGCAGAGACGAACTTTCGTCGCGCCCTGCTCACCGACGCCAGGCTCGAAGATGGGGATTTTACGCGGGCGAATTTTTCTGATGCAGCGTGCCAGGGCCGGCAGTTCGAGCGGGCCCGGATTGCCGGAGCGGAGTTTGAGAAGGCTGACTTTTCCGGCTTCGACGGCCGGGCCACCGACCTCACAGGCTGCGAGTTTCGGGAATGCACGCTTCGGTCTGCAAACCTGCGGGGCGTGAGCCTGGCGGGCACCCGGTTTCCAAAGTCAGATCTGGGAGGTGCAGACCTCCGCGACTCACGCCTGCCGGGCACCGCTTTCGAGCAGGCAGACCTCACCGCCGCCAACTTTTCGAAGGCCGTCCTCGATCAGGCCGACTTCCGTGGCGCGTCGCTTGTGAGGTCGCGGTTTGAGGGTGTGCAGTGCCACCTCACCTGTTTCGCGTCCGCCGATCTCTCGCAGGCCGACTTCACGGAGGCCCAGGTCAGCTTTGCGGATCTCCAAAAGGCCACGCTCGCGGGCACGAAGTTCACCGGCACGCGGTTCTTCAAGGTCGATTTCGAGGGTGTGCCGCTCGATGGCGCGATCCTCGCCAACACCGTGTTCCAGTCCTGTCAGCTGCAGAAGGTGCGGCTTCCGGGCCGCGATCTGGCTGGCTTCGATTTCCAGGATTCGATCATGACCGGCATCGATCTCTCGGGCTCGAACCTCGCGGGTGCGACGCTCTGGCGGTGCAACCTGTCGGGGGCCAATCTCGCTGGTGCCAATCTCAGAGAGTGCCGGGCGACTCATGCGAACTTCACAGAGGCGCGGCTCGACGGCGGCGATCTGCGGAAGGCCGCGATCCAGCAGGGCTTCCTCTCCGGAGCCAGCGCCGTCGCGGCGATCTTCGAGGGCTGCCAGCTCTTTCAGGCGAACTGCCGGCGGCTCGACGCCTCCCAGGCGGTGTTCAGAGGGGCCAACCTGGCCTTTGCCGACCTCTCCCACGCCACGCTCCGCCAGGCGTCGTTCGCGGGCGCCAGCCTGCGGGGAGCCAACCTGCACGCCGTCGATGACACGGGTATTGAATGGTCGGACGCTGACAGGACCGCCATCCTACCCACCGACCCGGGCCGGCTCGCCGCCGAATCCTGGCGGCCGCCGCCGTTGGACGTGGAGCAGTGACCGACGCCACACCATCGCTTTTGTCCTCCGCCAAGACATCGGATATCATCCCCCCACGTCAGGATCAGGTCGGGGTCGCAGCCCGGCTCGACCTGATTTTCAGCCCGGCAACAGCATGTCATTTCCCGCCTCCAACAACGGCCCCGCCGGCATCTGCGTGGCCCACAACGACGTCTGCAAGACGCCCGTTCCGACCGCCGCGGACGGTGCGGCGCCCGCGGACGGCGCCCCGGTCGCCGGGCTCGCCGGCAAGGAGGAGGTGCCCGTCGCCTACACCAACGTCGCCGCGCTCCAGCAGGCGACGCTCCCCACCCTCGCCCAGAAAGTTTTCATCGTGGGCAAGCACGCCGCCACGACCAACACCGAGATCTGGATGAGCACCGGCAACGAGGCGGGCACGGGTGGCGGCGTCGTGTCAGGCTCGGTGTCCGGTCCCTGCCGCATCAAGACCGGCAGCCGAAAGGTGTTCGTGGAGGGACACGGCGCGGCCTACCTCGGGGTGATGGTGGCCCACAACAACACGGCCAACAGCAACATGCCGGTCGGCAACCAGGTTCACGCCAGCCAGACCAAGGTGTTCTTCGGCCCCTGACCCTCGTCCCCCCGGAGGCAGCGACCATGGTGCAGCAGCAGGCCAGTTCCGCCGCCGTCATGCAGAACGTGTCGGTGAAGACGGCGCTGGGCGCCGACACCTTTCAACTTCGGTCGTTTCGGTTTCGCGATCGGCTTGGCGAGCCGTTCGAGGGCGTGCTCGAACTGCAGTCCGGCGAGAACAACGTCGATCTGGGGGCCGTGCTCGGCGGGACGGTGACGGTGACGGTGAACTTGCCCAACGGGGGCAAACGGCACTTCAACGGCATCGTCTTGGAGGCCTCGCAGGAGGCTGCCGCCGGAGACACCACCCGCTACCGGCTGGTGATGGGGCCGTGGCTGTCGCTGCTGGGGCTGGGCTCCGATGCCAAAATCTTCCAGCAGAAATCGGCCCCCGACGTGCTGGAGGCCGTTTTTCAAGGGCTCGGTTTCTCCGCCTTTCAGCGCACGGGCCTGATCGGTGACTACGATCCGCTCGAGTTCTGCGTGCAATACAACGAGACGCATGCCGATTTCGTTCATCGCTTGATGCAGCGGTACGGCATCACCTACTGCCACGACCACACGGCGGACAGCCACACGCTCGTGCTCTGCGACTCGGCCGCGTCCTATCAGTCATTTCCCGGATACGCCTCGGTGCCCTACCGCGGAGACGGCAGGACGGCGGCCAACCTCGAGCACGTTTCGCACTGGACTTCGACCAAGCGGCTCACGTCCGGCAGGTATGCGGCCAAGGACTACGATTACGAAAAGCCCGACGCAACCCTGCTGACGCAGGATT
>Ga0214921_10002033_pt1 | contig 33563 bp, 30 predicted proteins | sample LL1505_MetaG_FD_177992 | JGI IMG/M metagenome (GOLD analysis project Ga0214921, IMG submission 177992) | Freshwater microbial communities from Lake Lanier, Atlanta, Georgia, United States - LL-1505 | ecosystem: Environmental > Aquatic > Freshwater > Lake | place: USA: Georgia | collected... | reverse complement strand
TTCCCAGTGAAGTCTGGTTCTGTAAAAGTGGATGGTGGTAAATTAGTAGGTGGATCTTTTGTAATAGATGTTGCCGGAATGAAAGTAACAGATGCTGCTGGTGATAAATTAGCTGGTCACTTATCTACAGCTGACTTTTTTGATGTTGCTAAATTTGGTGAAGCAACTTTCAAAATCAGTGCTGTAAAATATACAACCGCAGAAAAAGCAACTTTATCTGGTTCAGTAACAATAAAGGGTATTACAAAAAATATCAGCTTTGAAGCAATCATTAGAAACGCTGATGAAAAAGGTTTCTTCGCAGAAGCATTCTTCCCAATTGACAGAACTTTATTTGGAATCAATTACGGAGTAGGTGCTATTGATACACAAGTTCAATTAGCAGTGCATATCTACGCTACTAAGTAATTATATTAATTGATTGGCACAAGGTGCAAATCAATTAAAGAATTCTAAAAATGAATATTAGAAATTTAGTTACTGAAGTAACTAAATCAAAGAATTCTAAAAATGAATATTAGAAATTTAGTTACTGAAGTAACTAAATTAAAGAATTCTAAAAATTCATATTAAAAAAGAACCCCTAAATAAAATTAGGGGTTCTTTTTTGCCTGTCGGCTATATTCATTTTTAGAAGGGGATTTGTTCAATCATCACACATCGTAACGCTCTTTCAAAACGTGCAAATGATGCAGTGCATGACCAAAAAGAATAAAGCCTAATGCATTCACTGTCACATCATGTCCATTACAATTGCCTTTTGTTTTTAATTGATCTGGAGTGAAGGATGCAAATAATAAATTAGTTGCTTGTCTAACTGTTCTCCATTCAACTAACATATCCTTCCAGTTTCGGTGGCTTGCATCTGCATTTGCTGCATAGCTATTTTCATCAAATCCTGGCAATGCAGTTTTATCTTGTCTTGCAATCGCAAGTGCACGGTAGGCAAAGATTCTTTCTGTATCAATCACATGTTGGAACATTTGCTGTATCGTCCATTTTTCTGGACCGTAGGCATACTTTATTTTTTCAAGAGGAATTGCATTCCATGAATCCACTAAACGGTCATGGTATTGTTTTACTAAAATTTCATAATCCTTACCACTCGTGTAATTGATATAGGTTTGAAAAAATGGAGCATACTCTGTGGTGCTTGGTCTAGACATTTATTTTTTACTTTTATTTTTTTGATATAGTTGTGCATTTTGAATACTTAGCACAGCATTGATAATACCACCTTCAGCACTTATTTCATTCAATTTCAAATCAGTGTCAGTTGGCTTCCAGCAACTTTGCAAAAGAATTGCCTTTACATCTGTTGCACTAAGCTTGGGAAAATAAGCTCTAATCAATGCTGCAATATGACTTAAGATAGGGGCAGACATACTTGTACCATCTAAAAAGCCATACTGTTGATTGGGTAAGCTTGAATATATTTTTTTCCCAGGGCTCAATAGATCAACTATTTTATTACCATAATTACTGAATTCGGTCAAAAGACTTTCTGCAATCAATGGATCGCTACTTGCGCCCACCGTAATCATATTGACTGCTTTATCCTTGAATACATTTGAGTAAGGGTTTGGATAGACTGATTTAACATTTAAATCATAAGATTCGTTTCCTGCGGAATGAATAATCAACACATCTTTTGATGCAGCATATCGAATAGCACTATCCACCCATGGTTGTTCAGGTGAGAAAGATTTCCCAAAACTCATATTGATAATTTTGGCACCATTATTCACTGCATACCTTATTCCTAAAGCAATATCCTTATCATATTCATCTCCATCTGGCACCACACGAAGGCCCATTATTTGAATAGGATTCTTAAAGCTGAATTGATTAAATAAGGTATCTACTATTCCAGCTGCCAAACCTGCAACATGTGTTCCGTGTTTTGCATTTGGACCAGTAATATTGTTATTGCCATAGAATTGGTCATTCAAATTTTCATATTGGTCATGCGTGATTTTTTTTCTTAGATCTTCAGGTGGAGTATCTATGGAGACTGAGGATTTTTCTTTTCCAGATATGTATTCATTAAGATCCTCCACAATAGACTGATGACCATTTGATCGGTCAATGCCCAAAGCCTGCATCGTTCTTAAATAGGAAATTTTTGTGTCTGCAGTAATTTTCCCAATGGGTTGATAAGTTTCTAATTTTTCAGTTGAAAAGTTACTATCCTCCATTTCTTTAATTAAAATAGCACCCATCTTAATGACAGCATTTCTAGCCATTTTAATAAAAGATAAATTGGCTGCATCTTCTTCAGTAAAAATAATTTCAGCAGCGGCTTGTTGCCATATTTTATAATTAGCTTTCTTAGTTGTATCCCAGGATGTACTATCTAATTGGTCTTGTTTGAAAATATCTTTATAGCGGTGGTAGATTCTCGATTTTTCATCAGATGCTTTGTTGATATTTTCTCCGGCAGCATTGCCTAAAAAATTCCATCCATGTAGGTCATCTATGTATCCGTTTTTGTCATCATCTAAAGCGTTGCCTGGAATTTCTTTAGGATTATGCCATAGCAATGGTTTGATTTGAGGATGTGCTGTATCAATGCCACCATCTAGTACTGCAATGATAACAGGCGAGGGTTTTAACTTTAAATCTGTTAAAAGTTGTTGGGCTTTAAACAAGCTTACACCATGTACACCATCTTTTTCAAGATCTTTCCAATGCCAAAATTTTGCATCCTGTCCCCATACGATTTGGGAACAAGTATACAAAAATATAGTCATGACTAATCTACGCATAGGATATAAGAACAAAGGAGTGATTAAAAATCAAATTTGATACCCTGAGCAAGTGGCAATTGGGTACTCCAATTGATCGTATTGGTTTGTCTACGCATGTATGCTTTCCATGCATCAGATCCACTTTCTCGTCCGCCTCCAGTTTCCTTTTCACCACCAAATGCACCACCAATCTCTGCTCCACTTGTTCCAATATTCACGTTTGCAATTCCACAATCACTACCTTTTGCAGAAAGAAACAATTCAGATTCTCTCATATTCAAAGTCATAATTGCAGAAGATAAACCTTGAGGCACTTCGTTTTGAATTGCAATTGCTTCTTCGATAGTATTGTATTTTAAAAGGTATAAGATGGGTGCAAAAGTTTCGTGTTGTACAATTTTAAATTGAGGTTTAGCTTCTGCAATACAAGGCTTCACATAACAGCCACTTGCGTATTGAGCACCCTCTAAAACTCCACCCTCTACGATAAATTTACCACCTTCTTTTTTGCAAGCTTCAATAGATTGCAAATATATTTTCACTGCATCTTTATCAATCAATGGCCCCATGTGGTTATTGCTATCCAATGGATTTCCAATTTTAATTTGTTGGTAGGCCTTCACTAACTTTTGTACAAATTGGTCATAAATTTTTTCATGAATGATCAGTCTTCTGGTGGTTGTACATCTTTGTCCTGCTGTACCAACAGCTCCAAATACGGCGCCAATTAAGGACATATCTAAATCGGCATGTTCCGTAATGATGATTGCGTTGTTACCTCCTAATTCTAAAATGGTTTTACCTAAACGTCCTGCAACTTCTTTATTCAATTCCTTACCCATACGAGTAGAACCTGTTGCAGAAACCAAAGGAATTCTTGTATCCTTACTCATCCATTCTCCAACAGCACGTCCACCTTGGATCAAATTATTCACACCCTCTGGAACATCATTATCTGTAAATACTTTTTCAACAATCTTTTGTATTGCATTACCGCACAATGGTGTTTTTTCACTAGGCTTCCATACGGTTACATTGCCACAAACCCATGCCAATGCTGCATTCCAACTCCATACCGCAACTGGAAAGTTAAATGCAGAAATGATACCCACAATACCCATTGGATGCCATTGTTCATACATTCTATGTGATGGTCTTTCACTGTGCATGGTTAAACCATATAACTGTCTAGACAATCCAACTGCAAAATCGCAGATATCAATCATCTCTTGTACTTCTCCTAATCCTTCTTGTAAACTTTTTCCCATTTCATAGCTTACTAGTTGACCTAGTGCTGCCTTATCTTTTCTCAGCGCTTCGCCTAATTGTCTAACGACTTCACCTCTTTTAGGTGCTGGCCAATTACGCCATGCTATAAATGCATTTTGAGCTGTTGTAATCACTTGTTCATATGCTGCAGCATCAGTTGTTACAACTGCGCCAATCAATTGATTATCCACAGGTGAAAAAGATTGAATTGTTTCACCTTTACTTTGAATCCATTTTGTGCCAGTAGAACTTCCTTGATTTTCTTTTTGAATTTTTAATTCTTGTAAAAATTGCATGTTTATTTTTTTATTTTTTCAATGATATTGGTTGTTGAAAAACCTTCCACAATTGGATTAATAATTACTTTTCCTCCATTTGCAATAACCTCTTTTGCACCAACGATGTTATCAATTGTATAGTCGCCTCCTTTTACAAGCACATCTGGCAGGAGGGTTTGGATTAATTGTAAAGGGGTGTCTTCTTCAAATACCACCACCATATCTACCAATACCAAATTGGCCAAGATAGACGCCCTGCTTTCGGTATTATTAATTGGACGCTCTGGACCCTTTAGTTTTTTAACACTTGCGTCACTATTTAATCCTACTAATAAATAATCTGCTTCCTTTGCTGTTTGAGCCAATGAAAATAAATGACCAGGATGTAAAATATCAAAGCAGCCATTGGTAAAAGCTACTGTCTTTCCTGTTGTTTTACAAGCTTGCATGAATGCTTTAGCTTGTTCAATGGTCATGATTTTTTTTGCTATTTGTTCCACTGCGCGCATCTTACTTAGCTTGTTTATTGATGATAGGTAATATAATTAAACTGAGTCCACCTAATACAATTACAATTAAGAACTGTGAAAACCACTGTAATGTTCCATTAGCGAGTCCCAAGGTATAATCTACACCATTTAACTCTAACACTTTCGCCATAAAATAGGCGTAAGCACCAATGCCACCTGGAGTGAGTATCATACCAATACTTGCGTAAGCCAAACAACTAATTGCTGTGGCAAAACTGCTCTCTGTTCCTGCTGTGGCATATAGTCCTACGTAGGTGGCTAATAAATATAAAAACCAAATTCCAAATGAGTATAGAAAGAATAATTTCTGATGTTTTAATTTAGTAGCACTCATCACGCCCTCCCAAATGCCACTTAGAATTTTTTGAATGGAGGCAACCATTGTAGGAATTCGTTTTCTAAGTATCAAGAACATAGCTAATAATATAATACCTATGCTAACCAACAAATACATTTTCCAGTTACCCTCATTAGAATCAATCACTGTTGCATCAGTTTGATTTTTCAATTGGTTCCAGCCGGCTTCAATCACATTAAATTGTAAACCAAGTGCCATCAAAAATACAATGCCAAGGCTCAACACATCAAAGGCCCTTTCTGCAACAATGGTACCTACAATTTTTTCGGCAGGCACCTTCTCGTACTTAGCTAATAGGGTACATTTTAAAACCTCTCCAAGTCGGGGGATAGCAAGGTTGGCTAAATAGCCAATGAGAACAGCAAGGTAGGTATTCGCAATACTTGGTTGGTAGCCAAGCGGTTCCATAATTAACCGCCATCTAAGGGCACGTAAAAAATGAGAAAGACCTAGTATAATAAAGACAGGAAATACAATCCAAAGTTTAGATTGCTTGAGTGCAAGCGTGAATTTTGTCCATTCTTCGGCAGGAATTTGATGTAAACTCCACCATATCAAGGCGATACCTAAAAGAAAAAAGAACCCGATTTTAAGAAACTTTCCCATTATTACAAGGTTTCAGTTGCCCCGCAATTTACAACCAATTGTCTAGAATATCCCTGACAAAGCGTAATAATTGGGCTTTTTTAGGGTTTTATAAAGTCCTTTTAAATCCGTACCTTTGCCAACCCGTTGAGGTTACTTAGTTAAACTATTAAAGGAATGTCAGAAAAAAAACGAATCTTATATATTGCCACAGAAATGTCGCCTTATTTAGAGATGACCGAATTTGCAGAGGTGATCAACAAACTCGCAATTAAAAGCAATGACAGTGGATTAGAAGTACGTTGTATCATGCCAAGATTTGGTGTCATCAATGAAAGAAGACATCGTTTACATGAAGTAGTTAGATTATCAGGTATCAATGTCCAAGTTGATAGTGATGATTATCCTTTACAAATTAAGGTCGCATCCTTACCCAATGCAAGATTACAGGTCTATTTTTTAGAAAATGAAGATTTCTTCAAGCGCAAGCATATATTTAATGATGAAAACGAAAGATGGTTTGATGACAATGCCATGAGAACCATTTTCTTTTGCCGCGGTGCCTTAGAGACCGTGAAGAAATTTGGATGGCCTCCAGACATCATTCACTGTAGTGGTTGGATGACAGGTTTAATCCCAGCATATATTAAAACTGCTTTCAAGAAAGAACCCGTATTTTCTAATGCTAAAGTTGTCTATACAATTGGACAAAATACATTTGATGAACAGTTTCCAGATGACTTTATGACCAAGGCTTTGATCAATACGAATGTAAAGGAGAAAGAATTAGAAGCGTTTAAAGAATTATCCAACTCGGCGATGTTCAGAGGAGGTGCAACTTATGCGGATGCAATTTCTTTTGGCTCTGATGTGATTGACAAAAAATTGGTGACAGAATTTTCAACAGTGAAAGGTAAAAAAGTAGTGCCTTTTAATGGATGGGATTCTGATTTAACAGAGTATTTAGATTTATACAACGAACTTGCAGGCAAGTAAAGTAATTATACATGGCATTTATCAACATAGTTAGAAAGGTCACCTATTTTACAATCGCAGCTACATTGCTTTTCTCCTGCACCAGAATTAGTACTTCTGAACTTGGATTGGACTTTTTGTCCCAAGACGCCATTAGCACAAGAGATACCATATTAGATGTTGAAACAGAAACAGTGGTGATGGAAGATTCACTAAGAATTTATCCAACAGATCAACATATGCTTGGTGATATCACCAATGATCCAATTTTTGGTACCACTAGTGCTTCAATATTTTTACAATTAAAACCCGGCTTTTATCCTTTCTTTATTAAAGGAACAAAAGACAGTATCATAGTGGATTCGGTGGTCTTGATTTTAAGTTATAAAGGCTTTTATGGAGATTCTTCAAAGCCAGTAAAAATTTATGTCAACAAAATAGATCCATCAACACCATTAACAGTTGGAAAATTATATGCGTCTAATTATCCCAATGCTTATGGAATAAGAAAAGGTATTGCGCTTGGCAATCCGAAATTATTTGATTTTGCAAGTGCCAAAGATTCAATCAATGATCGTTTTGAGAATGCTACAAGACAAATCCGTTTAAGATTGAATCAATCATTGGGGACTGAGTTATTAAAAACCTATGATTCAAATGGGGTCTACAGAAACGATACCACATTCCGTGATGCTTTTCCTGGCTTTGCTTTAAGTACAAATGCAGCGGATAACCACAATGCACTTATCAGATTGGCTTTATTAGATTCTAATACAAAATTGGCCTTGTATTATTCTACCAGTGCAACAGGTAGTGTAACAAGAGATACACTAGTCACTCATTTTAGGTTCAATTATTCCACTGCACAAAATGCCAACTTTATTCTTAGAAACAGGGCTGCTTCAGAAATTGCAAGTCATTTAAATGGTTTTGCTAAAGATTCATTGGTCTATGTTCAAACTAGTCCAGGCACTATGGTTAAAATTAAAGTTCCTGGATTGAAAACTTTTGAAAACAAAATTATCCATAGGGCAGAATTGATTGCAGAACAAGTTCCAGATGCTGCTCGTTTGACAACTACAGACAGTTATATGACTGCGCCTAATTTTTTATTCTTAGGGGTGTATGATAGTGCAACAAAGCAATTAAGATCAGTACCAAATGATTATCAAGGAGTGGTGAATCCTCAATTATTAGCGCAGTTTGGTGGACAAAAAATTACTAAATCATTAAATGGGTTTAGCAATGTAGCTACTTACAATTTTAATGTGAGTAGATACGTTCAAGGCTTAATTGCAAGAAAAGATTCATTATTTGATTTTAGATTGTATGCACCAGTCAACGATTCAATCAAATTCGTTCAGCCTTATCCTTTCAATAAAATTCAAGCTACAGATTTCTTGACAACCTCTTTGGGGAACCAGCCAGCTATTGGTCGTGTAAGATTGGGTGGGGGATCGCATTCAAAGTTCAAAATGAGATTGCGAATTTTCTATACGAATCTTTAATCCATCATTTTATCTAATCTCAATTAATTAGGATTATTTAATATATTTGCATCTTACAATAAACATCTAAATCATACAATATGCCTTATTTATTTACATCTGAGAGTGTTTCTGAAGGACATCCAGACAAAGTAGCGGATCAGATTTCTGACGCGTTGATCGACAATTTTTTAGCATTTGATCCACAATCAAAAGTGGCTTGTGAAACTTTAGTAACAACTGGTCAAGTGGTATTGGCGGGTGAGGTAAAATCTAAAGCTTATTTAGATGTACAAACCATTGCACGTAATGTGATCAAGAAAATTGGTTACACTAAGAGTGAATATATGTTTGAAGCGGATAGCTGTGGTGTATTATCTGCGATCCACGAACAATCTGCTGATATCAACCAAGGGGTAGATAAAAAGAAGAAGGAAGAGCAAGGTGCTGGTGACCAAGGGATGATGTTTGGTTATGCCACCAATGAAACAGAAGACTTAATGCCATTGGCTTTGGACTTAGCGCATAAAATTCTAATTGAATTAGCTGCATTAAGAAGAGAGAATAAAGCCATTAAATATTTACGTCCTGATGCAAAATCTCAGGTGACTTTGGAGTACAACGACAAAAACGAGCCAGTAAGAATTGACGCGATTGTGGTATCTACTCAACACGATGATTTTGATAGTGAAGCGAAGATGTTAGCGAAGATCAAAAAGGATATCATTGAAATTTTGATCCCAAGAGTACAGGCGAAATACAAGAAATACGCAAAATTATTTAACAAGGATATCAAGTACCATATTAACCCAACAGGTAAGTTTGTCATTGGTGGTCCTCATGGTGATACTGGATTAACTGGTCGTAAGATCATCGTTGATACTTATGGTGGTAAAGGTGCACACGGTGGTGGTGCCTTCTCTGGTAAAGATCCAAGTAAGGTAGACCGTTCTGCTGCTTATGCAACACGTCATATTGCGAAGAACTTAGTAGCTGCTGGTGTGGCTTCAGAAGTATTAGTACAAGTTTCTTATGCGATTGGTGTGGCGAAGCCAACCTCTATCAACGTAAACACATACGGTACTGCTAAAGTAAAAATGACAGATGGTCAAATAGGTAAGTTAGTAGAAGGCATCTTCGATATGCGTCCTTACTTTATCGAGCAAAGATTAAAGTTAAGAACGCCAATGTATAGTGAGACTGCAGCATATGGCCACATGGGTCGTAAGAATGAAACAGTGACTAAAACATTTACAAGCCCAGATGGTAAAACAAAGACCATGAAAGTGGAATTGTTTACCTGGGAAAAATTAGATTATGTAGCTAAGGTTAAAAAAGCCTTTGGTTTAAAATAAATCATTGATTGAATGAAGATCCCGTCTCGACACAAATTGGGACGGGATTTTTATTTTAATCCATAACTTTGACCTATGCAGGAAAGAAACAATAGACCGACTCGGTCAGATAGAGCTGGCAGGCCAGACGGAAAATTTACAGGACAGAGAAGATTTAGTCCAAGGCCAAGTTTTACCACAGAACGTAAATTTATTATTGGTCGTCAACCATTGATTGAAGCATTGTCATCTGGTGCGAATATTGAAAAAATCTTACTACAAAAAAATGCACAAGGGGAAGGGTTGGATGAAATAAAGCAATTTGCAAAAACACATACCATTCCTGTTCAATTAGTGCCTATTGAAAAACTCAATGGCATGACCAAAGCAAACCACCAAGGGGTGCTTGCATTTATCTCCAATGTAAAATATTTAGACTTACAAGAAGTCATTGACTTTGTGGTTGCAAAAGGCGAGACGCCCTTATTTATGATGTTGGATGGTGTGACAGATGTGCGCAATATTGGGGCTATTAGCCGAAGCATTCATTGCTGTGGTGCACAAGCATTGATTATACCAGACAAAGGTGTAGGTGCATTGAATGAAGAGGCTTTTAAAAGTAGTGCAGGTGCATTGGAACATATTCATGTTGTTCGTGTGACAAGTTTATTAAAAGCAGTGGATGATCTACACATGAATGGCATACAAGTTTTTACAAGTGAAATGCGTGCAGATAAAAATGTACATGAATTAGATTTAACCATTCCTAGTTGTATCATTATGGGGGATGAGGGAAAAGGAGTACAGCCTTATTTAGCCAAAGCGGCAGATTATTTTTTCAAGATTCCAATGGCAACTAACTTTGATTCATTTAATGTTTCAGTCGCGGCTGGTATTATTTTGTACGAATCAATGAAGCAAAGATTGTTTAAATGAAATTCAAATTAACATTAGAAGCTAAGCCCTCTAAATATCCCATTGAATATGGCGATAAGCTCATGTTAATTGGCTCATGTTTTACAGAAAATATTGGAGCAAAATTCAAGTCGCATTTATTTGAACTTTCTGAAAATCCCTATGGTATCTTATTCAATCCAGTAAGTGTTACAAATGCATTGACGGAAATAATAGAACTCAGAAAATATAAGTCGGAGGATTTATTTCAACACAATGAACTTTGGCATAGTTGGAACCACCATAGTCGATTTTCTGCTATAGAAAAAGAAGCAGCAGTAGAAAATATCAATCTTACTATTTTAGACGCACATCATTTTCTAAAATCATCCAATCGATTGGTGATTACATTGGGATCTGCGTGGTTGTATCATCTTACAAATGAAGCGCCATTGGGTAAGGGTCAGGTAGTAGCAAATAATCATAAAGGCCCTATTCAATGGTTTTATAAATCTTTAATGCAACCAAATGCATTACAAGAAATGCTAAAGGATTTAGTGAACCGTTTACATGCCTTTAATCCAAATTTACAGATTGTATTCACCATCAGCCCTGTTCGTCATTTAAGAGAAGGTTTGATAGAGAATAATAGAAGCAAAGCCGTCTTAATCCATGCGGTACATGAATTAGTAGGTCAATCCAATCAGGTGGATTATTTTCCAGCATACGAATATGTGATGGATGATTTAAGAGATTACCGATTCTATGCAGAAGACCTGGTACATCCAAATTTTGCAGCATCAGGGTATGTTTGGGATAAATTGGTAGAGACTTATATGGAGCCCAAAACGCAAGCCATCATGAAACAAATTGCCGAGCTACAATTGGCAATGAACCATAAGCCCTTTTTTACAGGTTCGGTCGAGCATCAAAAATTCCTTCAATCTTGTATTCAGAAAACGGAAACATTGATGGCTAAGCATCCAGCCCTATCCCTTCAAGATCATTTAGCCTTTTTTAAGGCCGGCATTAGCAAATAATTGCTACATTAGAGGTCTAAATTACTGCCATGCGCATAGTACCATTTTTACTGTCAGCGACTGTAACAGCTGCACTTGTATTTACACTCAATATCCAATTAAAATTAGGGGGCACCAAAGCACCAAGACTGGGTTATTTTTTATCTCCACAACATGGATTTTGGAAAAACGCAGAAAAACTGAATACCAATTTTGATGCTACAATCCTTGCAAATGATTTGAAAGGAGATGTGGATGTGTATATGGATGACCGACTAGTCCCACATATTTATGCAGACAATGATGAAGATGCGTATTATGTGCAAGGTTATTTACATGCTAAATACAGACTATGGCAGATGGACTTTCAAACGCGCGTGGCTGCAGGAAGATTGAGCGAAATAGCAGGCGCAGATAAATTATCTATAGATCGTTTTTTCAGAAGATTAGGCATGGTGTATGGAGCAGAACAAACCGAAGCATTTATCAATGAAAATAATCCTGTGATGAAAGCCACGGTGGATGCCTACACAGCTGGTGTGAATGCGTATTTAAAACAATTAGCCCCAGAAGATCTTCCATTTGAATACAAGTTGATGAATTTTGAGCCAGAAAGCTGGACCCCAAAAAAGACTTATTTGTTCTTAATGTTTATGTCTTATGATTTGACAGGCAGGTCTGCTAGTGCAGATTTACAATTAACCAATACAAGAGATTATCTAGGCTATGATTTATTTGATCAATTGTATACCAACCAACAAGATTCTTTGGATCCAATTATTCCAATAGGCACTGCTTATGCCGAACCAAGTATTGTTCCAGTGAAGCCAATGTCATCTGATATGGTTTATTTGAAAAAAACACAGCAAGTAGATATTGCAAAAGTGGTTGAAACACCTGAAGCACCAGATCCAAATAATGGAAGTAATAACTGGGCAGTTGGTGGAACTATGACAAAATCAGGCAGACCCATTTTAGCGAGTGATCCACATTTGGGATTGAATCTACCTTCATTATGGTACGAGGTGCAAATTACTACACCAACACATAGCACTTATGGTGCAAGCTTTCCGGGTTCTCCAGCAGTGATCATAGGATTCAATGATAGTTTAGCTTGGGGTGTGACCAATGCAGGACGTGATGTATTGGATTATTATGAATTGAAATTCAAGGACACTACACAAAATGAATATTGGTATAATGGCGCATGGAAATCGGTGACCAAAAGAGTAGAAGTGATTAAAGTCAAAGACAGTGCGGATGTGATTGAAAATATTGCCATGAGTCATTGGGGACCAGTGATGTTTGATGCCTACTATCAAAATCCACAATCCAATGGCAAAAATCTTGCAGTAAAATGGACAGCGCATAATCCTTCTACAGGGGTAGAAACATTTTATCAATTAAATAGAGCAAAAAATATAGGCGACTATTCTAAAGCCATTCAATTATGGAAATGTCCTGGACAAAATTTTGTAGTAGCGACTAAGACTGGGGATATCGCAATTAAACAACAAGGTGATTTTATTGCAAGATGGGAAAGACAAGGGGACTTCATCATGCCAGGAACAGATAGCGCTTATGAATGGCAGGGTATGATTCCTTTTGAAGAAAATCCTATGATCCTTAATCCTGAACGTGGATTTGTGAGTAGTGCCAACCAAAAGTCTACAGATGCTAGCTATCCATATTATTTAGGAACTGCAAGTTCTTTCCCTTTGTATAGAGGGATCAGTGTTAATCAACAATTGTCTGGTAGAACACAATTGACTGCTCAAGATATGCAAGCATTGCAAACCAATAACTACAATGTATTTGCGCAACAAGCAAGACCCGCTTTGATGAAGTTTGTAGAAATGAATAAACTAAGCACAGAGGCGCAAAGAATGGTTGGAACGATGATGCAATGGAATTTGTACAATGATCCTTCAGAAAAAGGTATCACCATTTTTAAATTAATTTGGGATAGCGTAGAGAACGCTGTTTGGGGCGATGAGTTAGCAGGTGCATCCATACCATTGACCAAGCCTGAATCTTTTGTTTTATTAGAACAAATGAATCGTGATACCAATTTTAGCGTTGCAGATGATATTAGAACAAAAGACAAAATAGAAAGCTTGAAAGACCGGGTGTTGTTGGGTATAGAAAAAGCAACTCTAAAATGTCTTGAATTAGAAAAAGAAAATAAGATGAGCTGGCAAGCCTTTAAAGCAACAAGGGTATTACACCTTACAAAAATCCCAGTATTGAGTAGATTGAATTTACCAATTGGAGGAGGTGTGAATATCATTAATGCCACTGGCGAAAATCATGGACCAAGCTGGAGAATGATTGTACATTTAACAGACGAAATTGAAGCATATGGATTATACCCTGGAGGCCAAAGTGGTAATCCGGGAAGTCCTTATTATGATAGCTTTGTAGATTATTGGGCAGCTGGTAAATATTATAGATTGTTATTCTTGCCTAAAGAAAAGCTAAAGCAACATGAAAGAACAAAATGGCATATTCAATTTAAAAAAGCGGTTGCTTAGTTTATTTCTAATTGATCAACTTAAACACATTTTATGAAATTTATACTTTCTATTTTATTGGTTGGATTAGTGACCTACGCAATTGGCATCTATGGAACTTTACCTTGGTGGAGTTTTGTAGTAACTAATTTAATCATCGCCATTGCATTACCTATTAAACCATTGCATTCCTTTATTGCAGGTGCATTAGGTGTTGGGGCTTTATGGGCTGGCTTGGCTTTTGGGATTGACTTGGCAAATAACCATATTCTATCTACCAAAGTAGCTCAGATCCTGCCTTTAGGCGGTTCCTACATTGCATTAATCATTGTTACAGCATTCGTAGGCGCATTATTAGGAGGATTGGCTTCCTTAACTGGGTCGTTTGTTAGGAAACCTGAATAAGTTTACCTTTGGGGTCAATTTGCTTAATCTGTAATTGAGCTTAAATTAAATCCATATGGCACAACTGCACAACCGTGTTTCAAACAAGGAGTTGAAACAAAAACTGTACGAAGAAGATTTTGAGCGGACGACGATTAGTTTTTACCATTATTTTCCCATTCCAGATCCTGCTTTATTTAGAGACGACATGTACCAAGCATTGAATGCGATGCAGGTATTTGGGCGGATCTATATTGCGACAGAAGGGATCAATGCACAAATTAGTGTGCCTACTCATTTATTCGAAACATTCAAAGCCTATCTATTTTCAATTCAGCCACTCCAAGGCATTCGATTGAACAAGGCAGTCAATGATAATGGGAAAAGTTTTTGGGTATTAAAAATTAAAGTCAGGGATAAGGTAGTTGCAGATGGTATTGAAGATCCTAGCTTTAGTATGCAGAACAAAGGCAAGTATGTGAATGCCAAACAAATGAATGATTTATTAGCATCGCCTGATACAATTGTCATAGACATGCGCAATCACTATGAATTCGAAGTAGGTCATTTTGATAACGCCATAGAAATTCCTTCGGATACTTTTAGAGATCAATTGCCGATGGCGGTAGAAATGATGCAACCATATAAGGATAAAAATATTATCATGTATTGTACTGGAGGTATACGTTGCGAAAAGGCAAGTGCTTATATGTTACATGAAGGGTTTAAAAATGTATTTCATTTAGAAGGGGGTGTGATTCATTATGCCAATGAAATAAAAGCATCGGGATTAGAAAGTAAATTCAAAGGAAAAAATTTCGTGTTCGATGATCGTCTAGGTGAAAAAATCACAGATGATATTATTGCAAGTTGCCATCAATGTGGTCAGCCCGCAGATACCCATACCAATTGTAAAAATGATGCATGCCATTTGCTCTTTATTCAATGCGAGGATTGCGCAAAGGCTTTTGATGGATGTTGCACAACTGCATGCATGGATGTATATCATTTACCTTTAGAAGCCCAAGAAGCGCTGAGAAAAGGGGTTAAGAAGGGGATGCAGGTATTTAATAAAGCCAAAGAAAGACTAAGACCAAGACTAGGGATTGATATTGAAGTGAAATAAAAGCTAGAATGAATAAATGAGTAAAAAAAATCCCGACCAAGGCCGGGATTTTTTTAGTGTATTCCTAAATTTTTCAAATTGTTGCGAATCAGTTGAAAAGTTTCAACTTCCGATTTTGATTCAGGTTTAAATGGCTCGCCAATAATTTGTTCATACAATTCTATATACCTTTTAGAGATGGTTTGAATCCACTCTTCAGACATGGTTGGAACAGTTTGACCTTCCTTTCCCATAAAATTATTTTCGATCAACCATTCTCTTACAAATTCCTTACTCAATTGTTTTTGTTTTTCTTGACTAGCTTGTCTTGCTTCGAATCCATCCGCATAAAAATACCTAGATGAATCTGGGGTATGAATTTCATCCATTAAATAAATGGTATCTCCAATTTTTCCGAATTCATATTTTGTATCCACTAAGATCAAACCTCTTTTTGCAGCAATGGCTTTTCCTCTTTCAAATAATGCTAGGGCATATTTTTCTAAAATGGCCCATTCTTTAGCCGTTGCTAAGCCCTCTTGAATGATCGCTTCTTTTGAAATATCTTCATCATGTCCTTCACTAGCTTTAGTGGAAGGGGTGATGATTGGATTTGGGAAAAAGTCATTTTCCTTTAATCCTTCCGGAAGTGTCACGCCACAAAGTGTCCTTACCCCAGCCTGATAAGTCCTCCAAGCATGTCCCACTAAATTGCCTCTAACCACCATCTCGATCTTAAATGGGGTACATTTTTTTCCAATTGCTACATTGGGAGCTGGGGTGCTGATAAGCCAATTTGGACAAATATCTTTGGTGGCTTCCAGCATATATGCTGCAATTTGGTTTAATACCTGTCCTTTATAAGGTATTGGTTTTGGTAAAATGACGTCAAAAGCAGAGATCCTATCACTTGCAATCATTACAAGTAGCTCATTTTCAATGTAATAGACGTCTCTTACCTTGCCGTGGTAGGTATTTACAAGGCCTGGGATCGTGTTTGTGTTCATGCCACGAAAATAAAAACTTTAACAGTATTTTGATAATTTTTTCTGATTTGCTAACTATTTGGTATTTTGAGTTACAATTCAATTAAAAAACAATTTATTATGACAAGATTATTAACTCGTTTTAGTCTTTTTTGTGCGGTTGCTTTAACAGCAATGAGTGCAATGGCTCAAAATGCAGGAACAATCACAGGAACTGTAAAAAGTGCATCTAGTGGCGAAACCCTTGCTGCAGTATCTGTTACAGTGAAAGGCTCATCTGTTGGAACTTTTACAGATGATAAAGGAACTTTCAAATTAAATGTGGCTCAAAAAGCACCTTATACATTGGTTTTTAGCTCTGTAGGTTTTGAAAACCAAGAGCAGGTGGTGAATGCTGGCACTTCTAAACTTGATGTAAGCTTAAAGCAAGCGTTTACTTTAGGTTCTGAAGTTGTAGTGGCAGCTTCAAGAGTTGCGGAGCGTATTTTAGAATCTCCGGTGACAATTGAAAGAATCAGCAATGCTACAATTAAGAATGCGCCAGTTTCAAACTATTATGACTTATTGGGTACTTTAAAAGGGGTGGATGTTAACATTGCCAGTTTAACTTTTAAAAGTATCAGCACAAGAGGTTTCAATGGTAGTGGTAACACCCGTCTAAATCAATTTGTAGATGGTATGGATAACCAAGCCCCAGGTTTAAACTTCTCAGTTGCTAGTATTATTGGTCTTACAGAATTAGACGTTGATAACATTGAATTATTACCTGGTGCCTCTTCTGCTTTATATGGTCAAGGAGGTATGAACGGTACTGTTTTAATCAACAGTAAAAATCCATTTAAATACCAAGGATTAAGTTTCCAAGTTAAACAAGGTATTAACCACGTTGATAACAAGCAACGCGCATTAGCTCCATACAAAGATTGGACAGTTCGTTATGCTAAAAAAATAGGCGATCGTTTTGCATACAAATTCAGCATGCAATATACAGAGGCTGATGATTGGAGAGCAACAAGTGATCAAAACTATTCTAGAACAACTGGAACACAACTTGGACAAATCATTCCTGGTAACAGAGCATCAGATCCGAACTATGATGGTGTTAACTTTTATGGGGATGAAACAACAAGTAATTTAGCTGGTGTCGGAACTGCTGTAAAAAATGGTGTATTAGCTTCTTTGGTGGGTTCTTTAGGATCTGCTGCTGGAACTGCCACTTTCAATAGTTTATACAACGCAGCACTTGCATATCCAACATTAGCTTCTTACCAAGCATTTTTAACTGCTGCTGGTGGTGCTGCCTTAGGTGCAAATGCTGCATTCTTATGGGGTGACAGAAGAGGTTATTTCAATAATGTGAATGTGAGTAGAACTGGATATGCCGAAAAGGATGTGGTAGATCCAACAGCATTGAACGTGAAATTCCAAGGGTCTTTACACTACAAAATCAATGACAATGTAGAAGCATCTATTGCTGCCTACAACGGTTCTGGAAATACAGTGTATACAGGAAGTGACCGTTATTCAATTAAGGATTTTAGCATGGGACAATATAAGTTTGAATTAAAATCTAGAAACTGGTATTTCAGAGCTTATACAACTTTAGAGAATTCAGGTGCGTCATTTAACTCAACAATTGCTGCACGTTATTTCAATGAAGCATGGAAGCCAAGTACAACATGGTATCCTACTTATGCTGCTACTTATTCTACATTATTAAGTACTGGTATGAACCAACAAGCGGCACATGCTGGCGCAAGAGCAAATGCAGATGTAGGAAGACCAACTGGTTACCTAGGTGATAATGCAATGTTCAAAGCTTTAGTAAGCACTCCAATTTCTCAAGGTGGTGCGATGTTCCTAGAAAGAACTTCTTTACGTGCAGCGGAAGGTCAATACAATTTAACAGAAGCTTTTGGTCTAGATAAATACAACGCTGATTTATTAATTGGAGGAAGTACAAGACAATTTATATTGAATTCTCAAGGTACTTTGTTTGCTGATACAGCTGGTAATATCAAGATCAATGAGTCTGGTGCTTATGCGCAATTGTCTAAGCGTTTCTTAGATGATTTATTCAAGATCTCATTTTCTGGTCGTTATGATAAAAATGAAAACTTCAAAGGTCGATTTACACCAAGAGCTACTTTGGTAGTTAAATTAGAAGAAGATCATAATCTACGTATTTCTTATCAAACAGCTTACCGTTTCCCAACGACTCAAAACCAATGGATCAACTTATTAGTTGGAGGTGGTACAAGATTAATGGGTGGTTTGCCACAGTTAAGAAATTTCTACAATTTCAATACCAATCCTGCATACTCATTAGCGAGTGTGAATGCATTTGGTGCTTCTGCTTTAGCAGGTGCTCCTAATCCAGGTTTATTGAAAGTACAAGCTTTCCCAGAATTCAAGCCTGAGTCTATGACTTCTTTCGAAGTGGGTTACAAGGGTTTAGTGGCTAAAAAATTATTGGTCGATTTCTATTATTATTTTGGTCAATATGAAAACTTCATCAGTGGTGTAACTGTATTACAATCTAGAAATGCAGCAGCGCCAAGTCCATTAGATGTATTAGATGCAAATAAGCGTATCGCTTATTCTATTTCTACAAATGCGACTCAAAAAGTGAAGTCTTCTGGATGGGGTCTTTCTTTAGACTATATCCTACCAGCTAACTTTACAGTATCAAGTAGTATTTATGGAGATAAAATTGGTGGATTAGAAGAAGGATTTATTGCTTACTTCAATACCCCTAAAATGAGAGCGAACGTTGGATTGAACAATACTGGTTTTGCATTAAAGAATCGTTTAGGATTTAGTGCGATCTACCGCTACCAAGATGGCTTTACTTACGAAGGAACATTCGGAGTAGGTGAAGTATCTTCATTCAACACATTGGATGCTGTTTTAACTTACAAATTACCTGCAATCAAGTCATTGGTTAAAATGGGTGGTACTAATATTATGAACACTTATTATAACACTGCACACGGTAGTCCAGCAATTGGTGGATTGTACTATGTAAGCTTTGCCTATAACGTGTTTTAACCTACTCAGATGGGTTAGTTCCTAATCCCTTCCCGATTTTCGGGAGGGGATTTTTTTTGGTGCTATTGGTACTTTTTCCTCTATAAAATGCTATTTTTGCAATTCAAATTAAAAACGATTTTTCCATGCGATCAATAGCCTTTAGAGAAGCATTACGTGAAGCAATGAACGAAGAGATGAGAAGAGACGAGCGCGTATTTTTGATGGGAGAGGAAGTAGCTGAATACAATGGTGCATATAAAGTAAGTCAAGGTATGTTGGCTGAATTTGGACCAAAAAGAGTCATTGATACCCCTATTTCAGAATTAGGTTTCACAGCAGTAGCAGTTGGTGCAGCCCAAAATGGATTAAGACCAATCGTTGAATTCATGACTTGGAACTTTGCTGTTTTAGCTTTAGATCAAATTTTAAATACAGCTAGCAAGATGTTGGCTATGAGTGGTGGTCAAATTGGTTGTCCAATTATTATGAGAGGACCGAATGGAAGTGCAGGACAACTAGGGGCACAACACTCCACTGCATTTGAAAGTTATTTAGCGAATATTCCAGGTATCAAAGTGGTGTCACCATCAAATGGGTATGATGCAAAAGGATTATTGAAACAAGCCATACGATACGAGGAAGATCCAATCATGTTTTTAGAGAGCGAAGTGATGTATGGAGATAAATGCGAAGTGCCAGAGGAAGAATATTATATCCCGTTAGGTAAGGCCGATATTAAGCGCCCAGGTAGAGATATTACGATTGTGTCTTACAATAAAATGATGAAAGTGGCATTGTCTACTGCAGACGAATTAGAGAAAGATGGAATCAGTGCAGAAGTAATAGACCTAAGAACTATCCGCCCTCTAGACTGGATGACCGTATTGGAGAGCGTTAAAAAAACCAATCGACTAGTAATTATTGAAGAACAATGGCCTTTTGCTTCGGTGTCATCTGAATTAAGTTATAGAATTCAAAAGGAAGGTTTTGATTACTTAGATGCACCAATCAGAAGAATCACAAGTGCGGATGCGCCTATGCACTATGCACCTAATTTGACAGCATCAGCCATCCCTGATGTAATCCGTTCAGTGAAATTGGTGAAAGAAGTCTTACAACAATACAAGTAAGGGTTAAATCCTTGTATATGACCATTTATACAATGGCATTACGGCTAATAAATAATTTATAAAATATCCCTAACAAAGGGATATTTTTGTATTATATAATTATATAATTATGGGCATGATTCTTTTTATCCTTTATTGGTTGGGCTGGCATTTAGGTATTTATACAATGTTGAGAAAAGCAGGTGTGTCGGTAAATAAAGCCATCATTCCAATTTATAATACTTGGGAAGTTGTACAAATTTGTAAAATTCCAAAATTTTGGTTTTGGATTCAATTGATCCCAATAGTGGGGCAATTTGTAAGCTTATGGATTACAATTTTATTTGTAATGCATTTTAAAAGAGTCAATTTTTTTCATCATACATTAACAGTTTTGGTTCCTTTTTTATATTTACCCTATCTTGGATTGAATCAAAAAGAACAATGGTACGGGGACGGTGCATTAGCACATTACCATAAACCAGCATCAAGAGAGTGGGTAGATGCAGGTGTGTTTGCAATTGTAGCTGCAACTTTGATCAGAACATTTTTATTTGAGGCCTACGTAATTCCTACTGAGAGTATGGAAAAGACTTTATTAGTGAATGATTTTTTATTCGTAGATAAAGTGACTTTTGGTGCAAGAATTCCACAAACACCTTTATCATTTCCATTTGTTCATAATACTTTACCAGGGTCACCAACAACCCCTTCCTATTTGAAGTGGATTCAATTAGATTACAAACGATTTCCTAAAATAAGGGATGTCAATAGAAACGATGTGGTTGTATTTAATTTCCCTGCAGGAGATACCATCATTAACTTGCCAGAATTTGGTTCAAAGATTCCTTATTATGATGTGTTAAGAAGTCCTCAATATAATAATGATCGAGCAAAATTACAGGCGGATTATCCAATTTTAGTGCATCCAATGGATAAGACAGACAACTACATTAAAAGATGTGTTGGTATTCCAGGAGATATCATTGAAATTAAAAAAAGCCAATTATGGGTGAATGGTGCACCAGCATTGGTAGCGCCATTTATGCAGACAGAATATTTAGTAGAAACAGATGGTAGACCACTTGCAGAGGATTTTATCCAAGACAGTTTAGGCATCAATATCAATGAAGCTACATCTGATTTTCAATTTGTAGAAGGGCAATCTAATACCTTTAAATTAAACCTCACCGCATCAGCTGCAGCAAGTGTAAAAAGATTACCGAATGTAAAATCGGTTGTTTTATTTGAAGACCAAAATGTGGGCTATACTTTCCCAAATGATATGACTCATTTTCCATGGACTGCAGATAATTTTGGACCGATAAGAATTCCAAAAAAAGGGGATCAGGTTCAGTTGAATGATAGTACTATAGAATTGTATAGAAGAGTGATTGAAGGGTATGAGCAACAAAAATTAACTTCTCAAAATGGGCAATATTTTATCAATGGAAAAGTAGCAAGTACTTATACCATACAGGGAAATTATTATTGGATGATGGGGGACAATCGCCATCGTAGCCAAGATAGTCGTTACTGGGGTTTTGTGCCAGAGACACATATTGTTGGTCGTGCAGCTTTGATTTGGTTTAGCTATAGTCAATCTATCAGATGGAATAGGCTTTTTAATTTGATAAAATAAAAACATGCACAAAAAATTCGAATTCGAATACGAAGCATTGGATTCAAAAGAAGCTTTATTAGGGGAAGACCTTACTTTATTAGATGCCGCTTTCAAAGCAGTTGAAACAGCTTTTGCGCCTTATTCTAAATTCAAAGTGGGTGCTGCTGCTAGGTTATCAAATGGACAAATCATTCTGGGGTCCAATCAAGAGAGTGCAAGTTATCCTGTAGGTATTTGTGCAGAGCGAACCCTTTTGAATAGTATAGGAAGTCAATTCCCAAATGAAACTATTTTAGCCATGGCCATTAGCTACATACCAAATGGTATTGCATCAGACCATCCATTATTTCCTTGTGGGATGTGCAGACAATCTTTATTAGATTACGAAATACGCTACAAGAGTCCAATCAAGCTTATTTTAGCTGGGGAAACAGGAAAGGTAATGTTGATACCTTCAGCATCCAATATCCTCCCATTTGGGTTTACAGGCTCAATTTTAGGCAAATAAGGTTTGAACGCCAAGTCCAATTCTAAATTCATGTTGCAATAGCCATTTCTTTCTGGCCAATCCCCAAGCATACCCAGTCAAATTTCTATCTGAACCAATAATTCTATGGCAGGGTACAATAATGGCTATCTTATTTTTACCATTAGCGGATGCAGCTGCTCTTATTATTTTAGTATCTCCTAATTTTTTTGCTAGATCTGCATAACTCATCGTCTTGGCATAAGGTACTTCATATAATTCTTTCCATACCTTTTGTTGGAAATCTGTCCCTGATTGATGAATGGGCACTGTAAATTGAGTTCTACTACCATTGAAGTAGTCTATTAGTTCATCGATGCAATGGTGAATAATAGGAGGGCTTTCAATCCCTTCATTGTTTGAAATCGACTCTGAATCATCGACAAATGTAATAGCTTGAATGCAATTCCAATGAGCAATAATTTTAATTCGACCAATTGGACTGGTATAAATATGTTCGAATTGTTGCATGCTAATTTAAATGATGCTTAATCTAATATTTTTGCCAATTCGATTAAATCATCTTGTTTAAAATGGAGTGTTGGACTCTGAAAACATTTTGCAAATTCAAGGATTAATTTCTTAATCACTCTTTGGTTGGAAAGGCGCTTATAATAAACTGTTTTGGGTTCAATATTGTGCCTTAAAAAATATTGGTCCATATCTTTTTGTGAAAAAGGGTGGCCAGAAGTGCCTTCCACATAAAATTGAATAAATTCTTGAGGGTTAGTTACAATCTCATGTGGTTCCCAGTCTGCACTAAAATAAGCAAGGATACATTGCTTAGGAATATTGATCCATTCTGCATGTATTTCTAATTGTTGACATAATTCTGCATAGATCAAAGAATTCGCGAATGCGTTTCCTGGTTTAGCTTGAAGCGGGGAGGATACTAAAAAATCTTCTGGATTGTCGTAGTTAACTTCGACACCTTTAATTTGATAATAGCTAAATAAAATATTTCGAATGACATTGGCCTGTTCCAAAGGTGTTAAATAATTATTTAGTTCAAGCCAGGTATTACGTCTTATTTTTTCTAGTTGATGTCTCAGTGGATCCAAGGCCAACTCAGGGAACTGATATTTAACTAAAATCAATGCACCTTCAAAAAGAGAAGGCTTAGGCAACGCAGCCCAATCCCTCAATTGTTGTTGTATGTCTTTAAGTCGAAGCCTGTAAATCATTTTTTCGATGCGCTCCAATGTGGTTTCTTCTAAAGTATTTTCCCATAAATTTTCTAGGTCGGGAATGATAGGGGTGCCATAGTCTAATAACCTATTGGAAATCGTACTAAATACTTCCTCATCTGGGTCGTCAATGAGGGTAAATAAGGCTTTTATTTCTTCGTTTTTAGGTATCATGGGCAATAAAGGCTTGCTTTTTATTATTCAAAATGACAAAAAAAATATGAAAAAAACGATTATAGTTATACAACTATTGTGGATATATAATGTCTGTAAATGATATACTATTTAGAATAAATTTACGTTCGTTATTATTAGCTATAATTGCATATTTATGCTTTATTTAGCATTAATAAGGCTTATTTGAGTCATTTAAAGCGTACTTTGTGCATACTAAATTTTAAACTAGTCTATGCAAACTCAAACAGTGGCCATACCCAAATTCCCTGTAGTGCAAAAATCATTACATGCCGAATTAAAGCGGAGAGTGAACCAATATCTTGAAGAACAAACCATTCGTGGCACAGGTAATTATAAATTATTTACAAAAGCGGTTATTTTAATAAGCTTATTCTTTATTACTTATATCCATTTAGTATTTTTTACCCCATCAACAGCTATTGCTATTTTGGAGTGTTTATTTTTTGGGGGCTTAATTGCAGCTATTGGATTCAATATCATGCATGATGGAAGCCACGGTAGTTTTAGTAAATACGCTTGGTTAAATAAATTGGCATCATCGTCTATCAGTATTCTTGGAGCGAGTCGTTTTATGTGGAGTATGAAGCATGTATCCATACATCATACCTATACCAATGTGGATGGAGTAGATGATGATATTGAAGTGGGTGTTTTCATGCGTATGGCCCCAACACAAAAACATTATGTATTACATCGTTTTCAACATCTTTATTTTAGTATTCTATACATGCTATTGTATGTCTTCTGGATTTTCTTTACTGACTATAATAAATACTTTAAAGGCAAGATTGGTTCTATTCCATTGAAAAAAATGTCTATTGCCGATCATTTTGAATTCTGGATTGTAAAAGTATACCATGCAGCTATTTTTGTTGTAGTGCCGATTGTGATGCTTGGATGGCAAGCATGGTTAGTTGGGTTTATAGTAAGTACTTTTTTTGCTGGATTTATTTTAAGTATTGTATTTCAGTTAGCACATACTGTGGAGCATACAGAATTTCCAATAGCGAATCAACCAGAGAATAGATTGCCCGACGAATTTGCTGCACATCAAATTCAAACAACGGCTAATTTTGCTACAAAAAGTAAAGTTATTTCTTGGTTAGTCGGTGGATTAAATTTTCAAATTGAGCATCATTTATTTCCAAAAATTTCACATGTGCATTATCCTGCAATTAGTAAGATTGTGAAAGAAGCATGTGCTGAATTTAAATTGAATTACATTGAATATCCAACGGTATTGGAAGCAGTTAAAGCCCATGTTCAATTCTTAAAGTCAATGGGTCAACCTAGCCCATCAATAGCTTAGTATCTTATAGGGTACATATAAAAAAAGAGCGCATCCTTGATGCGCTCTTTTTTTATGCCTTCTTTTTTCTTGCAGTTTTGCGTGGAGGATTCTTTTTCAATTCTTCAATGATTTCCTTCACTTCCTCAATTGTCAAGTCTTCCACTTTTTCTTGCTGCTCTTTAGTGAGTTTGAAATTACGTAAGCCTTGTTTGATATATGGGCCATAAGGACCTCTTAATAATTGGATCTTTTCTTTTTCAAATACTTTAATTGTACGTTCATCTTTTGCCTTGCGTTTTTCAGCAATCATTGGCGTCAATTCCTCGAGCGTAACCGTGTAAGGGTCCATTTCCTTATTCAATGAGTAGAACTTCTTGCTATGCGCAGCATAAGGGCCAAATCGGCCGATATTTACAGACACTTCTTCTTCCTCAAATAAACCTAAGGTTCTAGGAAGTTTAAATAGTTCCATTGCTTCATCAAAACAGATGGTTTCGATACTTTGAGAAGCTTTTAATTTTGCAAATCTTGGTTTTTCCTCCTCATCCTGGTGGCCAATTTGAACCATTGGGCCATATCTTCCCATTCGTGCAATCAATTTCTTTCCACTCACTGGATCAACTCCTAATTCACGTTCACCTTTTGCTCTTTCGGCTGTTTCTAATGTATGTTCAATGGTTTCATGGAATGGTTGGTAGAAATTCTCCAACATCTTACTCCATTTTAATTTACCATCTGCTATTTCATCAAATTGACCCTCTATTTTTGCAGTGAATCCAAAGTCCATGACTTTTTCAAAATGCAATTTCAAAAAGTCAGTCACTACTAAACCTAAGTCAGTTGGAGATAATTTATTTTTTTCTGCTCCAGTGATTTCAGAAGCAGACTCTGTTTTAATTTCATCTTTTGGATTAAGTGAAAGTATCTGATAGATTCTTTTTACACCTTCTTTCTCTCTTTTTTCTACATAATTACGTTTCATGATGGTCGTAATAGTAGGTGCGTAGGTAGATGGTCTGCCAATCCCTAATTCTTCTAATTTTTTCACTAAACTTGCTTCGGTGAATCTAGAGGCAGGACGGCTGAATCTTTCTAGTCCAGTCATACTATGGAATTCAAGCACCTGGCCTTTTGTTAATGGAGGTAATAAGCTTTCGTCTCCTTCTCCTAATGCTGGTTCTTCATCCAGATCGTCGTCATCTTTACCTTCTAAATATACTTTTAAGAAGCCATCAAATTTCATCACTTCGCCACTAGCAGTTAAAGTTTCTTTATTGGTAGAGATCTCTATTTTAGCAGTTGTTTTTTCAAATTGTGCATCACTCATTTGAGATGCGATGGTTCTTTTCCAAATCAATTCATATAATCGATTGGTGTCTGCATCATCTACCTTAGACTCGTTCATGTATGAAGGACGAATGGCTTCGTGCGCTTCTTGTGCATTTTCGTTTTTATTCTTGAATTTTCTTGGCTGATAATATTTTTCGCCGAAGCTAGAATTGATTTCTGCTTTAATTGCATCAATTGCAGTTTCACTTAAGCTAATACTATCTGTTCTCATGTAAGTGATCTTACCACTTTCATATAATTTTTGAGCAAGTAACATGGTTTTACTTACGCTATATCCTAATTTTCTGGATGCTTCTTGTTGAAGGGTAGATGTCGTGAAAGGAGCGGATGGTGTACGTTTCCCGTCTTTTACAGTAATATCTTTTACTGTGTATTTTGCGCCTTTACATTCATTTAAAAACTTTTCAGCAGCACCTGCAGTGGTTAATTTCTGCGGACCTTCTGCTTTGAATTTAACTTTCTTTTTATTGATGTCTAATGCAGAAAATAATGCCGATATTTTAAATACACTTTCAGGTATAAAATGGTTGATCTCTCTTTCTCTTTCTGCGATCAATCTAACTGCAACACTCTGCACACGACCAGCACTCAAACTTTTTTGCATGCCAATTTTACGCCATAAAACTGGACTCAATTCAAATCCAACTATTCTATCTAAAATTCTTCTTGCTTGTTGTGCATCCACCAAATCCATATTGATTAATCGTGGATTGGCAACTGCTTTTTTAATGGCTGGAGCTGTGATTTCATGAAATACAATACGCTTCGTTTTCTTTGGATCCAATCCCAATACTTCGGCTAAATGCCAGCTGATACTTTCTCCTTCACGGTCCTCATCCGACGCAAGCCAGACTTCTTTTGCCTTCTTGGTCATGGATTTAAGTTCCTTCACCACTTTCTCTTTTTCACTCGGCACCATATACCTTGGCGCAAAATGATTTTTCATATCAATACCCATATCATTTTTCTCCAAATCTCTGATATGGCCGTAACAGCTTCTAACTTCAAATTCATCGCCTAAAATCTTCTCTATCGTCTTTGCTTTTGCAGGCGACTCCACAATTAATAAGTTCTTTGACATAGTTCAAACCGCTCCTACGGGTTATTTATATATTGAAAATCAACTATTTATACGCTAAGATAAGTTAAGTATTATGGCCACGCTTATATTTATCTGTGATGCAATATTATAGCTTTCGTCTAAAAAATAAAAATGATCTACTTGGAAGGGGTCAAAAAAGCCATAATTTGATCCATCACTTCTGCCGATTTATACACTTTATTATGTCCTAATCCTTTGGTAATCAAAAAATTGATATTGGATGGTGCATTTTCTTTAAATTCAATGATATCCTCAAAAGGACAAACCATATCTTTTTCATCATGTACCCACAATACCGGACCTTTATAGTTTGCTAAAGCTCTATCTGCTGCAAAATATTCAACTTTGTGCTGTGTTTTGCTGCTAACATCATTCAAAAAAGCTGCAATAGTGACTTCATTTAGGTGCATCATCTTAAAAAAGTTGGCAAAAGTGGTGGTGGTTTTTGTGGCGGGGGCAATCAATACAAATTTTCTTGTATCCGCCTGATCAACTTGTTCGGCAATCATAGATAACGTAAGCGCTCCAAGAGAATGACCTATAAAATGATGCACTGGTCCTGCTTGTTGCATGATCTGTTGAATGGCTTCTTGATAAACCACTACATGAATGTGTTTTCCTTCGCTTTGGCCATGCGCAGGGGCGTCAAAAGCAAGTACACGATATCCCATTTTAAGCAATGGTGCAATATAGTGTTCAAATTTGTAGGCATAACTGGCATACCCATGGGCAATTAATACAGTTTGATTATTGGGCTTATTTGGCAGCCATTCAAATCCATGAATTTTGGTCTGATCTAATAAAACCACTGTTCGCTTTGTAGCATGATTGAAAATAGCCGGTGCTTTTCGTTTTTTATATTTAGGATAAGGGGTGCAAAAAAGGTCAAATGCCATCCTGCCCGCGGTAGCAGGTGCCAATTTACTGATGGTTTTGAATTTTGTCCTTAAATATTGTAGGTAAATTCTTTCAGAAAAGCCAACTGTAGCCATGTGGTTGCGATTTGAACGCAAAGATAGCCTACAGCATCTGCTCTAGCTTACTTTTTTTGTATTTCGACAAATAAAAGGGGGTTTGTACTTTACCCATTGGTCCTTTAAAGCTATTTTTGCAAAAATAGTAACGACCATTTATGTATTCATTAAAAATCAATTTCGAGCAAAAAGGACTAGAAACAGTAACCCTTGAAAATGTTGCTGCTGATCAAAGTTTATTAGAAGTACTATTGGATGCGGGTATAGAATTACACCATAATTGTGGTGCAGTTTGTGCTTGTAGTACTTGCCATTTATATGTAAAAAAAGGGATGGAGCATATTGCTGAATTATCAGATAAGGAAGAAGATTTTATTGACCGTGCTGTAAGTCCAAGAATCGAGTCGAGACTTGGTTGTCAATGTGAATTAAAAGCTGGAACTGGTGAAATCGAGGTGACTTTACCGGACCAAACACAATTTTTAGGAGAATAATTAAATAGATATAATAATAGTATGAATCAATTTGAGCCACCTATTCACTGGAATGACCATGAAGATATTGCCCAAAAACTATACGAGAAGTTTGGGGATGACTTTACAGAGTCTAAAATTTACAGAGTTCGCTTCACAGATCTTCTAGAGTGGATTTTAACCTTGCCTCATTTTGAAGGGAAAAAGGAAGAGTCTAATGAAGGTCATTTGGAGATGATTCAAAGCGCTTGGGTGTATGAATGGCGTGATAACCAAAAAAAATAATTCCTTTGCTAACAGCCTTAGAAAAAATAACTTGTTTTGTATTTGATGTAGATGGCGTTTTAACCAACGGCACTTTGATTGTGATGCCTGATGGGTTGATGGTTAGAACAATGAATATCAAAGATGGTTATGCCATTCAATTAGCAATTAAAAAAGGGTATAAAGTTTGGATCATTTCCGGAGGTTATTCCGAAGAGGTGCAAGAGCGATTAGAAAAGTTAGGGGTGGAGGAAGTGCATATGAAAGTAAAAGATAAGAAAGTACTATTAGAACAACTTTCTTTATCAGAGGGGGTGCCTTTAGAGAACATGTTGTATATGGGAGACGATATGCCTGATTTCGAAGCTATGGAGATTGTTGGTATTGCTGCTTGTCCTGCAGATGCCTGTTTTGATATTAAAAATATTTCAAGTTATAAAGCCCTCGCCAAAGGTGGAGAAGGATGTGCAAGAGAGGTGATTGAAAAAGTGCTTAAATTAAATGGCCATTGGGATCTAGTGGACCATGTTCAAGCTAAATAATCCTCCAGTGAAAAGTTTAATTCATTTTTTTAGATTAGTAAGATGGCCAAATTTGCTTTTTATCTTACTAGCAGAATCTTTATTTCATTTTTTTATTTATAAGCCACTTTACCCTAATTTGGCTTTGACTGCTGATTATTCTTTTTATTTTATTGTAGCAACTAGTATATGCATTGCTGCAGCTGGTTATATTATCAATGATTATTTTGATATCAATATTGATCAAGTCAATAAGCCTAAAAGTGTTGTTGTGGGCGCCTATATTAGCAGGCGTTGGGTGATTTTTTGGCATTTAATTTTGAGTATTGGTGGGGTGTATCTTTCATTGGTTGTATTCCCATTTCAGCAATATATACATATTCATTTTTCTAATTTAGCAACCATCTTAATTTTATGGTTTTATTCCACCAATTTTAAAAGAGATTTTTTGATTGGTAATGTGGTGATTGCAGTGCTGACTGCATGGACTATCGGCGTAGTATATTTTTCTAAATTTACATTTATGCAATTGGGGCAACCAAGCAGTATGCAAGCAGCTGATTTGAGATTCTTAAAGCTTATGATACTCTATAGCAGCTTTGCTTTTATTATTACATTGATTAGAGAGGCGCTAAAAGATATGGAAGATATGATTGGGGACGAAAAATTTGGTTGCACCACAATGCCGATTGCTTGGGGCTTGCAAACTACTAAAGTGTATGTGGCTGTCTGGCTAATGGTACTTATATTGGTCTTATCAATTATTCAATTGTATGTGATTCCTTTTGGATGGTGGATTTCAATCATTTACTGTATTATTACCATTATTGCACCACTTGTTTATGTCTTATTTAATTTAAAGCAAGCGTTTTCTAGAGAAGATTTTAATCGATTAAGTAATTTAATCAAATTTGCGATGTTGATGGGTATTTTGTCAATGGGCTTTTTTTATTTTCTCCTTTAATTTCAAAAAATGAGTGGATATATTTTAGCATCGCAGTCTCCCAGGAGAAAACAATTACTAGCATGGGCAGATATTGAATTTGATATTATCGTATCTGCAGCAGCCGAAGATTATCCTTCAGACATGGATTTGCAAGAAGTACCTGTACATATCGCCAAAAAAAAAGCAATTGCGGTTCAAGAAAAAATCAAGAATGAATTGCCAATAAATCAAGGTAAGTGGATTATTGCAGCAGACACCATAGTGGTTTTAGAAAACGAAATCATTGGTAAACCAATTGATAGGGCTGATGCCATTTCAATTTTGCAAAAGCTATCAGGCAAATCACATCGTGTAATCACAGGGGTATATATCATCAATGAATCGGAGTCACGTTATTTTAGTGAAACCACATTAGTACATTTCCATCCTATCACATTATCCCAGATCGAATATTATGTAGACCAATATCAGCCTTTTGACAAAGCAGGAGCTTATGGCATACAAGACTGGATAGGTGTGGTGGGCATCCGAGGAATAGAGGGTGATTTTTACAATGTAATGGGCTTGCCAGTCAGTAAATTGTTGGGTTATCTTCCTACAACTCATTCAACGACTACAACCAAGTAAAGCTGATATCCAATTCCATGTCTGGATGAAGGCTTCTTTCTACTGGGCAGGTTCTTCCAACTCTTTCTAGGATTTCCTTTGTATGTGCATCCAAATTTAAAGCAGGCATTGTAACAGCAATGACTATTTTACCAATTCTTCTTGGCTCACTCATCATCACTTTAGTCACATCTACTTTAGCGCCATCTAATTTAATATCCATACTTTCTGCCTTGATGCCCATGGTGGTAATCAAACAAGCACCTAAACCAGTCGCAATTAAATCGGTAGGAGAAAAACGTGCACCTTGACCTTTATTGTCAGATGGCGCGTCAGTTTCAAAACTTGAACCGCTTTGTAAATGAAGGCAGGTGGTTCTTAAATTTGCATTATAGGTTACGGTTGCTGTCATATTTGTTGAATTGATGGTTTGTGATTTCGGTAAATTTACTACGAAAGGCTTAATTTAAGCACAAGTCATGTATTTTTGCAACCGATAACAGAAAAGCATGCAAGAATTACCAATTGTCCCAGCAGAACAACATATAAAAAAGCCCGATTGGTTAAGGGTTAAATTACCTATTGGAGAAAGCTATAAACATGTAAGGGGTTTAGTAGATAAACACAAATTACATACCATATGTGAGAGTGGTAATTGTCCAAATATGGGTGAGTGTTGGGGAGAAGGGACAGCTACCTTTATGATATTAGGCAATATATGCACAAGGAGTTGTCAATTTTGCGCAGTAGCAACAGGTAGACCAAAACCGGTAGAGTGGGACGAACCTCAAAGAGTTGCCGAAGCAATTTTTTTAATGAAAGTGAAGCATGCAGTTTTAACTAGTGTAGATAGAGATGAATTACCAGATGGCGGATCCATTATTTGGTCTAACACGATTAAAGCAATCAAAGCATTAACGCCTGATACCACATTAGAAACATTGATTCCTGATTTTAGAGGAATCAAAGAACAAATAGAAAGAATTATTGAAGCTGCTCCAGAAGTGGTGAGTCACAATATGGAAACAGTGGAGCGCAATACAAAACGTGTGCGTGTACAAGCAAAGTATAGAAGAAGTTTAGAAGTGCTTGAAACCTTAAAGAAAGGGGGCATGCGCACTAAAACTGGTATCATGTTGGGTATTGGCGAAGAAAAAGACGAAGTGATCCAAACTATGAAAGACTTAGTAGGCGTTGGCTGTGATGTACTGACTATTGGCCAATATTTACAACCAACAAAAAAACATTTACCTGTTCAAAGATTCGTTCACCCCGATGAATTTGCTGAACTCAGAACCATCGGCTATGAATTAGGCTTTGACTACGTAGAGAGTGGACCATTGGTAAGATCGTCCTATCATTCAGAAAAACACGTTATTAAGGGCTGGGGGAGAAATAAATATTTAGAAGAATTAGCATTAAAGAAATAGATTTACTCCCACATTAATGCAGAGGCGCCTAATATTGCGGCATCAGATTCTTTTAAATGACTAATTAATATCTTTACTTTATTCTGGAAGATCTCAATTAAGTTTGCTTCCATGTGTTCCCTTGTAGGTTTTAAAATGAGGTCGCCTGCTTTTGTTAATCCGCCAAATAAAATGATGGCTTCGGGACTTGAAAACATGACAAAGTTTGCTAACGACATACCCAAGATTTTCCCAGTAAATTCAAATACTTCTTTTGCAATTTCATCTCCCTTAACAGCAGCTTCAAACACATCTTTTGATGTAATTTCATCAATATTAATTGATCTTAATACACTAGGACGATCTGTCTGACTCAATATTTCTTTAGCAGATTCAACTACGCCAGTTGCAGAAGCATAACTTTCAAGCGATCCTTTTTTCCCTGTACCATGGTGGATTCTACCGTCTGGAATAATTACATTA
>Ga0214921_10002032_pt1 | contig 33567 bp, 30 predicted proteins | sample LL1505_MetaG_FD_177992 | JGI IMG/M metagenome (GOLD analysis project Ga0214921, IMG submission 177992) | Freshwater microbial communities from Lake Lanier, Atlanta, Georgia, United States - LL-1505 | ecosystem: Environmental > Aquatic > Freshwater > Lake | place: USA: Georgia | collected... | reverse complement strand
CCATCAAGCCTGCCGACAACATGATCAAAAAACGCACACCCGGGCTGATCCGCCAGTTAGGACGCCCCCACACCAGCCCCGCGAAAAGAAACGCCGGCAAATAAATCTTGGGCGCCCATTCACGGATCACACCCGTCTTGATTCCGACATAAAAGGCCGCCATCGCCGCCAACAGATACCAGCGCCCGAAAAAAAAATAAAAAACCAGCCAGGTAAACAACCCCAGAAGAAAGAGCATCAATGGATCTTTCCCGAGAATGCTCCCCCAGAACAGGACCGGCGGAAAAAAGAACAAAACACCTGCCCACAACTGCGACCGATGTCCAATCGCCCGGGCAAGGGCCTCGTAAAAAAACCATACCCCGGTAAAACCTAACCCTGCGCAAATCACCTTTGCGGCATGATAACTGACCGGAATAAACTGAAAGACCCACGCGCAAAGTTCCGGGATCAAATAGGTTCCTTGACCTGTGGGCAGGGAAGAGAATCCTTTTCCGGCAAGGACCTGCGCCCCCGAAAAATATCCGTACGCGTCAAGCGACGGGTAAACGCGCTCGTAGACCATCATCACGCCAAGGCAAACGGCAATCTTGGCGATCCATGCCCACCGAATGACTGCGCCCTCATGCCAAAATCTCGATGCCGTGAAAACACCCCATCCCAAAACCAAAGCTGCGACGCAGCCCACGTTGAAATCTTTCAACGCCCCCTCACCCGCGCCATGGGCCAAGGGGTAGATGACAGGGTTTTGGTAAAGCCCACCGAGGACAATCGTCGCCCAAATGGCCGCAACGATCCCAAGAATCGCTAAAAAATCACCGGCAATTTTAAAGAGCAGGTTTCTTGCCAAGGGCCACCCAGAAAGGTTGTTTCGGGGAGAACTTGATATCGACAAGACCGGCATCCTCCATCATGCGATGGATCTGCGCCTTGCTGAACCTCTGCTCCAATGGCGTGCCAAACCGGTCGCGCGAATCGTTCCGCATGATGTGAAACCGGGTATTGCGGTAATAGTTCAGAGGGATTTTCTCGGCGGCGGCACGTCCCGCCACCGCCTCGACAAATCCGGCCAGACTCGCCATGGGCCAGTAAACAGCAAGGGCGATCAAGTCACACACGGCCCTCTTCAAGGCAGACGGAAGACCACTCACAATTCCCCGGACCGCATTGACGCATCCAAACAAGCCCCGGTAAACCCAGCCACGGTTGTCCAGGTTGTAATACAGGTACACCAGAAAATAACCGCCTGGCTTGACCATGTTGACGCAACTGCGGATACCTGCCGCCGTATCTGGCACGTGATGAAGGACTCCCAGGCTGAACGCCAGATCAAACGACCCGGGGGCGAAAGGTAAATTAGCCACCGATGCCTGAGACACCCGCACATTTGGCAAAGACCGGCAATTTTTCTGTGCCACAAAAACTGCGGAGCTCGGATCGACTGCCTCGACCCGGCCCAACTTCGGCGCGATCAATTTTGTCCACCGACCACTGCCGCACCCGACATCCAGCGCCAGGGTAGACTCCCCGACGATCTCTTCTGGCAGCATGTCAAAGTAATCGGCGCCAATCTGATCCAGTTCGGTATCGTTGAACTCCGAAAACTGCTCCCACTCGTCGCCAAATGATTCAACTGTATCGCGGGCCAGATTGGCATCGTCACCCAGGTACGACTCAATCGGCCCCAAGGCGCTATTGAGCATCCTGACTGGTTTTGCTGCCATCGATGCGGCATGAGCATTCATCAACTCCGGGCCTCCTGCACGCTTTCTGCCCGCCCGGCGCCGGCGCCCGCGGCGCGGAAAACTTCGAGGACGCCACCGATTACCAGTCCGGCAGAGACTGCCACCATCAGCACCACGATCACCAACGCGATGTCCCTTGCGAATTCTTGCTCTACGACAACATCGCCCAGAACTTCCAACTCAGGAAGACGACCGTAGGGAATTTCCGAAATGGCGGCCTGCGAGGAATTCAAGGCGTTTGCGGCCAGCCTCAACTCAGCGATCTTCGGCCCCCACAAGGCGATCCACTTTGCCTTGTCGCCTTTTACCGCCGCGATCGAACCCAGTATGGCGTTTGCCGCCGCACCCGGATCCCGATCCTCACCCGCGCCAGCCAGAATGGCCAGCTGATCAACAGGAACCCCTGCGGACCTGGCCTGTTTCAAAAGTTGCGATTCCAATTCCGCCTTGTCGACTCCAAAGGCGACTTTACGGAGTTCCTGCGTCACCGCCGGGTCCCCTTGGAGCGCCTTGAAACTGCTGCCCTCGTTAAAGCGGGAGACGACTGCGTGGATGAAATTCTGCATGCCGTTCCTCGACTGCGGGGCCTGCACGATTCCGTATCCTCTAATTTCCAGGATCCAAGGGTCTTCCCCGGCCCTGCCCGGCATAATCCTGACAGGGAACTTTTCCGTCCCGGTGGAAATATGAGCGAGATCCTCACGAAACCGAGTCAGACCCGCCGGCGTCCGCGCCCGTTCCGCCCCGCCAAACAACGGCACGAGTATGCCTGGATCGTCTTTCTGAACTGAGTCACGGATGGCCAGCCGGATGGTCTTGGACAGATGACCTGGGTCAAAGTTCTCCCCAACGACTGGCTTGGGCTGGAAGGCGACGCGGGCGACACGGGCGGGCTGCCGCTGAACTAAAAAAGCCAGCACCCCCAAGACCCCGGCAAAGACACAGAAACCAATCGCCTTGCGGTTCCGCATCACGAACTTCGCGACGACCACGATATTCACACTCGTTTGCGCTGGACGCGCCACAGTCCACCTCGATTTGACGAAACTTAGACCGAGTATGTCCTCGCCCGCGGCTAACGAGCAACCAATTCTTTGGTGTAGTGCACCCCTTAAGTACCGGACAACCAACCGCGTCTCTTGATCAATTTTTAGACAAGTCCGCCAAGGGACAATAGATTGTTCCGACAGAGAAGCTACCCGCTGGATCACTTCCAGAGGCACAACGCCTAATGTCTGAGCGATAACGGATCAGGGCGCTTGGCGGCAGAAATTGTCCCGTTTGGGAGGTCTCTTGGATCCGATCGGTGCACTACACCCGCGGCTGAAAATTCATCGGGATGGCGGAATCTTTTGTGAGGCGTTATCAACAAGGTTGACACCGGTTGTCTGTTTTTACCGGGTCAACTCCAAGACCCTTCTTATTTTTTGGACTGACGCACTGCAGCTATTTCCTCCGCCCATAACGCCATTATGCCTTCTTCCAAATGCTGAAACGCCCTATCTGTGGCCTTACGTGCCATAGAATCCCTGAGTGACCTGTCTTCCAGCAAAAGGGCAATATGACGACCTAAAGCATCAATATCACCCACCTGAACTAAAAAACCGTTAATGCCATGGGAAATAATGTCTGAAGGGCCAAAGTGACAGTCATAACTCACTGACACAAGCCCGCGGGACTGTGCCTCAAGAAGAGCGTTCGGTGACCCTTCTGAATAAGAGGGAAAGACAAAGATGTCACCAGGACAACAATTCTCCCAGGGGTCACGAAGAGCACCCGTAAAGTTCACAATACACGATAGTCCAAGGCTATTCGCGAGCGACACCAAACTCGACCGTTCTGGCCCATCACCGATGATGGTGCAACGAAGCTCGGGAAAACGAACTCGCAATCCGTCGAGGCAATACAGGAGATCAACCAGCCCCTTCGTTGCCTGCAACCGTCCGACAAAAAAGATACGTGGCTCACTCGTCACAGAATCCCATGTTGAAATGTGAGAGATACTATTCGGAATCACTACGGTCTTCGTAAAAGGCCATAAACGGCGTGACCACGCATTGGCAAGCGATTCTGTCTGCACGATAATCAAGGCGACACGATGAAACAGTAGCCAGCGAAGGACACGCCAATGATGCGGCATCGGAGACGAAAAAGGATTTCGCCTCTCTGCGGCAAGCATCTTGATACTGAGACCTAGCGAGGCAACACCGAACAACGCAGCGGTTTGATCACCAAAAACGACAAGCGGTAGGTGTCTGTATTTCCGCAAATGCCTCCTGATCTTCAGAATGCGGCCAGCGATTCCGTTGAACCAACCCTCCCGCACATAAACTCCAACGTTCAGCCGAACACGAGTCACTCTGTCATCCAGACCAAAAAAATCTTCAACTGGATAAAGTGTCGTCAACACAATCTGGGATCTGGGATTAGCGCGGGCCAAGTGATTGACGAGGGCCGAGGCAGCTCTTTCCGAACCACCGCATTCAAGAGACCCGACAACAACATGCACTGAACCTAGGTTCGGTACGTTAGCTTCAGTCATTTTGGTGACACCAATCCGCAAGAACCAGCGCATTCCACATCAGGAACTCGTGATTCTGACGACCCGACTTGTGGTCCTGCCACAATCTCTTGACGATCTCCCAGTCAATCGATCCGGGAAGGATCCGCGGCCTGTCCGCCAGCAAGTCATCAGCCCAGCCAAGCAAAGACCCTCTCAACCAATCAGCGAGGGGGACGCCAAACCCCATCTTCGGACGGTCCGTCAACTCAACCGGAACGTGCCTAGCGAGGATTTTTTTGAGGATGATCTTGGTTTCAACCCCAGAAAATTTCAGCGCCATGGGCAACGAGGCCGCAAATTCAACCAGCCTGTGATCCAGCAACGGTGCCCTCGTCTCCAGGCTCACCGACATCGAAATCCGGTCGACCTTCACAAGGATGTCGTCCGGAAGGTAATGGGCCATGTCGATGTATTGAAACGCCCCGAGGGCCTCCGCGTCGCCCAGGCGGAAGATCTCCCGCGGCATGCTAAACCAGGAGTCCCCTCCGCGATCCAAGTCCCGGCCGGGAGACATCTGCTCTGGCCAGAGGGAAACAAGCTCGCTGAACACACCGGAGAAAGTCGGATCCTGCATAGCAGACGCGACTTTCAGTATGCGGGCACGCCTCGCCCCGGTGCACATCGCGACAACACCGGAGAATTCCTGCAGCAGTCCCCCGGCCCTGCTCATGAGGCCGGCTGGCAAGGCGTTCATCATCGAATGAATCTTCAGGCCGCGATGATAGCGCGTATAACCCAGGAACGTCTCGTCCCCGCCATCCCCGGTCAAGGCAACGGTCACTTTTTCCCGGGCCATCCTCGACACAAGCAGCGTCGGGATCGCAGACGAATCACAAAATGGCTCATCGAAAATCGACGCGAGCCCGGGGATGACCGAGAGTACATCATCGTGCGACACGATCAGGGAATGATGATCAGTGCCCAGATGACGGGCCACATCCGCGGCAAATCCAGCCTCATTGAATCGCTTGTCTTCAAACCCGATCGAAAACGTCTTCACCGGACGGTTCGAGAGCGACTGCATCTTCGCAACCACCAGCGAGCTGTCGACACCACCGGACAGGAACGCTCCAAGGGGAACATCCGAAACCATCTGCTCACGCACGACCGCTGTCAGCAGGCTGTCGAAGCGGGCAAGATCCTCTTCAACATCGACCTGGCCGCCGTTTGTTGAGGCCGGTTCAGCGCGTCCGGGGATATGCCAGTACTTCATCGACTTCCCGTCGATCGAGGCGCCGCGACGGAACTCGATCGCCGTTCCCGGCTCGAGCTTCATCACGCCTTCGTAGATGGACAGCGGGCCCGGCACATAACCGAGCCTGAAGTAGCCAGCCAGGGCCGGGCCGGACAGCCGCCGGTCGAATCCCGGACTACCGGTGATGGCCTTGAGTTCCGATGCGAACTGGAGCCCGTCCCGGCCGACCTTGTAATAAAGCGGCTTCTCGCCAACCCGGTCCCGCACCAGCGTCAGGGTTCGCGCGCGCTCGTCCCACACCGCAATGGCAAACATCCCGCTAATCCGCGAGATGGTCCCGGGGACTCCCCATGCATCAAAGCCGGCAAGGACCACTTCGGTATCCGAGGTGCCGTGAAACGCGATTCCCCGACCGGTCAGTTCCGACCGCAGCGAAGCGTAGTTGTATATCTCGCCATTGAAGGTGATGACGTAGTTTCCCGAACGGGAACTCTTTGGCTGCGCGCCTTCCGGCGACAGGTCAAGGATGCTGAGCCTTCTGTGGCCGAAAGACAGGTTTTCCGTATTGCAGGTCCAGATCCCCTCACCGTCGGGACCCCGGTGAACCTGCAAACGGTTCATGCGTTCCACGGTCTCCCGGGAAGACATTCCGACATTTATGTACCAAGCGCCACTAATCCCACACACTTTCCACCACCAAGGTCGAAGAAAACTTCAGGGCGACTCAAGAAACAGGCTGGCCAGCCTGTCACTGATAGCCTTTGCGCTGTATGGCCCGGCCACCGTGGAACGGCCGCTTGCGCCGAGACGCGCGCGCTTTTCCGCGCTGGAAACCACCTGGTCCAGCGCCTCAACCCAACCCGCATGACCTTCCGCGAGAAAGCCATTTTCGCCGTTCCGGATCAGCGCCCGGGTATTGACATTGTCCGAGCATACGACGGGAACACCGGCCGCCATGTATATCGTCGCCTTCAAGCAGCCCCGGCCAAGGGAGATATCGTCGTCCAGAACCGGAAACAATCCGACATCGAATGTCGAGACCTCACGAATCATGCCCGCCTCATCGTAACCCTGCAACGTGCTGACGCGGATGTTCTGGAACCGGGGCACCCGCGACATGTCGGTACCGACACCGACCAGGCGCAACGTGACGTTCGGATGCCTCCTCCCCGTTTCCTCAAGAGCATCAAATATCCCGCGCAGGTAAAACAAAGTGGAGGGACTCCCAATCCATCCAACGATCACTTCCCCGGTAGGCCTGGGAGCTGCGGGCGAGGCATCACGGTGTTCCGCAAACTTCTCCACCTGAGGCGGACCCGGGATGACCCTCACATCGCGGCAGTGAACCCGCGCCATGGAGGCCAAGAATTCGTTGTCGCACGTGACGGAATCAACCTGTGACACGATTTCTCGGAAGTGATCCTCGCCCAGGAAAGATTTCACCCAGACGGCATCGTCAAAGTCGTAAATCAAGCGGGCCTTTGATCGCGCGCGAAGGCGGCCGATGAATCCCCGCGGAACATACTTGACCAGGAATATCCGGTCGAATTTGCGAGAATTCGCCAAAAACAGAAATAGCCTCGCCTGCGCCGCGAGGCGATTAAGCCACCACACTGGCGGGAAGTTGCGCCCGAGCCAGCCAATGCGGGTCAACTTCGCAATAGCAGGATTAAAGCAACGCAAAAAGTGGACATCGAGTCCCGACTCACGGAGATGCCCGACATGGGCCGCGCCGCGAACCGTGGCACTCGGCGACCCGTCAAAGACGCAAATACAGATTCTAGGCTTTTGTCGCGACAATCCGGCTGTCTCTCCACTTCATGCGACCGTGGGTCAGCGGGTCAGCTATTTTCACCCGGGAAAAACCGGCGGCACCCAGCTCAGCCTTGATGAGGGACTCCGTCCACGAAAACCTGTACGGTTCGTAACCGCGACGAACGGCCATGTCATCAAGGCCAAACGCGAACATGGCGCGGACGCATTCGATCTCGCCATCCCTGTCGTGGCGCCGTGAAACGAACTCACGCGCGATCTTGTCAAACATCGGCGTCTCGATGGTCAACTCGCCGCCTGGGCGGAGCATTCGAAAGCAGCTGGCAAAAAAATCCTGCGCCTCCCAGAGACGCAAGTAGTTCACAGAGTGGACCGACAGGATTTCGCTGATGGAACCCGGCTGGAAATGCTCGCCCAGCTCGCGAAGGTCCATCACACAGTCAGGGGAGCACGCGGGATTCGAATCGATATTCACCCAGCCGTCCAGCTTCACCATGCCGCAACCGACATGGAGTTTTAGCCCTTCACCGGTCGAACCGGCGGGCACCCATCCGCGATCGTCCCGGGGCGGTGACAGCAACCTGCGCACCCGCGCGGGGATCAGGGCAGCAATCCTGCCGCCCATCACCACCCGGCTCTCACTTGGTCACAGATGAATTTCACCTGGTCGACCGTAACCCTGTGATGGATCGGAAGGACGAGGTACTTGTCCTCGATCGAATCCATGTTCGGCAGGTCGCCACGACGACCACCGAGGATGCTGTAGCGGTCGTTGCGGTAATGCACCTGGCCAGACTCGATGCCCTTCTCGTACAGCATGCGCTGCAGTCCTTGCCTGTTCTCGGCAATGACCGTGCAGAGCCATGCCGCGTGAACACGATCGGTCTTTCCGTCACCGATGAACCTGATCCCAGGAATTCCCTTCAACCCGCGCTCATACTCGACGAGGAGAGCCCGGCGGTGCGCCAGATTTCGCTCGAACTCCTTGAGGCTCGCGAGTCCAATCGCAGCGCCAATGTCTGTCATCTGGTACTTGTAGCCGACCTCGGTAATGTCGTTTTCCCAGATTCCCTTTTGTTTGGCTGAACGGTCGATGCCGAACCAGCGAACCCGCTTAGCCTTCTCAAGAAGTCCAGGATCCTTGATGGTCAGCATGCCACCATCGCCTGTCGTGATGTGCTTGATCGCCTGGAACGAGAACATCGTGAATTCGCTCAACGCACCGATGGGTGTTCCCTTGTAGGACGCACCAAGCGCATGCGCGGCGTCCTCGACAATGGGGATCCCCCACTCGTCCGCAATCGCGCGAAGCTCGTCCATGTCGCACGGCAAGCCGCCGTAATGAACGCATACGATCGCGCGAGTCTTGCTGTTAACAAGTTGGCGCACGTGTTTCGGATCGATATTCAATGTGTCAGGCTGCACATCGGCGAAGCGCCACTTCACGCCCATGTACAGGAACGGAATGTTGGTGGCGGTGCAGGTGAACACGGGTGCTACCACCTCATCGCCTTCCTGCAAACCGGCAAGGATGTAAGCGAGGTGAAGTGCGTCGGTTCCGGAACCGACGGCAACTGCGGGACGGCCCTCTCCGAATCTGGTGCTGAACTCCGACTCGAACCGGTCAACCTTCGGACCCTGGCCGATCCATCGACTGCGCAAGGTGTCCGTAACTTCCGCGACCGCGCCTTCCGGGATATTCGGGTAAAAAAGCACGATCCGGTCGTCCGACGCGTCCATGATCGGCAAGTCATTGGGCTGCTTGTTCAAGATCCCTCCTCAGGGAACAAATGTTTTTGCAGAGACGAACAAACTTTTAACGCATCAAGGATCGAATGAAAACAACTTGTTACAGGGACTCCACGGAAGATTGCGTCTTAAAAAGCTAGAATTCGCGCTCAGGATTCACAGTTACTAATAAAATCAGGAACCGATATCAAGCAGCGCGCCTTGCTTTCCTGATGCGTGCCCACATGGCTGCCTCGAGTTCCAGGAGTTCCCGGCAGGGTTCCATCCGCCGCACCACCAGATAGACTAGAAGCAAGGCGACGGAGGCTCCAGCCAGGCGCCCCGTGCCCGCGAACTCCAGCATGACGGTAAGGGCCTGCAGGACACCGATGATGAGAAGCGCGAATCCCCCCGTCCTGAACAGGCGCCCCGCGTCAAACCGGAAGAATCGGTGGAGTGCCACCAGGAACATCAGGATGGAAGCGTACCAGTACGCCACTTTCGCCCACAGCAGCCCGATCGCACCCCACTTCAATGAAAGCCAGGCAATCATTGCGTACATCATGGTCTCGCCGACACTCAGTGTCATCACTAGCCAGTTTTTCTCGAGGATGTAGAAACACTGGGATATTACTGTGCCGAGCACAGCCGGCGGCAATGTCCATGCGAGGATGGACAAGCCCGAAGCCACGCGGCGCGTCGCTTCGGCATCAAAATTTCCGCGCTGCATCAGCAATCGGATCAAGTCGTCCGGGCAAACGCAAAGCATCCATGCGATAGGTGCGGACAGGAGCAGGAGTGCGACGAAGATGCGTTCAAACTTTGATACGAACCGTTCACGCCTGTTGGTGGCATGTTCCACCGCGAGTGACGCGAACGAAATCGACGAAACGCCACCCAGGAGAAGACTGACAACAATCGTCACGCACTTCTCCGCGTAACTGAAGCTCGCGATCGTTCCCGTGGAAAGCAACGACGCGTATGCCTTGTCAATCAGTGGCACTGACTTGTAGACTGCCAGCCCGAGCCAGAATGGCAACATGCCTCGGAGGGCCTTGCCGACCAAGGGCAACATTGAACGGGACCGGAATGAAATCGGCAAGCCTATGTTCTGCCGGAAACCGAAGAACAGTAGCGCGAACTGCACGACCGAGGCGGCAAGATTTGCCCATGCGACCGCCTCCACATCCATCTGCCCCCACGTCGCCGCCACGAACAGCAAAGTCAGAACCGGGGCCACCGACTTGTTGATGCCTGGGACCATCACCCGATTGCGGATGAAGTAAGCACCGGCCATGACATCGTTCGTGACCAGAAACAGAACCGATGGAACAAGGATCCGTACCAGGTAGACCGCTTTCGCAAAACCCACTTCACCGAGCCCCGGCGCAAAAAAGTGGACGATTCCGCCTGCCCCGGCAACCACAATCAGCACCAGCACACCTGTGAAGTAGAGTACGAAACGGAAGATGGTGTTGAAACTTCCGGCGAGCGCGGACTCGCCCTTTGCACTGGCCTGGGCCAGCGTCGGGGTCAGGAAGACAGAAACGGCGCCCGACAGGATCGACAGGATATAAGCGTGGAATGAGGACGCGGCGCCGTACGCATCCATCCCCTCCCCCACGCCGAACCGCGCTGCAACGAGGAGGCTGGTGGCAAACCCGACCAGGATTGCCAGCGCGTTGAGAGCTGTTAGCAGCAAAGCCGCATTGAGAGAAGACATGGACCGCGATCCTTGATAGATGTCCGTTTGTACGCTACTAGTTACGCACACACGAACCGACGAAACCCCGTGCGCCTTGAGCAAACCGGAATGGCATACAATTCCTCACAAACTTCAGATTGGCAACCCTTTGCGCCAGAGGGAAATCACAGAAAGAAGATCCGTTACGTCATTGGCGGGCTCGCCATGGGCGGGGCAGAGCGCCACTTATACCAGATATCCACCGGGCTGACCAGTCGCGGATGGAAAGTTGAGATTCTCACGCTGAGTCACGAGAACCCGCTCCGCCCCCAGTTTGAGGCGCATGGCGTGACGGTTACGCCGTTGACCACCTGGGTCCCCCCGCGATGGTTCCCGCGAACATTGCGCTGCGTGCTCTTGGCTGGCATTGCCACCCTGCGCATGGCATGGCGATTCCGGGCTCGCCCGGTGCCAACTCACTTTTTCCTTCCGCAATCTTACGTTCTGGGAATGCTGGCCCGCGGAATCTCCCTCAGCCGGTTGCCGGTATTCATGAGCCGGCGGTCCATGAACAACTACCAGAAACGCTATCCGTTCCTCGGACATCTCGAACGTTTCTTCCACAAGAGAGTCATCGCATCCATCGGGAACTCTAGGGCGGTAGTCGGGCAACTCCTCGAAGAGGGGTGCCCTCCCGAAAAAACAAAACTCATATACAACGGCATCGACAGTGGACGCATCCGTGCAGATCTTGCAACTCTCTCCACGCCAAACCCGGCGAATGTGAACATCTATTGCGTGGCAAATTTCATCCCTTACAAGGGGCACAGTGACTTGCTAAATGCACTAGCTGGGATTGCACCTCAAGGCGGCTGGCACGCAACGTTTTTTGGCAGAGATGATGGCATCCTTCCGTCGCTCAAGGAGAGGGCTCGCAAACTCGGGATCGCAGACCGGATCACTTGGTGCGAGTCGGTAAACGAACCATGGCGCTTCATGATCCCGGGGCACATTGGTGTGCTGCCGTCCCATGAAGAGGGTTTTCCAAATGCTGTGCTCGAGATGATGGCCTGTAAACTCGCAGTAGTGGCGACGGCCGTCGGCGGAACACCGGAAGCCCTCGATGGCGAAACTGGGATCGTCGTCCCTCCTCGGAATCCCGACGCTTTGAGAGAAGCGATTTCAAAGTTATTGACTTTCAATCGAATTCGCGAAAACTATGCTGAGAGGGCAGGGCTGCGCGTCGATGAAACATTCACTCTCACAGCCTGTCTAGACCAATACGAAAAAACTTATTCGGAAGCCTTCGGGTTTACTTGAAACGAGATTGTATTAGCGGCATTGTTGCTGCGTTCACTAACCCCTTAAGTAAAGGTGACCACCATAATGAAGGCCGATAAGACCGTTGCCGTCATCGGGTTGGGCTACGTAGGCCTACCTGTGGCAGTTGAGTTCGGAAAAGCGATGCCGGTGATTGGGTTCGATATTTCTGAGTCAAGGGTGATTGCACTGCGCTCAGGGATCGACTCGACCAACGAAACGGGGCCTGACGAGCTGAAAGCGGCAAGTCACCTGGAATACACCTGTGATCCCGCGACACTCGCGAAGGCGGATGTACTGATCGTCTGCGTGCCGACTCCTGTGGATGCCGCCAACAAGCCCGATTTCACGCCTCTCGTCCGCGCGTCCGAGACCGTTGGCCGCCACATGCGTGACGGGGCGATCGTTGTTTACGAATCGACAGTCTACCCGGGTGCGACGGAAGAAGTCTGTGTCCCGGTGCTGGAGAAAGCCTCGGGCAAGAAGTGGAAGAAAGACTTTTTTGTCGGCTACAGCCCCGAACGGATCAATCCGGGCGACAAGGTCCACACCCTGACGAAAATCAAGAAAGTCGTCTCCGGGGACACGCCGAAAACTCTCGATACCCTCAGCCGTCTCTACGGTTCCATCGTGACCGCCGGAATCCATGAGGCGGAATCGATCAAGGTCGCAGAAGCCGCCAAGATCATCGAGAACACGCAACGCGATATCAACATTGCCTTGATGAACGAATGCGCGATGATCTTCGGTCGCCTTGGGATTGATACCAAAGCGGTTCTGGAAGCGGCTGGCACAAAATGGAATTTCCTCGGATTCCGGCCCGGCCTGGTAGGCGGACATTGCATCGGTGTTGACCCCTACTACCTGACCCAGAAGGCCGAAATGGTCGGGCATCACCCGCGGATCATCCTGGCCGGTCGCGGCATCAATGACGGCATGGCCAAATATGTGGCCGAGCAAACGGTCAAGACCATGCTGCGTGCGGGACAAAACGTCAAAGGCGCAAAAGTTTTGATCATGGGGCTGACGTTTAAAGAGGACGTCCCCGATCTCAGAAACTCAAAAGTTGCTGATGTCATCCGTGAGCTTGAAGATTTCGGGATCAACTGCATCATCCACGATCCCGTTGCAGACAAGGCTGAGGCCGCTCACGAATACGGCGTCACTTTGACTGAGTGGGAGAATATCCCGGAATGCGAGGCTGCCGTCGTCGCGGTCAACCACGCGGATTACCTGAAAATGGGCGTTGGAAACATCGCGGCCAAGATCAAGAAAAACGGCTGCCTTGTTGACGTCAAGTCGGTGTTCAACCGGCAGGAAGTCGCGGATCACGGACTCCACGTCTGGCGGCTGTAAAGGCCGTCTCGAATTCATCGGAGCCTCTACGTCATGTGCGGGATCGCAGGCATCTGGAAAACATCCCGAAAGTCGATTTCCGGGCATGAGCTCGCCGGGGAAATCGACCGGATGCTGGATCCGATTGTGCACCGCGGTCCGGACAGCGGGGGACACTGGGTCGATGAAAAAGTGCAGCTCGCATTGGGGCACCGGCGGCTTGCCATTGTCGATCTCAGCCCGGGCGGGCATCAACCCATGGTATCGGCGTCAGGCCGGTATGTGATTTCGCTGAACGGCGAAATTTACAATTTTCCTTCGGTCAGGGAACGTCTTTCCGGCGAGGGCAAACTCCCGCCCTTGCGCGGGACGTCAGATACCGAAATCGCCCTTGCCGCCATCGAGGCATGGGGACTGGAAGGCGCGCTCAAGGCCTTCAATGGCATGTATGCCTTTGCCTTGTGGGACCGCCAGGAACAGACATTGAGCCTGGCCCGTGATCGTGTAGGCAAAAAGCCACTCTATTACGGGGTCACGGGCGATGGATCATTGGTCTTCGCTTCAGAACTGAAATCGTTTTTTCCTCTCACGCACTTTGAACGCCGGATCTCGCGGCAGGCCCTCGGTAGTTACCTGGAACTCGGATACGTACCGGCTCCCGACAGCATCTTCGAGGGCATTTCCAAACTGGACCAAGGTTGTTTCGCGACGTTTGACCATCCGGGCGCGTCACCAAAGATCGTCCGGTATTGGAGCCTGATTTCCGCGGTGGCGGCAGGCGCCGCCAGCCGGGAGCGCCAGGCAAATCCGGTTGATGATGTTGATCCTCGTGACAGCCTCGAAAAACTGCTCGAAGACGCCGTGCGCATCCGGATGTTGGCCGATGTACCGCTAGGCGCACTGCTTTCCGGCGGAATTGACTCATCGCTCGTCGTCGCGCTGATGCAGCGCGTGTCATCCGCTCCCGTACGCACGTTCTCGATCGGATTCCGGGAAGACAACTACAACGAGGCAAAGTTCGCCGCCGAAGTGGCAAGGCACCTGGGCACGCGGCACGAAGAACTTTACGTCGACCCGTCGGACTGCCTCGCCGCGGTGCCACTGATGGCCAGGATCTACGACGAGCCGTTTTCCGACAGTTCACAGATCCCGACCTACATGGTCAGCAAGCTGGCCCGCCAGCACGTCACGGTCTGCCTCTCCGGCGATGGGGGCGACGAATTTTTTGCCGGCTACAACCGCTATCAACTGGGCGGCAGGCTGATCCGCGCGACACGGAGATTTCCTTCTCCGCTTCTGCGAGGAGCGGCGGCCGGTCTGGGCATGCTCAGTCCCGAGGCCTGGACGGCCATTTACGAGCACCTGCAACCGGTAGTCCCGGGCATGCGAGGCAAACGCATCGCTCAAGTCGGGGACAAGATCCACAAGTTGCAGGCGCTGTTGACTGGCCGCGACGAAATCGACATTTTCTCGGGCCTGATCCGGCAGTGGAATCTGGACATGCCCGGCCAATCGTCATTGGTTTCTGGCACGGGCAGGGCGGGATCGCGTATCCGGGAACTCTTGGCCCCGTTCTGGGACCAGCCGGGACTTTCACCGGTGGAACGCATGATGCTGGCGGATGCGATGACGTATCTGCCGGATGACATCATGGTGAAAGTGGACCGCGCGAACATGGCGGTAGCCCTTGAAGGCCGCGCGCCGCTGCTGGATTACCGGGTGATCGAGCACGCATGGCGCATGCCGCTTGACGCGAAATTGAACGCCAGCGGCTCAAAATGGCCGCTGCGCGAGATCCTGTACAAAATGGTTCCCCGGGAGTTGATGGAACGTCCGAAGATGGGATTTGGCGTGCCCATGGCCGACTGGCTGCGGGGACCGCTGAAATCCTGGGCCAACGACCTGCTGAGCCCGGAGCGGCTGCGGAAACAGGGGCTTCTTGACGCCCGTCTCGTCCAGGCCACGTGGCATGAACACGTTTCGGAAAAGCGCAACTGGCAGGCTAAACTGTGGAATGTCCTGATGCTTCAGGCATGGATTGACGAGACGCGCCCGGTTCTCTGATTTTCCACAAGGCTGTTTTGAAATTTGTTCACGCCCTGAGAGTTCGGCCCAGTGCGGCCAAGATTGCCATGACAGAGCTCAGCGAAGGCGAAAGCTTGCCCTGTTCCAGGTCGCGAATAACCTTGAGAGACAGGCCATATTTTTCCGCAAAAGCCTCCTGCGTCAGGGAAAGCTTGATGCGACCGTCCCGAATGATCTCTCCAATTGAGCCCGCCTTGTCGCCCCTTTTCCTTGGTGCTCGGCGGAAATCCAACCTGCGACGCGCGATCTCCATCGCCGGGGCCTTCAACCAGTGGTTATATTTTTCCGGAGGAACACCACGAAATACCGTGCCTGGCTGCTTGTTCCTGATATCGCCAAGCACTTTGGCGAGGTCCGGCGGAATCTCGCGCTTCGTATACCGCACCGCTTCTGGCAACACCGTCATGATCGCCGGAAGCAATTCCAGGATCCGAGGCTCCAGTTCCCCGGCATTCAACACATTACGAAGCCGCGGATGATGACGGTGTGGTTCGATCCCGTTGTGACGAAGAAGGCCGAGGTAGTGAAACCACGCGATCGTCTCGACAAAAAAAGGGGCTTTGAAGCGCTCCTCATCGCGTTTCACTTGTTCACCGGCGATTCTTACCAATTGTTCTTTATTCATCGTGGATCCTCAAGAATCGATTTCAGATCAACGCTGTACTTGTCGCAGAGCTCGAAAAAAGAACCGGACGGCTGGTGCGCCACATAGTTTCGAATCAGTACCGCATTCTTGGCGGGGGCTTTCAGCGCCTTGGATAACATGATGTATTCCGTTCCAGCCAAAAAAGCGCGAACCCATTCGCCTTGATAGAGATCCGCGTACTCCGTCTCGTCAGGCATCCAGATCTGATGACTTAGGGAATCAAGCTCCAAACCCTCGCTGATCAATATTTCCCTCAGTTTCGCAACGACTTCATGCTTGGCATTATTTAGGATGTCCACATCCACAGTCGCTGCAACGCTGAAATTCAACTTGGCCTCAAGCAACGCCGCCTGACCTACAACCCGGAACTCTGATTTCGGGATCTCGCGAAAGCCCTGCGCGCCAGCCAAACGGTTTTCGCCAGCCACCCATAAGTCCAACCTTTCAAAAATTCCGGCCAGCATTTCACACCCCAGCACTTTCAGAATTATCGACAGGATACAGAAAAATTTTAGTTTATCATACCCAAAAGGGTAATAGATATAAAGCCCCAAAATAACTACCAAAATCGTGTCAACGTTTTGTTTGCGAGTTAGGAGAGAAGCGATTGGTACCTGAGCAGGACCTGCTGAATCGAAAATTTTTCCAGAATCAACTGCCGCGCCTTGTCACCCATCATTGCGGCCTCTTCCGGTCGGGAGAGCAACCCGGCGATGGCGTCAGCCAATGACTTCGCGTCCCGCGACGGAACCAGCTTGCCGGTAACGCCATCGATGCACACTTCGCGGCAACCGGGGACATCCGTGGCCACCAAAGGCGCCCCGCATGCGGCCGCCTCCATCAGGGCCATGGGAAGGCCCTCGCGGTAACTGGGGAGGCAAACGATCGTCGCCTTGCGGTAGAAATCAATCGTCCGCGCGCGAGGCACCGTGGGAATCCACTCAATGGCCCCTGAATTCATGAGGCTTTGAAATTCGGATTCGGGAACCGACGCCGGATTGGACGGATCCGGCGACCCGAGAAACTGGAATCGGGCGCCGGGATGGCGTTGGCGGACCATCGGGATGGCTTCGATCAGTTCGTAAACGCCTTTGTGGCGCAGCATCCTGGCCGGAAACAGAATCAGCGGAGCAGACTCGTTCGCCGGCACCCGATGTCCATACTCTCCGGGACTGAAAACCTCACAATCGATACCGGAGCCTGGCACGCGGACCCGACTTCCCGCCGGCAGAATCCAACGGAAGTATTGGTAGTCATCGTCGTTTTGAAAGGCAAAACGGGTTTTCGTCAGTCTCGCCAGAGTGAAGAAGAGGGTGTTTACAAAGATCCGAATGACGCGAACAGGGAGCGTATCCTCCGTGTAAACGTAGCCCAGACCGGTGATTGTCCCGATGACCATTGGACGCCGACTGCCAGGCAGGAGAGTCGCCAGCGAACCATAAAGAGATGGCTTCAGGGCAAACCCGAGCACGACGTCCGGGTTGGCATCGCGGAGCACGCGTCGGATGGCCCGGACGACCCCCCACTCGTTGATGATGTTCTTGCCCTTGCGGTTGAAGGGAACCAGGTAGACAGGAAAACCGAGGGCTCTGATTCTGGCGGCATCCGGATGATCCTGGGTGGCGACAGCAACCTCGTGCCCGGAATTCCGGAGACCCTCGGCCAGGGCGAGCCTCTGGTTGAGGAACGCCTGGGCTTCCAGCGTCACGAAAAGCACTCTGGCCATCAATTTCACTTCCCAAAAAAGTCCAAGACAACCGCCTGATGACCCGATAATACATAAAGATCGGGCATTTACCACATGTTGGGATCAGGCTGTGTATACAGACAGTGAATTTCAGGATCGTTTCAAACACGTCCGCGACAATCCGCGCAAATGGCTCGTTACGGGATGCGCCGGCTTCATTGGATCGCATCTGGTCGAAGCCCTTTTGAAACTGGACCAGTCGGTCATCGGGCTCGACAACTTCGCGACGGGATCCCGGGAAAACCTGGAATCCGTGCGTGCCATCGTCGGACCGGAGAGGGCCGCGCGATTTAGATTTATCGAAGGCGATATCCGCTCGCGAGAGGACTGCGAGCAAGCCTGCAAGAATGGCGTGGATGTGGTTTTGCACCAGGCTGCCCTCGGCAGTGTTCCGCGATCGATCAAAGATCCGGTCATGAGCAACGACGTCAACGTCGGGGGCACCGTGAACCTTCTTCACGTGGCCCAGGCGGCGGGCGTCAAACGGTTTGTGTACGCGTCTTCGAGTTCCGTATACGGAGAAAACCCGGAACTGCCGCGGCGCGAGAACCAACGCTGTGAACCCTTGTCACCGTACGCGGCTTCAAAGATGGCCGACGAGCTCTATGCCCGGGCCTTCGCAAACTGTTACGGCATGACCATCGCGGGCCTTCGATACTTCAACGTGTTCGGCCCCAGGCAAAACCCCGAGGGCCCCTACGCCGCCGTCATCCCGGTCTGGGTCAGATCGATGATCCGTGGAGAGACGATCTACATCAACGGCGATGGCGAAACCTCGCGCGACTTTTGCTTTGTGCATAATGTTGTCGAGGCCAATTTGCTGGCCGGTTCGGCGGAATTGATACCGGGATCCAATCACATCATGAACATCGCGTGCGGAGACCGGACCACTCTCAACCAACTATATCGTTACATCGCGGACGGACTTGCGAGCCTTGGTGGCAAGTTTGAGGCCGTGGGGGACAGGCAACTGGAATACCGTGACTTCCGTGCCGGGGACGTTCGGCACTCACATGCCGATATTGCCGTTGCCCGAAAGACCATCGGTTACGAGATGCGCTTTGACGTCCGTCAGGGACTCAACCAATCGATCGACTGGTACGTCCGCCATCTCAGCTGAGAATCCCCGGAATCGCAAACTTCAATAAACGACGCGAAGTCCACCGACGCTGATCAGTGAGATCAAAAACAGAGAAGCGATCATCACCAACCGGACCTTTTCCATGAAATTGGAAGTCCGGCGGGCCATGAACCGAAGGCTCAGAAACAGGACCCACGCACGCAGGCTGATGGTATTAAGATGAAACTGGGACCGGTAAGGATCCGGGACCATAAGCAGCGTCAGCGGCAGAATCAACATCAAGAAATCCGTCGGCGTTACCAGCAAGTAACGACGCCGGAACGAAAAGAGCAGCAGCCCACAAGTGCTGATAAGTAGCCAGATGAAGGCCGCGTTGTAGAGGCCCTGCACGTTGTACCGTTGGCCAGCCAATTCCACAAAAATTTCGTTGAAGTTGTTACTTAGCAGGATGACTCCCGCGGCGATCGACAGGACTGTCGACAGGACGAACTCAGGCTGTTTTGACGAAAGTAGAAAGGACAGAACAAGAAAACCGGCCGCGACCACGGCCGCATATCCAACCTCGCGCGGCGGAACCCCGGCGAACACAGGCGTGATCAGTAAAATTCCGTAGATCGTGTACCGGTTGACGGCCTCCCATGTCCGGAGGATCGTCCCATAGCCGCCCTGGGCCAGGACGGGGTTTGTCACGAGGATACTGCGGACATTGTGATCCACGCGCGCGATGAAGTTGCGGTCCACACGCAGGAGCATTGGAATCGAAACCAGAAGGATCACGGCAGCGACATAAGGCGCCCACCAGAGATTCTTGTGCGGGAACGCGACCGGCATGACCGCGATCACCCCGTTGCAAACAGCCAGGAAGTACATGATCAAAACGGCCTGAGGATGGGAAAACCCGATTTCCATCAAGCTGTGATGCAAATGGGCCTTGTCGGCCTTCATCGGATTTTCCCCGCGTAGAAGGCGCCGAGCCATGACACTTGCCGTATCGAAGACCGGTATGGCGAGGCACATAATGGCGGAAATCAATGGCACGGACCCGGTCCCGGAAAACCGCGTGCTCGCAGGAACAGGAATCAAGCGCGGCACACCGGCAATCCCGGTCCCGATACCAAATCCACCGGCGGCCAGCAGGATCATGATCCCGATCATGAACCCGAGCCAATGACTGCCACCGTCGCCCATGAAGATCCTGGCCGGGTGCGTGTTGTAACGGAGGAAGCCAATCAAGGCACCGATGATGGGGAACGAGAAGAACAGAAGGGTCTGGATGTCGTCTGAACTGAGGAAGTGCAGGTAAGACAGAAAGGCAATGCCAATCAGAACCAATCCGCCAGCAAGGCCATCAAGTCCGTCGATCATATTGACCGCGTTGATCGCGCCAACGACGATAAACGTGCTGAGAAGAAAGCCGACGTTTGGCGAAAGCGTGATCATCCAACCCGGAGCCAGGACGATATGTGGCAACCCAAGGCCGGAATTTGCGACCGCGATCCCGCAGATCGCCATCTGCATCAAGAATTTCCACTTGGCGCCAATGGAACGGAGATCGTCACAAAGGCCCATCACGTATAGCGCCAGCGAAGGGACAAGGACGGACCAAAGTCCGCGAGGCGTCAACCACAAACAAATACTGAGAAGCGCGCCCAAAACTATGCCACCACCACCAAGGCGCGGAATGGGCACCTCGTGGATGCGACGCCCTGGGTTGGAGACGGGGCTTGGAGATGTCGTCGATGAAGCAGCTGCCACTGCCAGCGACTGGTCGGGCAGGTCGTAAATACCAAACGAATGCGCCAATCGCAAAATAACCGGGATCACGCTGAGCGATGTGATCAAGGAGGTTACGAACACCAGAAATGCCGTGACGCCATTCACAAGACAGCCTCAATCAAATTTGACCGGCCAGATGTCTGAAAATCAGGGACTACTAGCGCAGGATAACAGATTCAGGGGCTGCGACAATTGAATTGAGCGTCCCCCAAAAAGCCGCTATAACCAACCGGTTTTCCGCCCATTTCATTGATGATGTCTGGCCTCGAGCCACCCCGTGACGGAGGCGTCTCATGTTCGCGCAATTGATCGGAAAATTCCGCCAGGCCACGGGAATCCCGGGACGCAGCCATCCGACCCGCCTTGCCGAAGGCGACAGCATCCGGTGCGCATTGGCCAGCAAACACCTCAAGGGCCAAGGCATCGAAGTCGGGGCCCTGCACGCTCCTCTATGGGTCCCGCCGGGCGCGACTGTCCGTTACGTGGACCGCCTCAGCGTCCCGGACTTGCGACGTCAATACCCGGAGCTGAACAGCCTGCCGCTCGTCAAAGTGGATATTGTCGACAACGGTGAAAGACTGGAATCGTTCCGACCCTCAAGCCAAGACTTCGTCATCGCCAATCACTTTCTGGAACACACCCAGGACCCGATTGGGACACTCAAGCGCCACCTTTCTGTCTTGAAGTCCGGCGGAATACTTTACCTTGCGATCCCGGACAAGCGCTGGACGTTTGACGTGAAACGCCCCGAAACCACCCTGCAGCATTTGATCGCGGACCACGAAAATGGGCCGGCAGGATCCTACGAGGCGCACGTCCGCGAATACGCCGAACTCGTCGACGGCCTGACTGGCGACGAACTGGAAAAGCGCGTTAAATTCCTGAAGAACACCGGTTACAGCATCCACTTCCACGTCTGGACGGACCAAAGTTTCCGCGAGTTGCTGGACCACCTGAGGGGGCCGGGCGGACTGGGCTTTGAGATCCTCAAACTCGAGGTCAATCCGGCGCGCGAGGAAAACATCGCCATCATCCGGAAATTTTGACCCGTGAAAATCCGCAGCCAGATCGCGCCCGTCAATTTGTTCATTATTTTATTCGTGGTGGCGGCGATGCACCTGGTCGCCATCGTTGCGTCATCAGTCAACCTGCCATACATGGACGAGTGGGAGGCACTCACCGGCAGCGCCCTGTCACCGGACCTCAACTGGTCGTGGGTATTCATGCCCCACAACGAGCACCGGATTGTCCCCACCAAGATCCTGACGTGGATCCTTTACAAATCCACGGGCTGGCATCACATCGCGAACCTCGTCTTCAATTTCTTCCTCTACTTGACCGAACTCTGCGTTTTCGTCTGGATGCTGCGCGCTGCCGGGTCCCCGGGAACCGCGCGTGGCAAGAGGAACCTGTCGCCCGCTGAATTCATCTGGTGCCTGCTGGGACTTTCAGGACTCGCATGGGAAAACCACTCGTGGGGATTCCAGAGCCAGTTTCATTTCTTCCTGTTGTTTTATTTTGTCGCCGTGACCACTGCCGTTCGTCGTGACCGGTGGTTTTGGCTTTCCGGCATCTGCGCAGTCGCGTCTGCTTTTTCATTTTCTTCCGGTGTCGTTTGCGCCGCGACCGTGGCTGCGCTTTTGACTTGCAGGGCGTGGACAGGTTTCACCCCGTGGGCTCGTGCGATACCGCAAATCGGCATCATCGGCACAGGGCTGGCTGCCTGGAGTGTCGGGTACCAGAAAAACGCCAACCACCCGGAGTATTCCTGGCCATGGGGGCAAGCCTTCTGGAACCACCATCTGACGATGCTCGGAAACGGTTGGTCCGTGCCAGGCAACTTGAAAATACCGGTCGCAGCAATTGTGTTGACCCTCCTTGTCATCCACTTTGCGCTCATCCTTGCCAGACCGCCAGCAGGACGTGGCAAAAGGGAAATCGAGGCCGCTATCAACTTGGGTTTTGCCGGAGCCGGTCTCTTGGCCGCAGCGGCCCTCACCTCGTTTGCCCGTGCCGGGTTTGGTGTGGGACAGGCCGAAAGCTCCCGTTACACAGAGGTAACATTTTTCATACTGCCACTTGCCTGGACGGCCATGACGCGCGACCCGGAAACCGGCATCGCGGGGTATCTGACAAAACGCCAAAAATCCGTTATCACCATGGTTTCACTGCTATTTATCTGCTGGTGTTTTGCCCCGATGTTTGCCTTCACCAGAGTTTACAAATGGCACAAGGCCTATTTGCAGGCCGGACGCGAATGTGTCGCCCGATACTACGCCGGTACGCTGCCGGATGATCAAATTTGTGGCACCCTTTACATCGCGCCGTTAGGTCCCCAGTTGGAGCGCGCCAAGGAACTTGATCTTGCTTTTACCGCCGAATACAGGATTAATCGGGGGGTTACCCCCTAACCCGCTTGTGTGCATGCTTAAGGCCAGCAGGGAGGCTGATCGTTGAGAATCCTCATCACCGGTGGCGCCGGATTCGTCGGTTCGTCACTCGCACGCAAGTTCAAGTCAGAAGGAGCTGACGTTGTCACGTTCGACAACCTGCGACGCCGCGGATCCGAACGTAATGTCATCGATTTTCAAAAGCGCGGCATCGACTTCATTCACGGTGACATCCGCAATGCCGCCGACGTGGATTCCATCGCAGGGGATTTCGATCTCGTCATCGACGCATCTGCCGAGCCCAGCGTTTTGGCCGGCACTGATGGCAACGGAATCCGTTATCTGAACGACACCAACTTGAACGGCACCCTGAACTGCCTCGAGTTTGTCAGGACGCGCAAATCAAAATTGATCTTCCTGAGCACCAGCCGCGTCTACTCGATCAAGGCGCTGCAAGGCATCAAACTGCGCGAAGACGCCACCCGTTTCGCAATCAGCGAAACCGGCAACTTGCCGGGCTTGACGAAAGAAGGCATCACCGAGGATTTCCCGGTCGTTGGCCATGGATTTCGATCGTTATATGGCGCGACAAAACTGGCGTCAGAACTTTTTGTCGAGGAATACGCCCAGACCTTCAACATGCCGGCCGTCATCAACCGTTGCGGCGTGATCGCTGGCCCCGGCCAGTTCGGCAAGACCGATCAGGGCGTGTTCACGATGTGGGTGGCGCGTCATCTGTGGGCAAAACCCCTGCAGTACACAGGATTCGGCGGCCAAGGCAAACAGGTGCGGGATTTGCTGCATCCGGCGGACCTGCATGACCTCCTGAAACGCCAGATCAAGGCGCTTCCTGACCTGCGCGGCGAAACTTTCGTCGCGGCCGGCGGCCAGCACGGCTCGGCAAGTCTGCTTGAGTTCACCAACATCTGCCGCCGTGTCTGCGGAGACACCCCGGAGATCAAGAGCAACCCCCAGACGGCATCCGTCGACGTGCCGTTCTTTGTCGGCGACTCCGGAAAATGCCAGAAAACATTCGACTGGGCACCAAAAGCGACCCCGGAAGATATTGTCAAAGACATCGCGGACTGGCTCCGCAGTGATGAACCAAATTTGAAACCACTTTTTGCCTGAACCGAAAAAAGAGGACACGGAACCCATGAGCGTCGCCATTGTCACAGGATCGTCGGGACTGATCGGCAGCGAAACCGTACGCGCGTTTCACGCCAAAGGATTTGACGTCGTCGGAATCGACAACAACATGCGGGCTTATTTTTTCGGAGCTGACGGATCAACCGACTGGGCGGCCAAGGAACTGACCAAGTCCCTCCCGAAGTACACCCACGTCAGCATCGACATCCGCGATCAGGACGCCGTCAACAACCTGTTCGCGAAATACGGAAAATCGACCGCGATTGTCGTTCACTGCGCGGCGCAGCCGTCACATGACTGGGCAGCGAAAGAGCCCGTCACGGATTTCGGCGTAAACGCCCTGGCGACGCTATATTTGCTGGAAGCCACCCGGCACCACTGCCCGGAGGCGACGTTCATCTTCACATCAACCAACAAGGTCTATGGCGACACGCCAAACTTCCTGCCACTCGTGGAAACACCGACCCGTTGGGAGTGCGACGCTTCGCATAAATACGCGAAGCACGGGATCGACGAGTCAATGACGATCGACCAGAGCAAGCACTCGGTCTTTGGCGCGTCGAAAGTCGCGGCCGATGTGATGGCGCAGGAATACGGACGCTACTTCGGGGTGAAGACCGGCATTTTCCGGGGTGGATGTTTGACGGGACCCGCGCACAGCGGCGCAGAACTGCACGGATTCCTCGCGTATCTTGTCAAATGCCAGTTGACCGGCCGTCCATACACGATCTTCGGGTACAAAGGTAAACAAGTCCGCGACAACATCCACAGCTTCGACCTCGTGAACGCCTTCTGGCATTTCCACCAGAATCCGAAGCCAGGCGCCGTCTACAACATGGGTGGATCACGCCACAGCAATTGCTCGATGATCGAGGCCATCAACATGGTCAAGGAAATCTCAGGGCGCGATCTCACATACACCCTTTCAGACCAGGCCCGCGCCGGTGATCACATCTGGTGGATCTCCGACGTCCGCAAGTTCCAGAAGGATTACCCGGGCTGGGAATACCGTTATGACATGAAGGAAATCCTGAAAGAGATCGTCCACGCGACGGCTGAACGGGAGAAGATCCGGCTGTGAAACCAAACATGAAATTATCTGTCGTCATCCCGGCTCACAATGAAGAAGGCTGCATCCAGGGAACGTTGGATGGACTTGCCAACGAACTTGCCCGTGAGAAAATCGATCACGAGATCCTTGTCATCAACGACAACTCGCGCGACAGCACCGAAGAAATTTTGAAGAGGATGTCCGGCGCCAACCCGCGGATTCGGTACATCAATAACCGCCCACCGAACGGGTTTGGCTTCGCCGTTCGTTGCGGACTCGAGAATTTCACGGGCGACGCCGTCGCCGTATACATGGCGGACGCGTCCGATGACCCGCGGGATCTCGTCAAATTCTGGCGCAAACTTGAGACGGGATACGATTGCGTCTTTGGAACGCGCTGGCAGCGCGGTGGCAAGACGATTGACTATCCGTGGCCCAAACGTGTTCTCAACCGCCTCGCCAATACGTTCATCCAGATGGTCATGCAGCTACGTTATGACGACACGACCAACGCATTCAAACTCTACCGTCGCGAAGTGATCGACGGCCTGCAGCCCATTCTCAGTCACCACTTCAACCTGACCGTTGAATTGCCACTGAAGGCCATCGTTCGCGGTTATTCTTACGCGGTCGTCCCCAACTCGTGGACGAATCGAAAAGCTGGCGAATCCAAGTTGAAAATCAAGGAAATGGGCTCGCGTTACCTTTTCATCGTGCTTTATTGCCTCATCGAGAAGTGGCTCTCGCGCAAGGACTATCACCGCAGCAAGCTCGGGGCACATGCTCACCCAAAGCTCATGCCCGCAGGAGTTGAAACGTGAAACTCATCGTCACTGGCGGCGCTGGATTCATCGGGTCGGCGGTTGTGCGCCTGGCTCTGATGCGCCCTGGTTACAAGGTTGTGAACGTCGACAAGCTCACTTACGCGGGCAGCCTAGAAAACCTGCGCACGGTTGAGAAAGATCCGGGATACACCTTCGTGCAGGCCGACATCTGCGACCGGCGCGCGATGGATGACGTCTTCAGTACGCATGAGCCCGACGCCATTCTCCATCTGGCCGCGGAAAGCCACGTCGATCGTTCGATCGACGGTCCCGGGGATTTCATCCAGACGAATGTCGTCGGTACGTACACTTTGCTGGAGGCCGCACGGAAGTATTGGACGGCGCTGCCCGAGGGGGCAAAGAAAGAGAACTTCCGGTTTCAGCACATCTCGACGGACGAGGTGTTTGGCAGCCTTGGCGATTCTGGTTTTTTCAGTGAGACAACCCCGTACGCGCCGAACAGTCCCTACAGCGCCAGCAAGGCATCGTCGGATCATCTGGTCCGCGCGTGGCGCGAGACGTTTGGTTTGCCGACCGTCACGACCAACTGCAGCAACAATTACGGGCCTTATCACTTCCCGGAAAAACTTGTCCCACTAATGATCCTGAACGCCCTCGAGAACAAAAAGCTCCCGGTTTACGGCAAAGGCGACAACATCCGCGACTGGCTCTACGTCGAAGATCACGCAGAGGCCCTGCTGACAGTTGTGGAAAAAGGCAAAACCGGCGAGACTTATTGTGTCGGCGGCCACAACGAAAAAACCAATTTGAGTGTCGTCGAGACCATTGTCGACCTCGTTGACCAAATGGCACCCCGTCCAGACAAGTCCAGCCGCCGCGACCTGATCACTTTTGTCGCCGACCGCCCGGGGCATGATCACCGTTACGCCATCGACGCCGGCAAGATCAAGCGCGAGCTCGGCTGGGCGCCGAAGGAAACGTTTGAGTCGGGCATCCGCAAGACGGTCGCGTGGTATCTGGAAAACCGCGATTGGTGTCGCAAGGTCCAAGAAGGCAAGTACCAGCGCGAGCGACTCGGGATGAGGAAGTAGGAAACGTCATGGCAAATAAACTGAAGACCCACAAGGCAGAAGAAATTTCGAAGAGCGTCAATCGCAAAGGGATCATCCTTGCGGGCGGTTCCGGGACGCGGTTGCACCCGCTGACCCTTGCCATGAGCAAGCAGATGCTGCCGGTTTATGACAAGCCGATGATCTACTACCCGCTGGCAACCCTGATGCTGGCGGGGATCCGGGAGATTTTGATCATATCGACGCCCCAGGATTTGCCGAATTTCAAGAAACTCCTCGGATCCGGCGAGCAGTGGGGAATTTCTCTCACGTATGCGGAGCAACCATCCCCGGATGGCCTCGCGCAGGCCTTCATCATCGGCGACAAGTTTGTCGGACGGGACCATAGTTGCCTGATTCTGGGCGACAATATCTTCTACGGCAGTGGGCTGGGCCGGTCACTCCGCGACGCGCACCTCAGTGAGGGCTGCGCGACGGTATTTGGTTACTACGTCCGCGATCCGGAACGTTACGGCGTGGTGGAATTCGACCGCGATGGCAACGTGGTCAGCCTGGAAGAGAAACCGAAGGCGCCGAAGTCGAATTACGCGGTCACCGGACTTTATTTCTACGACAATGAAGTCGTGGACATCGCGAAAAACCTGAAGCCATCCGCGCGCGGTGAGCTTGAGATCACCGACGTCAACATCGAGTACCTGAAGCGCGGTAAGTTGCACGTCAACCTCCTCGGTCGCGGCACCGCATGGCTTGACACCGGGACGCACGAGTCCCTGGTCCAGGCGACAAATTTTGTCGAGGCGGTTGAGAGTCGTCAGGGACTCAAGATTGCCTGTCCGGAAGAGATCGCGTGGCGCATGGGTTTCATCACAACGGAAACGCTGGAAAAACTGGCGCATCCACTTGCGAAAAGTGGATACGGCAAGTACCTGCTGGACGTGATCGCGCGCGAGGGACGTTGAACGGATGCAAGCCACGCGCCTTGAAATCCCGGATGTCATTCACCTTGAACCGAAGGTCTGGGGTGATTCGCGCGGCTACTTCTATGAATCTTACTCACGGAAACGTTACGAGGAGTCCGGTGTCGAGGGCGCATTCGTCCAGGACAACGTGAGTTTCTCGCGGCGCGGGGTCCTGCGGGGCCTGCACATCCAGAATCCCAATACGCAGGGGAAACTGGTTTCAGTTCTCTCTGGCGCGGTCTTTGATGTTGCTGTCGACGTCCGCCATGGATCGCCAACCTTCGGCCGATGGGTCGGTGTCACTTTGAGTGCTGAGAAGAAAAATCAATTGTGGGTCCCACCGGGGATGGCACATGGTTTTGTCGTGACCAGCGAGACGGCGATATTCGCCTACAAGTGCACGGATTACTACGCGCCGGAGCACGAGTTCTCGGTCGCATGGGATGATCCGGCGATTGGTATCACGTGGCCGATGCACTTGCTGCCGTCAGGCGTTGAACTCTCCGCGAAAGACAAGGCCGCGAAACGGCTGTCTGAGATCGATCCAGCGCGCCTTCCGCATTACAGGAAATAAGACATTGTCGCCCGCAACCACTGGATTCAAAAGGATTCTTGTCACCGGGGCCGGCGGCCAGCTTGGCAGGGCCTTCCGAAGGGCCTTTCTCAACCGGAGCCCTCTTTTCCCCGTTTTCGTTGACTCACAGGTTTTCTATTCCGATGTCGAGGGCGAGAACCCCTGCAACCTTTCCGACCCGGCGGCCATCTTGTCCCTGCTCGAACGGATCAAGCCGGACCTGATCTTGAATCCCGGTGCGTATACGGCCGTTGATCGAGCCGAGTGCGAAGAATCATTGGCCTTGGCCGTCAATGCGGAGGCTCCGGCGGTCATGGCACGCTGGGTGCGCGCCCACGATGCCATGATGATCCATTACTCGACAGATTATGTCTTTGATGGATCCGGGGTCACGCCATGGCAAGAAGATTCACCGACTGGACCGTTAAGTATTTATGGCCAGACCAAGCTTGCGGGGGAGACCGCTGTTCTCGCGACAGGTGTCCAGGGAGCCATATTCAGATCCTCCTGGGTCTATTCCGACGAGGGACACAACTTCATAAAGACCATGCTCCGACTCGGCGCGGAACGTGATGAACTGCGCGTCGTCTCCGACCAGACAGGAGTTCCCACCAGCGCGCACTTCCTGGCGCGGATGACGCTGCATGCGCTGAATTCGGCAAATGCCCGGGACGGCAAGGATGACTTGAATTTGATGTCCCAGGCCGCGGTTTATCATCTCGTGCCGCGCGGGACTTTGAACTGGCATCAATTCGCGGAGGAAATCCTCGGCGCGGCGCGTCACGCCGGCAAAGATATTCGAGCGACAAAAGTCACGGCCATTGCGTCGTCAGAGTATCCGACCCCTGCCAAACGCCCCCTCAATTCCCGATTGGATTGTTCGCGATTTGAGAGGACGTTTGGCATCAAACTCGACGACTGGCGCGTCGACTTCGAAAAAGTCATGGCGGCGATACTCAGCCGCTGATTCCCTTGACTGAATCGTCCCTGGATCCCCGGACGGCCGGCTTGGCCTTGTCCGTCTTGTCGTTACGGGCCGTAGCCTCACCGTAGCAATTTCCCTGGATCAGGATCTTGTTGGTCCAGCTGAAAAAACCGTGGGCGGTCGAGTGCTGCGTGGAAATTCCCCGGATTTCACCTTTGGGACACTCATCCTGGATTTTCTTGTACGCCTCGTTGAGGTAGTTCGTCTGGCCTACGAAACCAAGGATGACGAACTGCTCCGCCTGGGCCTTGATGAGGCGCCCTTCACCGTCGTTCCCGGAAGAACCCGCCGGCGACATGTCACTCATATGGACATTGTGGATACTGTAGGTGCACCCGGAGAAGATCAGGGATCCCAGCGCGAGTACGGGCAGAAGTCGCATCTCAAGCCCCCTCATGCCTTGCCGTTCTGTTCACAATACCCTTCCGCATGCAGGCGGCGACCGTGCACGATGAGCGGGAAGTACACGACAGCCTCGTCCTTTGTCAGGATGCCGCTGACCTTGCCATTCGGACATTTGCGGATCAAGTCGTCCCGGACCTTGTCGACATAATCGTTGTCAAAGTTCAGCAGGAAGAAAATGTAGCGGGTGGAATCCGCCGTGATCTTCTTCTCGCGCTTTGCCGGGACCTGCGTGAGGGAAGCCGACTGCAAGGTCACGCAACCCGATGCCATGGCAGTGACGGCAAGGACCGTAGTCGTTAGAGCCACTTGCCGAGCCACTTGCCGAGCCATTTTCCTGAACGCAAAATTCATGACAACTCCTTGGGATCAACGTGTGACACAGTATCCTGTGACTTTGACAATTTCGCCACTGATGACCGGATATTTCCGCGTTTCACGAACCGACATCAAACCGGTGATTTGCCCGTTGGGACATTCGGCCTTCACGAGCGAAAGGATTTTCTCGGCGTACTTTTCATTGAAAACCTTTTCGCCGGTCGTTGGCCCTTGCTGAAACATGCCGAGGATGCTCTCGATGTCGCTGACCGCCTTGTCTTCTTTTTTGCCGCCAACGGCGCGCGCGACACTGGCGGCCTCCTTGAGATTGACCCCTGTCTCGCTGACTTTGATGTCAATCTTCTTTGCCGTGGCGAGGGATCCATTCCGGTTGTCAATTTCGCCGACTTGGGCATGGTGCAGGACCGCGCAACCTGTCAAGGAGATAACAAGGACGGTGGCGCGAGAGGCGTTGACAAAGGTGCTCAAAATGATGCTGCGGAGCCCGCGATTCCTGAAGTTCTTCATCGAGTTCAACCCCGAAAAGCGAAACAGGTTATTTCCGGATGATCCAAGGTTCGGTGTCCCGATTATACTGGTTAAGGAGGTGAACGCAACATGGCTGGAACACATCAGCAGATGCCCAGGGAGTCTGCCATCAAGTCGATCGCGGCACGCGTCGGATGTCCCGTGCTATGCGCGGCGCTCAAACTTTTCTACGCAGCGCGACGCAAGGAGACTCCGGCTTGGGCCCGCGGCGTCATGATTGGTGCTGTCCTGTACCTGGTCACTCCGTTGGACGCCGTCCCGGATGTGCTACCGGGAATCGGGTACGCGGATGACTTGAGTGTATTGATGGCTGCGCTGGCCACGGTAGCGGCTTATATCGATGACAACGTGAAAAAGGCTGCCGGCGAAACGGCGCACCGGATGGTCAAGACTTGCCGGTGTGATTGAACCGGGGAGAGGATTCTTCGCCCTGAGGGGTTCAGAATGACGCTAGAGCCACTGGCGGCCGCCGGGAATATACTTTTTCGGCATACCCGGCAGTATGAACTCGCTTGGCTTTGCCAACAAATTGAAATGAACGATGTGACGCAACGCGGCGACGCCATCTTTCCAGGTGATTTTCTTTCCTTCCATGTAATTGCGCGGGAAGTAGCTGACCGGGATTTCCACCATGCGAACTTTGAGTCGCGCGACTTTGGCCGTGACTTCGGGCTCAAAGCCGAATCGATTGGTCTCGAGCTTCAAGTTCTTGAGAATATCAGCGCGGAAAAATTTATAGCAGGTCTCCATGTCGGTCAGATAAAGGCCACTCAGCATGTTACTCATGATCGTCAGGAACCGGTTCACGAGGTAGTGAAATGTCCGGTGGACCTGGGTGCCGCTTTTTTTGAATCGGGACCCGTAGACCACGTCGGCTTTTCCAGCGGCAAGCGGTTGCAGGAGTGCCGGCAAATCGTCCATCGAATACTCGAAATCCGCGTCCTGCACCCCGATGACGTCTCCCGTCGCGAGGGCAAAACCCCGGCGCAATGCGGCGCCCTTGCCCTGGTTGACGGTCTGGGATTCAATAATGACTTTTGATCTGAACGGATATGATTGCAGAATCTCGCGCGACCCGTCACGGCTGCAATCGTCGACAAAAATCATTTCCTTCTCGATGGGGGATCCCGTTCCTGGACAGGTACCCAGATCGAGGGCATCGAACTGCTCCAGAAATTCTTTCAGGTGACCGGCTTCGTTGTATACCGGGCAAATCAGGCTGACTTTCAAGCTAAAACTCCTGGTTTTGAATTCCCGTGGGGAAGTCTAAACCACCAGGACTTGAATTTCACCGTCGAAACCCCCGAGGTCCACACGCCGGGTCGCAGCGACCTTGAGGCCCGCCCGATGGGAGGTCACCGCGGCCCGACCCGCGTCGGGAGCCACCCACACCATGCGCCCGTTGCCGGGCGTGAGTTTGCGGGCGGCGATCGCGATGAGTTCGTCGGCGAGATCCAGGGCCTCACCGGCGGCCACGCGCCGTCCCAAGGGAGGATTGGTCAGGATGACGTCAACCGGTCCAATCTGACCGGCGACCTTGCGGAAATCGCCCGTCAACCATTCGACCTTCACGCCAGCGTGCCGGGCATTGTAAGAGGCCGCCTCGATGGCTCGCGGATCCATATCGCTGCCTATCAAACGGGCACGAGGGTTCAACAGCCCCGCCTCGATCAATTCGGTTCCGGCACCGCAGAACGGATCCCACACTACCGCCTGCGCGGACTCCCCCGCGCGTGTTCCCCCATATTCCCCGGGGAACGGACCATCGGGGCGCACCATATTCCCCGGGGAATATGGGCCTGATGACCAGGTAGCGGAAGTAAAGGCCAGACGTGCCAACGCCGCCGCCAACGGAGCATGGGACGACGCCGGGACGTCACGCTCGCGGTAGTCGAAACGGTGGTCGAACCACGCTTTCGGCCTGGCCACAAGGCGGCCGGCCATCTGGTCGATCATGAGATCCCAATCGGCTTCCCGCGGCGCATTCACGATCCCGCTGCCAAGGCGGACCAACTTTCCCGCAAGGTCCCAATTGGCGCCACGCGAGGCCTGCCAATCAAACCGGGCGCGAACACCAAAAGGCGCCAGCAATTTTGAAACTGGTCCAGCGATCAAGGCGGCGATCTCATCGAGAGTTGCCGAAGGAGGGAATGTAAAAACAAATCCGCAGTCATGCCACAAGCGAATGGAGTTCACGATCGCGAATGGCGACGGGCGCGCTCCATCGGCGTCGGCCCCCATGTTGACAATAACGAGTCCCTTCCCTGCCGTCCGCGCGTTGAATTTCTGCGCGCGGAAATCAGCGAGGATCAGGTCCTCAAGACCAGCACGGCAATAGAGAGCGCAAGGCACGGCTCCGCAAAGCGCAACTTCATCGGATCGCGACCACCCCTCGCTGCGCGGAAGAGAGGATTCTTCGCTGCGCTCAGAATGACGAGGGTAGTCGTCGTTCCGAGCGGAGCGAGGAACCTTCTCCTCCCGTGCCGCGATCACCAGCGCCCGGTCAAATTCCTTTGCCAATGCTGCGCGCGTTGAATCCGGCAGCGCCCCGATGGCCAGCACCGCGACACACCGCTCCCGCAATCCCCGGGGCCCGCTCACTGCCAATGCCGGCGCCAGACATTTGAGTTCAGACGCCACGCGCGCGTCGCGCGACT
>Ga0214921_10002031_pt1 | contig 33573 bp, 36 predicted proteins | sample LL1505_MetaG_FD_177992 | JGI IMG/M metagenome (GOLD analysis project Ga0214921, IMG submission 177992) | Freshwater microbial communities from Lake Lanier, Atlanta, Georgia, United States - LL-1505 | ecosystem: Environmental > Aquatic > Freshwater > Lake | place: USA: Georgia | collected... | reverse complement strand
GAATACGAAATAAGGTCAATGAATTGTTCTTTTGATGGCGTGGTGCATTTTGCACAAGAGATCCTAATCGGGTATGGGGAGATGGAACATCCCCAGAGTCCCTAAGGAGACGTCATTTTTGACGCCTCTTGGCGGGTCAAATGAAAGTCAATGTATGCGTTTGCAAGTCGGCATGGCGTGAATTCACGCTAAATTGAAGTTTTTCAAACAAGACATGCATGGCCTCTCTATCCACCCCCTCTTGCTGCGGCACCAGCAAAGCCGCTGAACTTCTTCAGCTGTCGGTCGGCACGGTCCAAAGCTTGGTCGACAAGAAAATCCTTCACGCCTGGGTCACACAAGGCGGCCACCGGCGTATTTCGCTCGAATCCATTCAAAATTACCAATTGCAGCAGCAAAAATTGCCCGTCCTCGAGCGACTCATGAGCGATAGGCTCAAAGTCATGGTGGTCGACGACGACGCCGTCACAAGGCACCTTTTGCAAGACACTTGTCTCACAGCGCACCCGCATGTTGACTGCTGCGCCATGGCTTCGGCCATCGAAGCACTGCTTCATCTGCCCATCTTCAAGCCTCACATCATGCTCATCGACTTGCTCATGCCCAAGGTTGACGGCTGGGAACTGGTCAAGAGGCTTCAGCAAAATGAAGACTTTTCAAAACTTCAAATCATCACCCTCTCCGCACTTAGCCTTGCAGAGCTGAAAGACCGAGGCGGCCCGCCCACAGGCTCGCTATTTATTGCCAAACCGGTTGATTTGGGGTGGCTGCGGGGTTATTTGGTGGGTTTGCTCGGCACCAAGGCTTGGGCTTAGGTAGACAGCTTTCACTTCCCACCTTATCATTACAAAACCTAATAAAGTAAGGAATAGAAATGTCCCATTCAACCCTCACAAGCAAAGGCCAAACCACCATACCGCAAGAAATACGTGAAGCTGTGGGGCTTCAAACTGGCGCAAAACTCAACTGGAGTGTCACACCCGATGGTGTGCTCATTGTCAGAGCCAAGACGCAATCGATTGAGTCCCTGGCTGGCTCGCTCAAGACTCAAGATGGCAAAAAAATAAGCATTCAAGACATGAATCCATGGAAATAAAAAATCCATGGCGGCCATCGACACCAACATCCTCGTCAGATTTCTCATTCAAGACGATGAGCAACAAGGACATCAAGCGCGAAGGCTCATTCAACATGTTTTGGCGCAAGGGGAGACTGTGTTCATTCCTGTCACCGTCATCTTGGAATTGGAATGGGTTTTGCGTTCTAATTTTCTGTTCAGCAAATCTCAAGTTGTCGAACTGATTTCCAACTTGCTTTCCACCAAAGAGTTGGAATTCGAATCAGAACCCTCTGTTGAAATAGCGCTTGAACTGTTTAGAAACCATGCGGCAGATTTCGCCGATTGCTTGCACATCGCGTTGGCGCATCGGGCTGGTCATTCACCGCTTTGGACGTTTGACAAAACAGCAGCCAAAGTCGTGGGCGCGAAAATATTGAAGTGATTCAAAGCACCCACGAAAAACGCGCCCGAAGGCGCGTTTTTACTTGCTTTTGGCGGAGTGGACGGGACTCGAACCCGCGACCCCCGGCGTGACAGGCCGGTATTCTAACCAACTGAACTACCACTCCTGGTAGCTTGAAGCTTTTGCTCTGAAGAACCAGCTTAACGCTGACAACAAAGCCAAGTGCAACAAAACTTGGCGACCCTACGGGGATTCGAACCCCGGTACTCACCGTGAAAGGGTGATGTCCTAGGCCTCTAGACGATAGGGTCATAACCTGGACTCAATTGAATTGCTTCAATCAATGATTCGACACTGTGGTGGAGGTAAGCGGGATCGAACCGCTGACCTCTTGCATGCCATGCAAGCGCTCTCCCAGCTGAGCTATACCCCCTTTGTGGCGCCCTTACAGGCACCCCTCGCAGGTGTCGAGAAATGGATTATAGACAGATTTTTAAGCGTTTTTCAATCGCTCTAGAACTTTTTGCTTCTCACACAAGGCCAACACAGCGTCAAGTGAAGGGGTCTGCGCTGTGCCCATGACCAAAACCCGAACAGGCATGGCCAGTTGCGGCATTTTCAAACTTTGCTCGGTTAACACTTCTTTAATAACCACTGCAATTGAAACTTTGTCCCACACGCACGCTGACAGTTTTTCAACCAGCAGAGCCAGTGCAGGTTTGACTGCGTCGGTGACGTGCTGCGTTTTTTCATCAGCTTTGGGCACAACATCACCGTAAAAAACAGCCACCCAGTCTGCCAAGACGCAGAGCGTGTCACAGCGGTCTTTGAAGAGGCCACAGATGGCAGGCAAGCGGTCATCCGAAGCAATGCCTCGTTGACTCAAGATGTCTTTCACCCACAAAGCCAATTGCTCATCATCGGAGGCCTTCAAATGCTGCGCATTGACCCACCGCAATTTGGCATCGTCAAACTGCGCTGCACTGCGACCTAAGTGATCAAGGTCGAACCAATCTAAAAATTGTTGGCGACTGAAAATTTCATCATCGCCATGGCTCCAGCCCAAGCGCGCCAAATAATTCACCATGGCATCAGGCAAATAACCTTCGTCGCGATACTGCGTGACAGGCTTGGCACCATTGCGCTTGCTCAATTTTTCGCCCTGCTCATTGAGCACGGTGGGCAAGTGCGCATACACAGGCTCCTCTTTGCCCAATGCTTTGAAAATATTAATTTGACGCGGCGTGTTGTTCACATGGTCGTCACCGCGAATGACGTGTGTGATGGCCATGTCAATGTCATCTACCACCACACAAAAGTTATAGGTGGGTGTGCCGTCAGGGCGCGCAATGACCAAGTCATCAAGTTCTTGGTTGCTGATTTCAATGCGGCCCTTGACCTTGTCGTCCCAAGCCACCACACCGTCGATCGGATTTTTAAATCGCAGCACAGGCTTTACACCTTCAGGAACAGGGGGCAAGGTCTTGCCTGGCTCTGGTCGCCACGTGCCGTCATAGCGCGGTTTTTCTTTGGCAGCCATTTGTTGTTCGCGCAAAGCATCGAGTGCTTCAATGCTCATGTAGCACGGGTAGACTTGCCCAGTGGCTTGAAGTTCAGCCAACACTTGCTTGTAACGGTCCATGCGCTGCATTTGGTAGAAAGGACCTTCATCGGGATTCATGCCGAGCCACGCCATGCCCTCCAAAATCACATCGACCGAAGCTTGATTGGATCGTTCTAAATCGGTGTCTTCAATGCGCAAAATAAAGATGCCTCCTTGTGCCTTGGCAAAAGCCCAAGGGTACAAAGCAGACCGAATGTTACCCAGGTGGATAAAGCCTGTGGGAGAAGGCGCAAAGCGCGTGCGAACTGGTTTGTGAAAAGATGACATGGTGTGATTCGAATTAGAGAGCAGAGAAGCCGCGCAAGAAATCTGCTTTCAAGTCATCGAGGTGCTCTAGGCCAACTGCCACACGAATCAAACTTTGCTGTATGCCTGCCACTTGTCTTTGAGCTTCAGTCAGGCGGCCATGGGAGGTACTTGCAGGATGCGCCACCAATGTTTTAACGTCGCCTAAATTGGTGCACAAAGAAACAGTTCGCATGGCGTTCATGACTTTGAAAGCATTCTCGCGTCCCTGTTCAGGCGATTGCGCTTTCACCTCGAAAGAAAGCACTGCACCGCCCATGCCTGATTGTTGGGCCATGGCCAGTGCATGCTGAGGATGGCTCTTCAAACCAGGATAAAAAACACGAGCGACTTGCGGCTGCGCTTCTAACCACTGTGCCAAAGCCATGGTCTGTTCCGATTGGGCTTTCATGCGAATACCCAAGGTCTCTAAACCTTTTAAAACCACCCAAGCATTGAAGGGCGCCAAGGTCATGCCAGCACTTCTCATGACCGGGCCAAAGACATCGTCAATCAAGGCCTTGGCGCCGCACAATGCGCCAGCCATGACCCGGCCTTGACCGTCTAAATATTTGGTGCCAGAGTGAACGATCAAATCGGCACCCATCTCAAGAGGCCGCTGCAAAATAGGCGTTGCAAAACAATTGTCAACCACCAGCAATGCATGGCCAGCATGGGCAATTTCTGCCAAGGCTTTGATGTCGCACACCTCGGTGAGCGGGTTGGTGGGTGTTTCAGCAAACAACAAACGGGTGTTCGGTTGCATGGCCGCTTTCCATTCAGCCACCTGCGTTTGAGAGACAAACGTTGTTTGCACACCAAACTTGGCAAACTCACTGCCAATCAATTTGATGGTTGAGCCAAACATGGAGTGAGAGCAGATGACATGATCGCCACTTTTCAGCAAGCCCAAGCACATGAGCAAAATGGCAGACATGCCTGTCGACGTTGCAATGCAGGCCTCTGCACCCTCGAGGGCGGCCAACCGCACTTCCATGCTGGCCACAGTTGGGTTGCCAAGACGGGCATAGGTATAGCCCTCTTCCTCACCCGCAAAGCGGCGCGCCGCTGTTTCGGCATCGGGCTGAACGTAACCGCTGGTGAGGTACATCGCCTCAGAATTTTCGCCATACTGGCTGCGGTCGACTGCAGCCCGAACAGCCAAAGTGTCGATGTGGAGGTTGTCGGGCAATGGGTGTTGGCTCATGTCGGGCTCAAAAAAATTTTTGAAAATAGACTATTTAAATTGATGCTTAATTGGCATTTGGCAAAGCCAAGCGCGAACGGTCGGAGTCGGCTTCTGACTCATCTTGTTGCGATGGCCGATTTTCGTTCAAGCGCTCAATGTCTGCTTCAGACACATCGCCAGTGACGTAGATACCGTCAAAGCAGGAAGCATCGAAGCCTTGTACTTTGGGAAAGCCGGGCAAAACAGCGCTGGCCACAGCCAGCTTCATGGCGTCTACATCTTGGTAAATGAGTGCATCGCAGTCGATGATTTGGCGAATTTCATCGACCGATTTATTGTGCGCCACCAACTCGTCTTTGGTCGGCATGTCAATGCCATAGACATTGGGATAACGCACTGGCGGCGCAGCACTGGCCATGTAAACCTTGCGTGCACCGGCCTCGCGCGCCATTTGCACAATTTCACGACTGGTCGTGCCACGCACAATGGAATCGTCGACCAACAAAACATTGCGGCCCTTGAACTCGCTGGCAATGACATTGAGTTTTTGTCGCACCGACTTCTTGCGAACAGCCTGCCCAGGCATGATAAAAGTTCTGCCCACATAACGATTCTTAACAAAGCCTTCGCGATACGGAAGTCCTAGCAATTGCGCAAGTTGCGCAGCACTAGGGCGACTGGACTCTGGAATGGGAATGACCACATCGATGTCGCTAGGGGGGACGGTTGAGATCACGCGCTTGGCCAATGTTTCACCCAAATTCAAACGCGCCTGATAAACAGAAATGCCGTCCATCGTAGAGTCAGGCCGAGCCAAATAAACAAATTCAAAAATGCAAGGATTTAAGCTGGGTTCATCGGCACATTGTTGGCTGTGAAGCTGGGTGCTCATGTCGATGAACACGGCTTCGCCGGGCGCAATGTTGCGTTCAAACTGATGCATCGTTCCTTCAAGCGCAACAGACTCACTGGCCAGCATGTAGGTGCCATCTTTGCCCTTGCCAATGCACAAGGGGCGAATGCCAAAAGGATCTCTAAAGGCCAAGAGTCCGTGGCCTGCAATCAAGGCAATGACAGCATAGGAGCCCTTCACGCGTCGGTGCACACCTTGCACAGCCTTGAAAACATCGGCCGGCGTTAAAGGCAAACCACGTGTGGTTTTTTCCAACTCGTGCGCCAACACATTGAGCAAAACCTCCGAGTCACTCTCGGTATTGATATGGCGATGATCGGTTGAAAAGAGTTCCGCCTTCAAGGCCTTGGCATTGGTCAAATTGCCGTTGTGCACCAGCACAAGGCCGAAAGGTGCGTTCACATAAAAAGGCTGAGCTTCTTCTTCGCTGAATGCATTGCCTGCAGTGGGATACCTAACCTGTCCTAGGCCGCAGTTGCCAGGCAGAGAGCGCATGTTGCGAGTTCTAAAAACATCTTTCACCATGCCTTTGGCTTTGTGCATGTGAAATTTTCGGTCAATCTGCGTGACGATGCCTGCAGCATCTTGCCCGCGATGCTGCAACAGCAACAAAGCGTCATAGATCAACTGATTCACAGGCGCGTTGCTTGCAACGCCAACGATTCCACACATAGGTCAATCCATTCAGTCGGGCAAATAAGCCCCAAATTTTTCAGGCAACATGGGGCGCAAGCCCTTGAGTAAAGTCATCAGCATGGGCCCACCTTGCGATTCCAACCACCAATCACTTTCTTGCAAAGCCGTCATGTTCACCACAACGCTGATGGCCAACAACAAAATCAAGCCGCGAAACAAACCAAAAATGGCGCCCAGAATTCGATCAACGGGCCGAAGTCCCACCACGGAAATGATCTTTTTCATGAGCGCAGAAATTAGACCGGCTATAAAAACACTGGCAACGAAGACCAACACAAATGCCGCTGCGTAGCGCAGGGTTTCGCCAGAGTTCTGCATCGGCAACTTTTCTGCCACATCAGGTGCAAACCACTGCGCCAGTAAAAAGGCAGCAATCCATCCAATGACTGAAAGAACTTCGTAGACCAAACCACGCAATACACCCAGCAACATGGACGCAGCAAGCACTGCGAGAAGGATCCAATCGGTGGGGGCCATGAATTTGCTCGCCTTAGAGCTTTAAGACCGAAGTCTGCAAATTCAATTTGCGAATTTTTTCCGCTGTTTTGTCTGCCTCTTCTTTGGTCGCAAAAGGACCCACTCGAACACGAATCCGTTTGCCGTCTTTGGTGTCTATTTCTTGGGTGTACGTTTTAAAGCCCGCACTTTCAAGCTTGGCACGCGCCTCCTTGGCCTTGGCCAGATCTGCGTACGCACCCACTTGGACAACAGAGCGAACCGCTTCACCGGCCTTGGGTGACTCTTTGCCATCCAGCAAGGCCTTCGCTTTGGCGCCATCTTTGGCGTCAGTTGTTGCGTCAGTTTTGACCTCTGCCTTCAGTTCTTTTTGGGACTCAATTTTCTGTTCTGGCTTATTTTCAGGCTTTGGCTCCAACTTGGCTTCTGCCTTGCTGTCTTTAGGCACCACCTCTTCATGGGGGTCAAGCCCTGCAGAGTTTGTTAAGGCACTTTTAGCAGCGCCTGCTTGTCCGGCTGAGATGGCTTGATCTGGGGCCAAGGCTTCTTTGCTAGCACCCGTTTTGGCACTGCCTACTGCGGCGCTTAAAGGGCTGGTCTGATTTCGATCAGGAATGACGATGGGCGTGTCGATCGCTACTGGCCGCGGCTGGCTGTCAAACAGCAAGGGAAGTCCAACCACAGCACCCAAGACCAAAACGACCGATCCCATGAGTCGATGACGTGCACGCTTTCGAATGACCTCCACACTTTCTGCTGGCGCGTTGGAAAGCGCATCGGCGCCAGATTGGGTCGACGAAAATCGGCCAGGAAGTCGAAGCTTGAAAAAAGCCATGCGGTGGAGTCTCAATTACTCAGGTGTTTGGCATGCAGTTTGGGAATGCCACTCTGCAAAACGCCGCCCACCGTATAGAACGAACCAAAGACCAAGATTCTATCAGTGGGGCCTGCTGCTGCAATGGCTGCTTCAAGGGCTTTTTGAGGGGACGCATGCTGACTGGCTTTGACATCTTGGCGCGTGTTCATCTGAAGCCATTGGTCCTCGAGTTGGGCGGCCGTAATTGCCCGGGTCAAGGGTAAATCTGTGAAATACCAGGTATCCACCATGGGCAAAACTTTTTTGAGCATGCTTGGCAGGTCTTTGTCGGCCATTGCCCCAAACACGGCGTGGGTGCACGGATAAAAACCCATGGCATCCAAATTAGCGGCCAAGGCCGCCACAGAATGGGGGTTGTGGGCCACATCCAGCACCAAAACCGGTTCGCCGGGTACGATTTGAAACCGCCCTGTCAGTTCCACCATGGCCAAACCATTGCGAATGGCCTGTGCCGTCACTGGCAATTGTGGTCTCATGATTTCCACAGCGGCCAAAACACCTGAAGCATTGAGCAGCTGATTGGCCCCCCTGAGGGCGGGGTAAGCCAAACCACTGTAACGGCGACCTCTGCCAGCCCAAGACCATTGCAGCTGATCGCCAGAAAAATTGAAGTCTTGACCCATCAGCCAAAGGTCTGCACCCAACTTTTTAGCGTGCTGAACGATGCTTTCAGGGGGGACAGGGTCGCTCAAAACCACCGATTTGCCAGCGCGCATGATGCCGGCCTTTTCAAGGCCGATGGTTTCACGGTCATTGCCCAAGAGGGCTGTATGGTCCAAATCAATGCTGGTAATGATGGCGCAATCGGCATCGACCAAGTTGACCGCATCTAAGCGACCCCCCAGGCCCACTTCCAAAATGATCACATCAAGCTCGGCCTCCACCATCATTTTCAAGATGGCCAGGGTGCTAAATTCAAAATAGGTCAGGCTGGTCTCACCCCGAGCTTGTTCAACCTGATCGAAAGCGCTTGCAAACTGCGCTGCCGGCGGAGACTCTCCTAGCAAACGGCAACGCTCTTCAAATTGAACCAGATGAGGCGATGTATAAACCCCGGTCTTGTAACCCGCCTGAAGGTAGACAGCCTCCAACATGGCGCAGGTTGAGCCTTTGCCATTGGTGCCCGCCACAGTGATCACAGGCGCTTTAAAAGCAATTTGCATGCGATCGGCCACTTGACGAACACGATCCAAGCCCATTTCGATGGCAAAGGGGTGCAGGTTCTCGCAATGCGCGAGCCATTCAGACAAAGTTTTCATAAGGTTAAGATTGTCGCTGAGTACTGCTGACCTTATTCCAGAAAATGAAATACACCGCCATTGCCGTTTTCGGCATCTCCAACTGCGACACTGTCAAAAAAGCAAGATCTTGGCTCACCGAGCAGGGTTATACCCATGTCTTCCATGATTTCAAGAAACAAGGCCTTCCTGAACAGGCACTGGACCATTGGCTGAATGTGGCTGGCTGGGAAAAAGTGCTGAATCGAAAAGGCACCAGTTGGCGAAAACTCAACCCAGAAGAACAAGCCAGCGTGAAAAGCGCTGACACTGCCAAGCCCTTTCTTTTGGCCAACCCAAGCCTGATTAAACGCCCCGTGATTGAGTGGCATCAAAACAAAGTTGTCGAAATCACCATAGGCTTTCAACCAGAACTGTGGCTGGCGCGTTAAGTCAATGTTCGAATTTTTTCTTTCAGAATTGAAACCATGATTAAAACCCTCTCCGCTCGATTACTCTCTGCCACGCTTGCCAGTGGTTTGTTGTCAGGGCTTGCAGTTGGCCTGCCCGCTCAAGCCCAAGAAGTTGGCAACGTCATTAGCCGTACCGCCGTTTACCAACAAGTGTCCGTTCCTCGTCAGGTTTGCACCCAAACGCAAGTCAATGTGCCAGGCCAAACCTCAGGTGCAGGGGCTGCCATGGGGGCCATTGCTGGCGGCGCCATTGGCAATGCCATTGGCAAAGGCGAAGGCCGAGCCATCGCCACCATGATTGGCGTCATTGGCGGCGCCATCGCTGGCGACAAGGTGGAGGGCCCGCAATCTAGCCAAACCCAAACCCAGCAAACTTGCACCACACAGCAAGTCTATGAAAACCGACTCACGGGCTACAACGTCGTCTATGAATTTGCTGGCAAACAATACAACGTCCAGTTGCCAAAAGACCCCGGACCCACCATCAAATTGCAGATTACACCGGTCCTTTAAGCCCAACATGGCATGGTGCGGGGCTTAGGCAAGCCCCGCAATCGCCTAAAATAATGGGTTTAGTTCTAAACTTAAAGCCGCCCTCTGCTGGCTAGGACACCCGACCCATGACCACCGAAAAAATCGACCACGTTTCCGTTACCACTCAAGCCAACGTCTACTTTGACGGCAAATGCGTCAGCCACAACATCACGCTGGCCGATGGCACCAAAAAGTCAGTGGGCGTGGTGCTGCCTTCTTCACTGACCTTTAACACCGGTGCGCCTGAAATCATGGAATGCGTGGGCGGTTCTTGCGATTACAAACTCAAGGGCAGCACCGAATGGCAAAGCACTAAAGTGGGCGAGAAGTTCAGTGTGCCGGGTCAATCAAGTTTTGAAATCCGCGTGACCGAGGCCTATCACTACATCTGCCATTTCGGTTGATCCTATTCGCATTTGAAAGCACACCCATGGCAACCATTCTTCAACACATCCCCGCGGGCCAAAAAGTCGGCATTGCCTTCTCCGGCGGCTTGGACACCAGCGCCGCCTTGCTGTGGATGCGTCAAAAAGGCGCCGTGCCCTACGCCTACACCGCCAACCTTGGCCAGCCCGACGAGCCGGACTACGAAGAAATTCCGCGCAAGGCCAAGGAATACGGTGCCGAACTGGCTCGCCTCATTGACTGCCGCAAACAGTTGGCCCACGAAGGCATTGCCGCATTGCAGTGTGGTGCCTTCCACATTTCTACAGCAGGCGTCACCTACTTCAACACCACCCCCATTGGCCGCGCCGTGACCGGCACCATGTTAGTGGCCGCCATGAAGGAAGACGACGTCAACATTTGGGGCGATGGCAGCACCTACAAGGGCAATGACATTGAGCGTTTTTACCGCTATGGTTTGCTAACCAACCCTTCCCTCAAAATTTACAAGCCTTGGCTTGATCAACTTTTCATTGACGAGTTGGGTGGCCGCGCCGAGATGTCTGCGTTCATGACTCAAAATGGTTTTGGTTACAAAATGTCAGCCGAAAAAGCCTACTCCACCGACTCGAACATGTTGGGTGCCACACACGAGGCCAAGGACCTTGAGCACCTGAGCAGCGGCATGAAAATTGTGCAGCCCATCATGGGTGTGCCCTTCTGGCGCGAAGACTGCGTGGTCAAGCACGAAGAAGTCACGGTGCGCTTTGAAGAAGGCCAGCCTGTGGCTTTGAATGGCGTGAGTTTTTCAGATCCTGTTGAACTCATCTTGGAAGCCAATCGCATTGGTGGTCGCCACGGCTTGGGCATGAGCGATCAAATTGAAAATCGCATCATTGAGGCCAAGAGCCGCGGCATTTACGAAGCGCCAGGCCTTGCCTTGTTGTTCATTGCATACGAGCGTTTGATGACGGGCATTCACAACGAAGACACCATCGAGCAATACCGCGACAACGGCCGCAAACTGGGCCGCTTGTTGTACCAAGGCCGCTGGTTTGATTCACAGGCTTTGATGTTGCGTGAAACTGCACAACGCTGGGTAGCACGTGCCATTACGGGCGAAGTCACCATCGAATTGCGCCGTGGCAATGACTACTCCATTTTAAACACCACCTCAACCAACCTCACGTATCACCCTGAGCGTTTGACCATGGAAAAGGGCGAGTCCATGTTCACACCTTTGGACCGCATTGGCCAACTCACCATGCGCAATTTGGACATCGTGGACACACGCGCCAAGTTGGGCATCTATGTCCAAACAGGTTTGCTGTCATTGGGCGAAGGCGCCGAAATGCTGAAGCTTGAAGGTGGCAAATAAGCGTTAAATCACGACCGGTTCGGGTTCTAAGCGAATTCCGAATCGTTCATAGACACTGGTCTGTATGGCCTTGGCAAGTGTGACCACTTCGCCACCCGTGGCACCGCCTCGATTGACCAAGACCAAGGCTTGCTTCTCATACACAGCCGCATTGCCAACACTCTTACCCTTCCAACCACAGGCATCAATGAGCCAACCCGCAGCCAATTTGATGCTGCCGTCGGGCATGGGGTAGTGAACCACCTTGGGGTCGCGCGCAATGATGTCGGCGCATTGCTCTGGCGTGACAGTAGGGTTTTTAAAAAAGCTACCGGCATTGCCCAAGACTTTGGGATCGGGCAATTTTTGGCGGCGAATTTCACAGACCCAATCAAATATTTGTTGGGCGTTTGGTTTGGCAATGCCCGTCTCGGCCATTTTGCGCTCCAAGTCCAAATAGCCAACCACCGGTTTCCATGCTTTAGGCAAATGAAAGCGCACTCGCAAAATCAAGGCGCGTCCACCCAAGCCAATGCCATTGGGGCCGCTGCTGGCGTGCTTGAAGACAGAATCGCGGTAGCCAAAAGCACACTGCGCAGCGTTGAGTGTGAATATTTGACCCGTCACCAAATCGAGCGCGTCCAATGAATCAAACCGATCCTGCAGCTCAACGCCATAGGCCCCAATGTTTTGGACAGGTGAGGCGCCCACAGAGCCGGGAATCAGGGCCATGTTTTCCAGACCAGGCCAGCCTTGGGACAAAGTCCAAGCCACAAACTCGTGCCAGTCCTCACCGGCTCCCGCCTCCACAATCCAGGCTTTCTGGGTTTCAGAAACCAAGCGCTTGCCCGCAATTTCAACTTTAAGAACCAGAGGCTTCACATCGCCAGTTAAAACAATGTTGCTGCCGCCCCCCAAGACACAATGCCCTTCCTGCCAATTTCCCAGTTCTTTTTGAGCCTCTATGGCATCTGCCTCAGAGCAAATTCGCACCAAAGAATAAGCCTTGGCCACAATGCCAAAGCTGTTGTAAGACTGAAGGGCTACGTTTTGGGTCACGTTCATGGGAGAATTGTCGCATCCTCTGACTTGATTGTTGAACCCCATGCCATCTTTTGACACCGTTTGCGAACCTAACTTGGTTGAAGTGAAAAACGCGGTAGACACCACCGCCAAAGAAATTGCCACTCGCTTTGACTTCAAAGGCACTTCTGCAGCCATCGAACTGAAAGACAAAGAAATCACTTTGTTTGGCGACGCAGACTTTCAACTCACGCAAATTGACGAAGTGTTGCTCAACAAAATGGCCAAGCGCGGGGTCGATGTTCGCTTTCTAGACAAAGGCGACGTCCAAAAAATGGGGGGCGACAAAGTCAAGCAAGTTTTGAAAGTCCGCAATGGCATTGCCACTGAGGACAGCAAAAAAATTCAAAAATTGTTGAAGGAAAGTAAACTCAAAGTTCAAGCCTCCATTCAAGGCGATGCCGTGCGCGTGACGGGCGCCAAGCGGGATGAGCTTCAAGCGGCCATGGCCTTGCTTCGCAAAGACATCACAGAGATACCCATCAGCTTCAATAATTTCCGAGACTGAAAAAAAAGCGCCTAAGGGCGCTTTTTTTAACTTTTCTTAGCGCCTAACTTTGTTTCGGTGCCAGCAAGCAAACGGTTCACATTGTCGCGGTGCCGCCAGATCAGCAAAATACCCATGACACACAGCATGCCAAAGACAGCACCATTGAAATCCCACAACGGACCATCGCCCGCCATCGCGTAATAAACAGGCGCCAAAACAGCAGCCGATAAAGCAGCCAATGAAGAGTATCTGAAGTACCAAGCAATTCCAAGCCAAGTGACGGCCACGGCCAAACCCAACAAGGGAGAAACGCCCATCAGAACGCCCAAAGCAGTGGCCACGCCTTTACCGCCTTCAAATCTAAAGAAGATAGGATACAAATGGCCTAAGAATGCAGCCAGCCCAGCAGCCGCTGCAACGCCTTCTGCCAAGCCGTAAGCCGCGCCAAAATGAAGCAACACAGCCACAGGCACCCAACCCTTCACTGCATCAAACAACAAAGTTAAAACTGCCGCTTTTTTATTGCCCGATCGCAAAACATTGGTAGCACCTGGGTTCTTGCTCCCGTAAGAGCGAGGATCGGACAAGCCCATGAACTTGCTCACAATCACAGCAAAACTCAAAGAGCCCAGCAGGTAAGCCAACACCACCACGGTCAGTGGGTGTTGCATGACATCCATTAAATTTTCAGGCATCAGAATTTCGATTCAATTTGACTCAAAGGTCAGGTTGCAGGATCGCGGTGCGTCAATCGAATTTCATCAATTTCGGCCAATACTGGAGCTGACAACTCGGTGCCCCAAACTTTCACATCCTCTTCCAATTGCGCCACTGACGTGACGCCAATGATGGTGCTGGCCACCGACCAACGTGTATAGCAAAACGCAAGCGCCATTTGGGTGGGCGTCATGCCATTGTCACGCGCCAATTGGTTGTACAAGCGCGCAGCTGCCAAAGTGCTTGGACGTGCCCAGCGTTGTTTTCGCACAGACTCATACTTGGCCAAGCGCCCCATCGGTGCACCCGCCCCCTCTAAGCCTGTTTGATCGTATTTACCGGTTAAAGAACCAAAACCCAAGGGAGAGTAAGCCAGCAAAGACACACCCAAACGGTGGCAAGTTTCGTCCATCGCATTGTCAAACGTGCGATTGACCAAACAGTATGGATTTTGAACCGTCATGACGCGCGGCAAACCATGTTGCTCGGCCAGCCGAATGAATTCGTGTGTACCGTATGGCGTTTCGTTGGAAAGACCGATGTAACGCACCTTGCCTGCCTTGACCAACTTGGCCATGGCCTCGAGCTGCTCATGAATGCTGGTTTCAATGGCGGCTTTGGTGGGATCGAAATACATGGCACCGAAAGCGGGTACATGACGCTCTGGCCAGTGAATTTGATACAGATCGATCACATCTGTTTGCAAGCGCTTGAGGCTGGCATCGCATGAATTCAAAATGTCTTGCGGCGTCATGCCTGTGCCTTCGCGAACCCAAGGCATGCCCCTGGAAGGACCCGCCACTTTGGTGGCCAACACCACTTTTTGGCGCGCACCAGGCTTGTGAGCAAACCAATTGCCCAGAATGCTTTCAGTCGCGCCGCAGGTTTCAGCTTTGGCGGGCACTGAATACATTTCTGCGGTGTCCAAGAAGTTCACGCCCAGGTCAAGTGAGCGATCCAAAATTGAATGCGCTTCTTTTTCTGCCACTTGCTCACCGAAGGTCATGGTGCCTAAACAAATGGGCGTAACCTGAAGATCTGACGAGCCGAGATTGATTTTTTTCATCTTGATTAAAACTGCTGGTAACAAATTAGATTGAGTCAGAGTGTAAAACCTATTTCAATTCAACTGACCCTTGAATCACAAACCATTTCCCGAGTTTACATTTTGGTCTTTTGGCGCGCCCGCTCCTCTTCTTGCAAACGCAAGAAACGGCGCTGCACCTTGCCCGTGGTGGTCATGGGCAATTGCTCAATGAATTCAATTTCTTTGGGGTATTCATAGGGAGCCAGCAAGCCACGTACATGTCGCTGCAAATCTTCAATCAATCGGCTTTCAAAATGTTGGACATCTTGGGCAGCGGCTCTTTGCGCCACAAACTCTGGCGACAAGACCACATAGGCCTTGACCAAAGCACCCCGATCGGCATCGGGTTTGGGCACCACAGCGGCATTCATCACCGCAGGATGTTTGACCAAACAATTTTCAATCTCCCCGGGACCAATTCGATAGCCTGCGGATTTGAACATGTCATCGGTTCGACCTTGGTACCAAAGATACCCATCCTCATCTTGAATGGCGACATCGCCAGTTCGACACCACTGACCTGTGTATTTGGCTTGCGTGGCTGAAGGATTTTTCCAATAGCCTAAAAAGAAAACAGGGTCGGGCTGGCCATGCCGATCAAATCGGTTCACAACCACCTCGCCCGCTTCGCCAGGTTTGCAAACATGTCCTTGCTCATCTATCACAGCCACTTGATGACCAGGATAGCCGCGCCCCATGCTGCCCGCTTTAGAGGGCCAAAACACTTGGCAATTGCCCACCACATAATTGATCTCTGTTTGGCCAAACATTTCGTTCACCACCACGCCCAACTCATCACGGCAGTAGGCAAACACCGCGTCACCCACAGCCTCGCCCGCACTCATCAAACCTTTCAGCACAATTTTGTAATGCTGGCGTGGATGCGCTTGCGCCTTCATCATGGCTTTTAAGGCAGTGGGAAATAAAAAACTGTGCGTGATGCCATGCGTGTGCAAAATTTCAAAAGCAAGTTCGGGACTGAAGCGACCTTTGAATGCCACAATGGGTCGCCCAAAATAAAGCGAAGGCAACAACGCATCCATCAAGCCCCCGGTCCAGGCCCAATCGGCAGGCGACCAAAATATAGCTTGCGATCCTGTTGGCAACGAGTGCTTCAAAAGATTCACCTCAGACGATGCATGCGGCTCAAAGCCAAACCAATTTTGACTGCAAACGAAGCCCGTTAAATTGCCAATCATGGCTCTGTGTGGAATGAGTGCACCTTTCGGGTTACCCGTGGTACCGCTTGTATAAATCAAGATAGCGGGTTCGTCTGCTTTGGTTTGAACGGCCCTGAATTTTTTCTGACTCGACAACTTTGATTTTGGGAGTTTCAATTCTTTAGAAACATTCAATACCGTTTTCAGCCCAAGGCATTCTTTTTTCAAATTCGCCAAGATGGGGGTTGAAACCTCATCGCAAAGGGCTACCGCAGCACCGCTGTCCTCCACCCGAAACGCCAAAGCCTCAGGCCCAAACAACATGGACAGCGGCATGGCCACCGCACCCATTTGCAAAACAGCTATGTAAGCAGCAGCCGTTTCAAACCGCTGCGGCATCACAATGGCAACGCGGTCCCCTTTTTGAACGCCCAAGGCCACAAGTTGTATGCTGAGCAAATTGGCTGCCGTTTGCAATTGTGCAAAAGTCCAAGTCAGCGGCGCTTGATCACCTGTCTGATGCTCCAAAATGGCCACGGCATGTTGGTGCTGGGGTGAACGGGCCCAGCGGCCGCAGCAAACCTCCGCCATGTTGAATTTTGCGGGTACTTGCCAAGCAAATTGTTGGTGGACCGTCTCGTAAGCGTCGTTCGGGTGACTGACACGCATTCCCTGCCTCCTTATGATCTTGCAGTATGTACCAAGTTAAACGCCACTCTACTAGCCATTTTGTCCCATTGCGAGGGCATCAATACCATGTTCGTGAGTGGGGCAATCCCCAATCGAGCTTGCCCCCCGTGGTCTTGGCGCACGGCTGGATGGATGTGGCGGCTTCTTGGCAGTTCATGGTGGATTCTTTCAGCGATGCATTTTTCCAAAGCCGACGCATTTTGGCGGCTGACTGGCGCGGCTACGGCCTCACCCAAGGCCCTGCCACCGACAGTTTCTGGTTGCCCGATTACTTAGGCGATTTAGACGCCTTGCTCCTCCAAATATGCCCTGACCAAAGCATCGATTTAGTGGGTCACAGCATGGGCGGCAATGTGGTCATGATGTACTCGGGGGCACGCCCTGATCGCATTCGTCGCCTGATTAATTTAGAGGGCTTTGGCATGGCTGCCACGCGCCCCTCTCAAGCGCCGGGCCGTTTAGGACAATGGCTAGACGAGTTGCAGGCATTTAAAAAGGGCGAGTTGAACCTCAAACCCTACCCCGACGCAGCTGCTGTCGCCCAAAGACTGATGAAAACCAACCAACGTTTGTCTCAGGACAAAGCCGATTGGCTGGCACAGCACTGGGCCCAAGCTGACGCGCAAGGGCAATGGCGAATTTTGGGAGATTCTGCCCACAAAGTGGTCAATCCCTACCTGTACCGCGTCGATGAAGTGCTTGAAATTTACAAAAGAATCAAAGCCCCGACCTTGGTTGTCGAAGCCTCAGACGACTCTTTGTCACAGTGGTGGAAGGGCAAATTCACCTTAGAAGAGTTCCATGAGCGCCTGAAATCGGTCACAGATTTGAAAATCACCACCCTGCAAGATGCGGGTCACATGCTGCATCACGACCAAGCGGAGGCATTGGCCCAACTTCTAGAGGACTTTTTGGCCTGACTTGAATCGAAAGATGCCTCTAAGCATGAGAAAATCTACTCTTTCATAGATTCGGACACGCTCACTCATGGACGCAGAACACATCAATCAAATTGGCGCGAAATTGACCGACCTGGCCGCCCGCACAGAAGATTTACGGAGGTATCTTTGACTACGATGCCAAATCAGAACGCCTAAGAACCGTTAACGCATCGCTCGAAGATCCCACGGTCTGGAACGACCCCAAGAAAGCCCAAGAGTTGGGCAAAGAGAAAAAAGCCTTGGATGGCGTGGTTGTCACGCTCAATACCCTCACATCAGAGCTCTCTGACAACAGTGAGTTGTTTGAAATGAGCAAGGAAGAAGGCGACGACGCAGGCTTACTCACCATTGAAGTTGAAGGCAAAAAGCTGTCTGCCATTGTGGAGCAGCTTGAATTCAGGCGCATGTTCAACAATGAAGCCGACTCATGCAATGCATTCGTCGACATTCAAGCAGGCGCAGGCGGCACGGAAGCTTGCGATTGGGCCAGCATGCTCATGCGGCAGTACTTGAAATACGCTGAACGCAAAGGTTTCAAAGTCACGGTAGAAGACGAGTCCGCCGGTGATGTTGCGGGGATCAAGGGCGCCACCCTCAAATTTGAAGGTGATTACGCCTTTGGCTTAATGCGCACTGAAACGGGTGTTCACCGCTTGGTTAGAAAGTCGCCTTTTGATTCCTCGGGCGGACGCCACACCAGTTTTGCCAGTATTTTTGTCTACCCTGAAGTCGATGACTCCATTGAAATTGACATCAACCCTGCCGACGTTCGCACCGACACCTTCCGTGCCAGCGGCGCAGGCGGGCAGCACATCAATAAAACAGATTCTGCGGTTCGTTTGACACACATACCCACTGGCATTGTGGTGCAGTGCCAAGATGGCCGCAGCCAACACAGCAACCGCGATGTCGCATGGAAACGTTTGCGTTCGCGCTTGTACGATTTCGAAATGCGCAAACGCATGGAAGCCCAACAAAAATTAGAAGACACCAAAACCGATGTGGGTTGGGGTCATCAAATTCGAAGTTATGTGCTCGATCAAAGTCGCATCAAAGATTTACGCACCAACGTTGAAACCTCCAATACTCAAAAAGTATTGGACGGCGACTTGGACGCATTCATTGAAGCCTCGCTCAAACAAGGTGTTTGAAAGCGCAGGCCCTGCCAGCGCTTCAACCCAACCCATGGAGATTTTTTTGTGATGCTTGAAGAACAATCAAAAACAATTCGGCGTGTTGATTACACTGCGCCTGCGTTTTGGATCGATACCGTTGATCTCACATTTGATTTAGACCCCGCCAAAACGCGAGTTCTGAACAAAATGCGCATGCGCCGTAACCCCGATGTGGCGGCACAAGCACTGCGCTTGGACGGCGAAGATTTGAACTTGGCCCGCGTCATGGTCAATGGCGCAGGAACCTCCTTCAAAATGGACGACAACCAACTGGTCCTTGAAAATTTACCCGAAGGCAATGAGGCTTTTGATTTGGAAATTTTCACCACTTGCAACCCTTCTAAAAACACACAGCTGTCTGGCTTGTACGTCAGCAACGATTCCTTTTTCACGCAATGTGAAGCAGAAGGGTTTCGACGGATCACTTATTTCCTAGATCGACCCGATGTCATGGCCAGCTACACAGTGACATTGCGCGCCGATGCGCAGCAATATCCTGTGCTGCTGTCCAATGGCAATTTAATGGAACAAGGACTCTTGGAAGAGGGACGCCACTTCGCCAAATGGACTGACCCGCACAAAAAACCCTGCTACTTGTTCGCTTTGGTGGCTGGCAAGCTGGTGGCACGCGAGCAGCGCATTGTTTCTCGCTCAGGCAAAGAACACTTGTTGCAAGTTTTTGTTCGCCCCGGTGATTTGGACAAAACAGAACACGCCATGAACTCCCTCATGGCCAGTGTGGTGTGGGACGAAGCCCGCTTTGGTCTACCACTTGACCTCGAGCGATTCATGATTGTGGCCACCAGCGACTTCAACATGGGCGCCATGGAAAACAAAGGCCTCAATATTTTCAACACAAAGTATGTGTTGGCCAACCCTGCCACAGCAACCGACTCTGACTACGCCAACATTGAAAGCGTTGTGGGGCATGAGTATTTTCACAATTGGACAGGCAATCGAATCACCTGCCAAGATTGGTTCCAACTTTCCCTCAAAGAGGGTTTGACGGTTTTCCGCGACCAAGAGTTCAGCCAAGACATGGCGGGCATCCAAAGTGCGCGTGCCGTGAAGCGCATTGAAGATGTTCGCGTGCTGCGAACCGTTCAGTTCCCTGAAGATGCAGGCCCCATGGCACATCCCGTTAGGCCTGACAGCTACGTTGAAATCAACAACTTCTACACTGTGACCATTTATGAAAAAGGCGCTGAAGTGGTTCGCATGATGCAGACCTTGGTCAGCGCACCTGGCGATGAAGAAGGCAAGCAAGGTTTTGCCAAGGGCATGACGCTTTACTTTGAACGGCATGACGGTCAAGCAGTCACCTGCGACGATTTTGCCCAAGCCATTGCTGATGCCAATCCCAACTCACCCTTAGCCCATCTTCTTCCGCAATTCAAACGCTGGTACAGCCAATCGGGTACGCCTAGGTTGCTGGCAGAAGGTGTTTTCAACAGCGAGGCCCAAACTTTCACGCTCACCTTGTCGCAATCCTGTGATGCCACAGCCGACCAGGCCCACAAAGAACCTTTTGTCATTCCTGTTTCAGTGGGTCTGCTTGATGCTGCCGGCCATTCCATTGCCGTTCAGTTGAAAGGCGAAGCTCAGACGGAAAACCTTCAATTCAGCAAAACATTGGTTTTGAGTGAAGCGACAAAATCCTTTGTGTTTGAAAATGTGTCGTCAGCCCCGACCCCCTCACTCTTGCGAAACTTCAGCGCCCCAGTCAATCTTGACTGTGAGCTCACAGAAGAACAATGGCTCACGCTTTTGGCCAATGACCCTGATGCCTTCAACCGATGGGAAGCCGGCCAACGACTGGCTGTTCAAGCTGCTTTGCGTTTCATTCGTGGTCAACACAACCCGAAAACAGAAGCTGTTTTAGGCAGCGATTACCTGCAAGCCATGCGCTTGGTTTTAAACCATCCCGATTTAGATTCAGCCTTCAAAGAGTTGGTCCTCACCCTGCCCTCAGAAACCTACATTTCTGAGCAGCTTGAGTCTGTAGACCCACAACAGGTGCATGCTGTGCGCGAGGCCATGAGGCTTCAGTTGGCCCTGTCTTTACAGGCAGAGTGGCAGGCTTGCTATGAGATCAATCGAGTCATGGGTGCTTACTCACCAGATGCCGGCTCGAGCGCCAAACGCGCCTTGTCGGGCATGGCTTTAAGCATGTTGTGTTTGGCAGCCGTGCACGAAGGTACTTCCATTTGGCCCAGCAAAGCTTTGCAAGCTTTCAAAGATGCGCACAACATGACCGACCGATTCAATGCCCTCATTGCATTGGTGATCAGTGGCCATGAATTGGCCACCCAAGCGCTGGCATTGTTCCATGCACTGTTCAAGAACGAGGCCTTGGTGATCGACAAATGGTTTGGCCTGCAAGCCAGCGCGCCAGATCGCGACGGACACATTTTGCCTATCGTGCGTCAACTCATGCAGCATCCCGATTTCAACTTGCGCAATCCAAACCGTGCGCGCAGCTTGATCTTCAGTTATTGCAGCGCCAACCCTGGCGGATTCCATCGAAGCGATGCGGCAGGCTATGTCTACTGGAGTGAGCGCGTCATAGAACTTGACGCCACCAACCCGCAGGTGGCTGCGCGTCTAGCCCGCGCCTTAGATCGCTGGAAAAAATTGGCAGAGCCTTATCGCCAAGCTGCCAAGGCTGCCATCGAACGCGTTGCCGCAAAATCAGACCTCAGCAACGATGTGCGAGAAGTTGTCACGCGCGCATTGGCCGAATGAACCTGGAGAAATCAATGACCCAGAAAATATCCCTGTCTCGCTATTTGGTTGAACAGCAACGCAGCAAGGGGCGCATTCCTGCACAACTTCGTCTCTTGTTGGAAGTGGTTGCGCGGGCCTGCAAAAGCATCAGCCATGCCGTCAACAAGGGTGCACTGGGAGGCGTTCTAGGCAGCGCAGACATCGAGAATGTGCAGGGTGAAATTCAAAAAAAGTTGGACATCATTGCCAACGAAGTTTTGATTGAAGCCAATGAATGGGGCGGGCATTTAGCGGCCATGGCCTCTGAAGAAATGGAATCCATTCACTTGGTACCCAACCGCTACCCCCAAGGCGAATACCTGTTGTTGTTCGATCCCTTAGACGGCTCTAGCAACATTGACGTCAATGTGAGCATTGGCACCATCTTCAGCGTTCTTCAAAAACCAGAAGGCGCCGAAGGCATCACCGAGAATGAGTTTCTGCAAGCTGGCAGCCAGCAAGTTGCAGCAGGCTATTGCGTTTACGGACCGCAAACCACATTGGTTCTTACGGTAGGCGATGGCGTTGCCATGTTTACCTTAGATCGAGAGCAAGGCTCTTTTGTTTTGACGCAAGAAAACGTCAAAGTTCCAGAAGACACCCAAGAATTTGCCATCAACATGAGCAACATGCGCCACTGGGATACCCCCGTCAAACGTTATGTGGACGAGTGCCTGCAAGGCAAAGATGGCGCGCGCGGCAAAGATTTCAATATGCGCTGGATTGCCAGCATGGTGGCCGATGTGCACCGTATCCTCACGCGCGGTGGCGTTTTCATGTACCCCTGGGATAAAAGAGAACCTCACAAAGCAGGCAAGTTGCGTTTGATGTACGAAGCCAACCCCATGAGTTGGTTGATTGAGCAAGCGGGCGGCGCATCGACCAATGGCCGAGAGCGAATTCTGAACATCCAGCCCAAGCAATTGCACGAGCGTGTCAGCGTTATTTTGGGCTCTAAAAATGAAGTGGAACGCGTCACGCGTTATCACCTAGAGGCATGAGATTTTGGGGTGCCGCAAATCAGATTCGTTACCTTACTTTCACCGTGCTAGTTGCGCTGTTGCCAATGGCAAGCGCGGCCGGGTCACAAGTCAAGTCCATCTCTGAGTTTGATGTGTCCCGTTACATGGGGACATGGTATGAAATTGCCAAGATCCCAAATTGGTTTCAGCGCAAATGCATTCAAGGCACGCAGGCCCGATACAAAATGTGGGGGCCCACTCAAATTGAAGTGAACAACAAGTGCACCACCGCTTCGGGTGAAGAGATACAGGCCATCGGACTGGCAAGACCCAATGGCAGTGGCCTGCCCGCGCAACTTGAAGTTCGCTTTGCGCCAGAATGGACCGCTTGGCTGCCCATGGTTTGGGGCGCTTATTGGGTTTTAGATCTAGACCCAGACTATCAACTTGCCGCCGTAGGCGATCCCTCCAAGTCCTACCTTTGGATTTTGTCCAGAACGCCGCTTGTTTCTGCTGAACGATACGACGCCGTCCTAAAGCGCTTGAGCTTGATGGGTTTTGACATCACAAAATTAGAAAAAACACGCCAAAATTGAAATTGCAGACCAGTTGAGATAGCATGCAAACTCAACTTTGTAGGAGTCATTTATGCAGCATCGTGCCCTTTCCGCCCTGATCATCTCCTTGGCGTTTCTTGGTTTGACCCCTCTGGCCAACGCGCAGGCGGCTGATCCTGCGGTCAAGAAATCCGAGTCTGGTATTTGTCACGACAAAACAAGCCCAAGCTATGCGCCAACTAAAAAGTTTGAAGCATTTGCCAACATGGATGCATGCCTCAAAAGCGGTGGCCGTGCACCAGCCAACGCAACAGCGCCAGAGCCTGTGCTTGTGAAGAAATCAGACAGCGGCATTTGCCACGATAAAAGCAGCACCAGCTTTGAGAAAACACAAAAGTTCACCGCCTTTAAAACGCTGGACGAATGCGTCAAAAGCGGCGGCACGCTTCCAAAGAAATAAAGCACAGTGACTCAGCCACTGAAGCTGGGGGCTTTTCAACTGAGTCTTTAACGCACCAATTGACAAGGCGCCTTGATGTGCCTTGTCGCTCTTTGTTCATCACAGTGCTGAATGGCTTTGCGCTCTGCAACGGCAGTTAACTTGACAAAGATAGAACACGCAAAAGCCATTTTGGCGTCTTCTGTTCTGCTGTCAAATGCGGCAGCGCACTGGCCAAACTTGCCCAAGTTAGGTTTGTTTGCTTGCCAGCTGAGTTGGAGTGACTTGGGCAACAATTCAGGTGCAATGTGCTTTGGCTCTTCGGCCAAAGCCGAAATTGGCAGCAGCACCAAGCAAGCGAACCACGCCAAAAACAGCTTCTTCACGCTCATTGAATTCATGCAGGCATGCTACCAAAACTGCCAGAGATCACAAGGCTGTTTAGCACAACCCTTGATGCGCATCAACCCACAATACCCCGTTTACGCATTTCACTGATTTGATCTGCAGTGATTCCAAGGTCTAACAGCACTGCGTCTGTATCCTGCCCCAAGCTTGGGGCATTGCGCCGATGTTGTCCAGGCGTTCTGGACAACTTTGGAACCATGCCGGGCACTTTCAAAACGCTGCCATCGCTCATGCTGACATCGGCCAACATGCCGCGTGCCAAGTAATGTGGGTCGGCCGCAATATCTTCTACGGTGTAAATGCGACCAGCAGGGACAGCAGCTTGATCAAGAACAGCAAGCACTTCAGTCACATTGTGTTTGGAAGTCCATGCACCAATGGCGGCGTCAATTTCTTCTACCCTTTTCACGCGTCCTGCGTTGTCAGCCAATGCGGGATCGGCTCCTAAATCAACACGTCCAATGGCAGCCATCAATCGCTTGAATATGCTGTCGCCGTTTCCTGCAATCAAGGCGCATTTGCCATCTTTGCACAGGTAGGCATTGCTGGGGGCAATGCCAGGCAGCGCACTGCCTGCAGGCCCGCGCACTGCACCAAATGCACTGTATTCAGGCAGCAAACTTTCCATGCAATTGAAAACTGCTTCATAGAGTGCCACATCAATGACTTGTCCCAGCCCGCTTCTTTGTTTTTCGTGAAGCGCCATCAGAATTCCGATCACGCCATGCAGCGAGGCCAAGGTATCGCCAATGCTCACGCCCACTCGAACCGGCAAACGCCCTGGCTCTGCACTGAGGTGACGCAAGCCGCCCATGGCTTCCGCCACAACGCCAAATCCCGGCTTGTCTTTGTAAGGGCCTGTTTGACCATAGCCACTGATGCGCAGCATGATCAAACCAGGATTGAGCTCAAGCAAGGCGTCAGGGCCCAAGCCCCAAGACTCCATGGCACCTGGCCTGAAATTTTCAATCAGGACATCGGCTTCTTTGACCAGCTTGCGCACGATGGCTTGTGCTTCTGACTGCCGTAAATCGAGCGCCAAGGAGCGCTTGTTTCGCGATTGAACCTGCCACCAAACCGAGGTGCCGTCTTTGATCAGACGCCATTGCCGCAAGGGGTCGCCCGCACCGGGGGGTTCAATTTTGATGACATCCGCACCAAAATCAGCCAAGGTTTTGGCAGCGAAAGGGCCGGCGATGAGTTGGCCCAACTCCACCACCTTCAGACCGGCCAATGCCCCAAGGGGGTGTTTGAATTCAGTCGTCACTTAAACCGGTTCTTCAATCAAGGGGGCTGCGGCCAATGGATCGTGGTTCTGTGAAGACTCTGCTGCATGCGTACCCAGCGCCACAGCCCTGAAAATTTCTCGCAACATTTTCTTTTCGGGCAGCGTTAAGGCGCGCGTTAAACGATGGCGCATGCGCAGCAACAGTTGGCGATCAACTTCTTGAGGAATACCTCGGCTGATGTGCAGGGCATCACGCAGTTCTTCTCGCTTATCCTCTGGCTCGTCATCCCACCAAGAAACAATGACTTCCGTGATGGATTCACGAACGACTTCAGGGTCTTCTTGCACCTGAGCGGCCACTTTGTTAACCGAGCCCTGCAGCATGTCCGCCAGAGATTTTGATTGAACAACAATTCGCCGATCTGCTTGAGACAACAAGCGCCCCCAACCCGGATCCGATTGGTGCAATTGCTGCATGTTACTGGCTGCATCATCTGCCAAGATGTGAACCTGCATGCCAGTGAGTTGAGCATCGTCAATGGCTGTTAAAAAACGCTCATCGTCAGTGGCCAGCAACACATGGTCGCAGGCCTTGCTTTCTGCAAGCCGACTTAAATCTTGACCGATTGACTTCAGCAATGAGATACCACCATCTGAATCGTGCGACAAAACTTTTCGGACAATTTGGCCATCGACGTCCAAAGTTTCATTTTCTTCAGCGTACCAATAAATTCGTTTGATGCTGATATCCAAACCAGCATGCCCCAAGGCACCGGTCAAGAATTGAGCCAAATCGAACCGATTCAGCGCATCTTGCTTGGGTCCGGTTTGGTTGTGTTGTGCAAGCCAAACTAAAAATCTGGCGTCGATCAAAGCGATGCACGAGCCGCCCTGTTGATCGAGGGGTTGACGGTGTGCATCTTTAGAAGAATGAGAGAAATAATCGCGTTTCATCGCAGCCTTTGAAGTTTTAAGATAATTTAACGAGGCGCCCTAAAATTGGCGCTCCTCGACGTAGCGGGTCTGCGAACCCAGACTGTATTTTAACGACCTCGCGCTTCAAAGCTTGAATTTCCGGCTTTAAACTCGGGGATTATTGATTTCCACCCATCTAAATCACATGTCCCATTACGATATTTACGCCATTGGCAACGCGCTGGTCGACTCAGAATACGAGGTCACAGACGCTCTTCTCAAATCGATGGGCGTGGACAAGCGCCACATGACCCTGATTGACACGCCGCGTCGCGCCGAATTGCTGCATCACGTCAAGGCTATGACGCCCCGCCAAACTGGCGGTGGCTCGGCAGGCAACACGGTTGTAGCCTTGGCCCAACTCGGTGGCAAGGCTTTTTACTCATGCAAAGTTGCGCACGATGATTTGGGCGACTTTTACGTCAAGGATTTACAAGCTCGCGGCGTCGATACCAATCTGAATCACACACGTGCTCTGGACGGTCAAACAGGCAGCTGCATGGTTCTGGTCACCCCTGACGCCGAGCGCAGCATGTGCACCTTCTTGGGCGTTTCAGCCGAATTGGACGACAAAGCCCTGCACCCTCAAGACATCGTCAAATCAAAAATTTATTACATGGAAGGCTACTTGGCCGCCTCGCCAACAGGTTTGAATGCCGCACTCCAAGGCAGAAAAATTGCAAAAGACGCTGGCGTCGCTTTAGCCCTGACCCTCAGCGATGTCAGCATGATTCAATTTTGCAAAGCAGGGCTGGATGCCATGCTGGGTGACGGTGTCGATTACTTGTTTTGCAACCAAGAGGAAGCCCAAGTTTGGTGTGGCTCGGACGATTTGAATGTTGTGAAACGCACATTGCAAAATTTGGCCAAAATGGTTTGCCTTACACGCGGGCCTGAAGGCTCCGAAATTATCACAGCAGAGCAAACTTGGCACGTACCTGCTGACAAGGTCAAAGCCATTGACACCAATGGCGCAGGCGACATGTTTGCAGGTGCATTCTTGTATGCCATATCACGCGGTTATTCGGCTGACAAAGCAGCCTACCTTGGCAATCATGCCGCCGCCGCCGTGGTCAGCCAACATGGCAATCGCTTAACGCTGGGACAGCTGAGTACCATCAAAGCGTACGCGCTGCCTCCGCTCAAATAATCAAAAGGTTTCTGCCTGCGACAGTGGCAACGCAGCGGCATCTTTGGCCGCCAGAACGGGCGCAGCAAACCCCTCGGGCAAAGGCCACTCAATGCCCAGTGCAGGGTCATTCCAAAGCAAACTGCGCTCATGCTCTGGGTACCAATAATCGGTGGTCTTGTACAAAAATTCAGCTGTTTGACTGAGCACCAAGAACCCATGTGCAAAGCCTGGGGGCACCCAGAGTTGAGTGGCTGTTTCTGCGCTCAAATGACACCCCGCCCATTGCCCAAAGGTGGCTGAACCCTTTCTCAAGTCGACTGCAATGTCAAAAACCTCACCCTGAACCACTCGCACCAATTTACCTTGCGCATGCTGAATTTGATAGTGCAGTCCGCGCAGCACGCCCTGCGATGACAGGCTGTGGTTGTCTTGAACAAATTCGACCTTCAGGCCCGTTGCTGACTCAAAATCGCGGGCGTTGTAACTTTCATAAAAGAAGCCACGTGCATCACCGAAAACTTTGGGTTGAAGGATCAATACCTCTGGCAGATTGGTGGGCGTAACGGTGTAGGGCATCAATGAGACTTCAGTAAATTCAGCAAGTATTGACCATAGCTGTTCTTGGCCAAGGGAGCGGCCAGTTTTTCTAACTGTGCCGCATCAATCCACTTTTGGGCGAATGCAATTTCTTCAGGACAGGCCACCATCAGGCCTTGTCTCTTTTGCAAGGTGGCAATGAATCCTGCCGCCTCAAGCAAACTGTCGTGCGTCCCAGTGTCAAGCCATGCATAACCTCGGCCCATCATTTCTACATTGAGCTGTTTCTGCTCTAAGTAACAACGGTTCACGTCGGTGATCTCTAGTTCACCCCGAGCAGAGGGCTTGATGTGAGCGGCAATATCGCACACTTGTTGGTCGTAAAAATAAAGACCGGTCACAGCGTAATTGCTTTTGGGCTGTTTGGGCTTTTCTTCAATGCTCAATGCACGCCGCTGCTCGTCAAAAGCCACAACACCATAACGCTCGGGGTCGAGCACGTGATAAGCAAAGACGCTGGCACCGGATGTTTGCGCATCAGCCCTTTGCATGAGCTTGACCAAGTCGTGGCCATAAAAAATATTGTCGCCCAAGACCAATGCACTGGGGTGCTTGCCCACAAATTCTTTGCCAATGATGAAGGCTTGCGCCAAGCCATCGGGGCTGGGTTGCACCGCATACTGAATGTTCATTCCCCATTGACGGCCATCACCCAACAATTCCGAAAAACGCGGTGTATCTTGAGGTGTACTGATCAGCAGCACATCTTTGATGCCCGCCAACATGAGCGTGGTCAGCGGGTAATAGACCATTGGCTTGTCATACACAGGCATCAGTTGCTTGGAGACAGCTTGTGTCACAGGGTACAAGCGAGTCCCTGACCCGCCCGCCAAAATAATGCCTTTGCGTGTATTCATCCAGCGATTTTGCCACGACTCACCGTCAGATCAAGCCATATGCACTTATGCTTGGGACCTATGTCGTTTAAAGATCTGGGCCTGTCGCCCGAGTTGCTCAAAGCACTCAAACCCAAAACTTACCCAAGCCCCACTGAGGTTCAACGGGAACTGGTTCCCGCTGCACTGAAAGGCCAAGATGCTTGGGTGACCGCACCCACGGGGTCTGGCAAAACCTTGGCCTACGCTCTTCCGTTAATTGAGCATTGGGCGCATTCAATCTCAAAAAATGAAGCACCCGGACTTTCGAAGTCAGGCTACCTCAGGACGACCAAAACCACTCAATCTGTGGTCTTGGTACCCACTCGTGAATTGGCGGTTCAGGTCAGTCAACTGTTTATGAGCCTGGTTTCCCAGTCGGGCCATCTGTGCAAAATCACGGTTGTCTTTGGCGGCGTTTCGATCAACCCTCAAATGATGGGCCTGAGAGGCGGAACAGATATTTTGATTGCCACACCTGGCCGCTTAATTGATTTGCTAGAAAACAATGCCCTGAAATTGTCAGGCGTGCAAACCTTGGTTTTGGATGAAGCCGATAAATTGCTAGAACTTGGCTTTCAAGAAGAACTTCAATACATCTTGAACCTGCTTCCATCGAAGCGGCAAAATTTATTTTTGTCGGCGACCAGACCCCAAAGCATGGTGGCATTGGCCCAAGCCCTTTTGCACGATCCCCTTGAAATTCACATCGAAGGCGAAGCGCCCCAACCTGTCGAAATTTTGCAGCGTGCCATCTACACCGATGTCGCCAAACGCACACAGCTTCTCAAACACTTGCTCAAAGAAGAACATTTGAAACAGGTCTTGGTTTTTGTCGCCACTCAGCACAGCAGTGACATGGTGGCCGCCAAATTGCGTGTTGCGGGCATTGCTGCAGAGCCCTTTCATGGGCAACTGAGTCAGGGTAAAAGACAGCAAGTGTTGGCAGACTTCAAAGCTCAGCGCGTCAAAGTGGTTCTTGCTACAGATCTGGCTTCGCGCGGCCTAGACATCGAAAAACTACCCGCCGTCATTAACTTCGACTTACCCAGATCGGCTGTTGATTACACCCATCGCATCGGCCGCACTGGCCGCGCTGGCGAGTCGGGCTTGGCCATCAGCTTTGTGACACCTGAATCCTTGAGCCATTGGGCATTGATTGAAAAACGCCATGCCGTGAAACTAGAAAGAGAAACCATTGAAGGTTTTGAAGCCAGCTCGCCGGTTCCAGAAAATGAAAATGGCAATGGCGGAATCAAGGGCAAGCGCCCTAGCAAAAAAGACAAATTGCGTCAGTTGGCTGCAGCGGAGAAGCAATTGGCCCCGTGATTGAGTCGACTTAAAAAGGCGCAGCAGATCCGAATCGACGGTCTCGTTTTGAGAACCACTCCAAGGCCTCATTGAATTGTTTCGCACTGAAGTCTGGCCACAAGGTGTCAATGAAGAAAAGCTCAGCGTATGCCGCTTGCCAAAGCATGAAATTGCTAACGCGGGACTCTCCGCCCGTTCGAATGAGCAGATCCATCTCGGGTGCACCTGCCGTACTCAGGAATGGCGCGAGTTGGGCTTCTGTGAGTTGGTTGATGCTAACTTCAGGATTGACGCGCTGCCAAGATTGGGCTGCCTGAACAAAATCCCACCGACCACCATAGTTTGCGGCCACTCTGAGAGTGATCCTGGTGTTGTGTTGTGTTTGTTCTTCAGCGCGGAAAATCAAATCTTGCAATTCAGAGCTGAATTTAGATTTGTCCCCGACGATTTTCAGGCAAACACCATTACTTTCCATCTCGTCCACTTCTTTTTGCAGGTAACTGGCAAAAAGGCTCATCAAAACGGAAACCTCCTCGGGCGGACGTCTCCAATTTTCGGTACTGAAAGCGAACAAACTGAGGTGCGCAATGTCACATCTGATACATGATTCCACAACCGCCCTGACACGCTTTGCACCCGAAGCATGCCCCAAAGCGGCAGGTAACAGACGTTTTTTAGCCCATCGGCGATTGCCATCCATGATGATGCCGACGTGCTTTGGAAGGGGATTAGATGACAAACGAATTAACTTATAAAAAGACAAAATGATTCTACAACTTCGTCACTCATTAAAAAGGCCGCTGAAAGCGGCCTTTGGTTAAAATTAATTTACTTATTTAAGCAATTAAAAACTTAGCGCGGTCTTGACCATCAATCCATTTAGGCGCTTTGCCACGGCCTGTCCAAGTTTGACCCGTTGCGGGATCACGGTATTTAGGGGCCACTTTGCCGCCTGTAGATTTTCCAGCAGATTTGGCAGCACCTCGGCCAGATGGAAATATATCTTGAACAGTTAATCCAAATTCAGCCACCAATTCACGTGCTTTGCCAACGGCTTCAGACAGCTCCTGCTGGCGTGCGGATGCAATAGCGTGCTCAAGTGCTTCACGTTGCTTCAATAATTCTTTGTAAGAGTTAGTCATAGTGTTCCTATTAAGATAATAAACTTGTTTAAATAACAAGATTCCGAAGAATATCAGGATTCTAATGCAAATAAATCAGATTAAGTATTTATAAAATCTATAAATACAATAATTAATTGATAAATTTAGCATTTACCTTGTCTATTCGACGACCCTCAATAGATAAAACCACAAAATACCAATCTTCACTTTGGACAATATCACCCACTTCAGGCAAATAACCCAATTCCGACACAATAAATCCACCTAAGGTATTGAATAATCCCCTTTCTTCTCCATTCAATTGCTTAATATCAAGCCTAGATTTAAGCTCGTTGATGGGCATTAAGCCATCTAGGACCCACGTGCCATCCGCTTGAGTTGAGGCCCATGCGTCTTCAACGGTTAATGGGCGCAACTCGCCGGTAATGGCCTCCAGTAAATCTCTGGGCGTTAATAAGCCCTGAACCACGCCATACTCATCCACCACAAAGACCATTCGGCCGGATTTATCGCGAAGTTGCTCCAAAAGGGTCATGCCACTCAAGGTTTCAGGCACAAATGTGGCGGGAAGGGCATAGGTTTCAACAGGTGCGTCGTCAGCATTCGACAGAGATACCAAGCGCGCAAGGCTGACCACCCCAATCACATCGTCCAAATTGCCGCGGCAAACGGGGTACCAAGAATGCCCATCAACACCCTCATTCAGTCCCGCCTGTGTCAAACACTCTGTGCGCGTCATATTGCCTTCAAACCACTTTATATCAAGGCGTGGCACCATCAAGGAAGTTAAAGGCCGATCGTCCAAATGAAAAACATTTCTCACCATTTGATGTTCATGCTCTTCGATCAATCCAGCATCCACGCCCTCTTCTAGGCTGGCTGTAATTTCCTCTTCAGTCACGGCACGATTGCCACGCGTATCAATCCGCAGCAGCTTCAAAACAGCATGGGTCGTGATGGAGAGCAAACCAACAAAAGGCCTGGCCGCACTGGCCAGCCAAGCCATCGGCCTAGACACAAGCCTTGCTACAGGCTCTGGATACAGTTGGCCAATTCTTTTGGGGACAAGCTCCCCAAAAATAATGGTTGTAAAAGTAATGGCCGCCACAACCAGTGAGGTGGCTGTGAAGCTTGCAGCGGCGTCTGAAAGGCCCCAACCGATGAGCCAAAGTGCAACATCACCACTGAATGCGGCCTCTCCCACAATGCCATTCATGACACCAATTGAAGTAATACCCACTTGCACCGTTGACAAGAACTGCGTGGGATTCTCAAGCAATTTGAGGGCAGCGGCAGCACCTTTGTCCCCCGCTTCCTCCATGGCAGCAAGCCTTGCCTTGCGGCTAGAGGCCAGGGCCAATTCGGACATGGCAAACACGCCATTCACCAAAGTTAAAAACACAATCAGTAATAAATCCATCCCTCCATTGTGCCAAGGCCTGAAGGCGAATGAAATAGCCACCTTGCCATGGGCCAAAATTAGGTAAAAACATCCACAATTGGGTTTTGTTGAGATTTTGGAAGCCAATGTCTGTTTATTGGATCGGCGATCTGCAAGGCTGCGACGAACCACTGGGTCAATTACTGGACCAAGTTGGTTTTTCAACCAGTCGCGACCGCTTGTATGTGCTGGGCGATTTGGTCAATCGGGGGCCCTCCTCCTTGGCAGTCCTGCGGCGCTTGTCCAAAATGGGAAACAGTGTTGAATGCGTTTTAGGCAACCATGATCTGCATCTACTGGCCCTTGCCGCAGGTGCACGACAACCCAGCCGAACCGACACGCTCCAAGATGTCCTAGAAGCCACCGACAGACCCGCATTGCTTGATTGGCTTCAAAACCAAGCCATTGCACTTTTCAAAGAAGATGTGCTGATGGTTCATGCGGGCGTGCTGCCGCAGTGGTCAGTCAGCACCACTTTAGAGCTAGCGCATGAAATTGAAGGCGTTTTGCGCGGGCCCGATGCTGCCGAATTTTTCATGAACATGTACGGCAATGAACCTTCCCAATGGCACCCTAACTTGAAGGGTTTGGACAGGCTGCGCTGCGCCCTCAATGCCTTTACCCGACTGCGCTTTTGCTCTGCCACCGGCCACATGGACTTTAAGGTCAAGGAAAACAGCGCCAAAGCACCCGAAGGCTATGTGCCATGGTTCGAAGTTCCCCATCGCCAAACCATTGGCACAAGGATCGCATTTGGGCATTGGTCTACCCTTGGCGCCGTGAGTCAAAAAGACATATGGGCCATGGACACAGGGTGTGTTTGGGGCGGATGTCTCACGGCCATGCAACGCGATCAGATTGACCATTCGCCACGGAAAATCGAAATCAAATGTCCGCCCTACCAAACACCTTTTTAAAACTGAGACGTCCAACATGGCTTGCTCTCT
>Ga0214921_10002030_pt1 | contig 33577 bp, 20 predicted proteins | sample LL1505_MetaG_FD_177992 | JGI IMG/M metagenome (GOLD analysis project Ga0214921, IMG submission 177992) | Freshwater microbial communities from Lake Lanier, Atlanta, Georgia, United States - LL-1505 | ecosystem: Environmental > Aquatic > Freshwater > Lake | place: USA: Georgia | collected... | reverse complement strand
AAAAGTTTGGCATGATGCAAGAAAATGTATTTCGGTTCGCTATTCAGATTAAGGCTGGCCGCACAGTTTTGGGCTGGAGTCAGACTGAATTGGCAAAAAAGGCTGGGATTGCCAGACCTACCGTGGCACGCATTGAGTCTTTCACCATGCAGCCGAAGCTAGAGACGGCTGAGAAAATCAAGGATGCCTTGCGCAATGCTGGTATCGAGTTTTCAGACCACCAGCCAGAGCGGGGCTTCACAATGATTGTCAAAAGCAATGCCCTGCAATCCCAACGGGATGAGATCAGCCGACAAGAAATAGAAGTAACCAAGAAAGTGATTGAACAGTTTTCAGGACTGATCAACAAAGGCTGACTGCAACGGTCAGTTAACGGAAGAAACACAGGAACTTAATTAATTCCTTTTGCTCGTTTTCCGTGAGAAATCAATGGCTTGTTTACACATAGGCCATCAAATACAAATTTCGATACATTTGGATACAGGATGGATACAGGATGTATCTTCATATTCCTGTCCGTATGGAATTTATCCAATTAAATCAATATCTTACAAATTTTACTGCCTGACTGCTTACTACTAGTCTGGTCAGCTCAGTACAAACCACTAAAGCCTGCAATCCGCAGAGCGCATTGGAAACAGTGCGCTCTGTCGAGTGTGGGCTTTTTGCTTAGCTCGCACTCGGTTCTTTGCAAAGAATCAGTTTTTTACATAAACCCTAAAAAGGAAACTCTCAAATGCCAATCTCAACGAACGGTACGATCATTGCCCGCTTGGCCGGTGGTCTTTACAACCAAACCCTGAGCAGCGCCACTTACAACGAAATGGTCTCGGCAGTTAAAACTGCTGCTGACATCAATGCTTTGGCTAACAGCCTGGTCGCTACAGACTTTGCTGGCAGAACAGATGCACAAATTGCAACTGTGTTGCTCACCAACTTGGGTTTAACCGGCGTTGCTGGCTTGAACAACTGGGTAGCCGCACAAATTACCGCTGCTGGCACTACTGGCAAAGGTGCAAAGATTGTTTCTTTGCTCAACGACTACTCCAACCTCACAGCTGATCCTGTGTATGGTGCTTCAGCTACTTCTTTCAACACAAAAGTAGACGCTGCTTTGGTGCTGTCCCAGTCTGTTGACTTCAAAGGTGGTGACCTGAACGCCGCTGCAACGATTGCTGCTGCTGCTAAGGCTGCTGCCGACAAGATCGCTGCTGATGCAAAAGCTGCTGCCGACAAGATCGCTGCAGATGCAAAAGCTGCTGCCGACAAGATCGCTGCAGACAAAGTTGCTGCTGAGAAAGTATTGACAGACGCTGCAGACAAAGCTGCTGCTGCTGCTTCCGCAGCTATCGATGCCGCAACAGTTGCTGACGCTGCTGTGACAAGCGCTCAAACAGTTCTTACAGCTGCTAACGCAAAAGCTGCCTTGACAGACGCAACTGTTTTAACAGCTGCTACAAAAACACTGACAGACGCAGTTACAACAGCAACGACTGCTAAAACTACTGCTGACAAAGCTGTGGTGGATGCAAATACTGCTTACACAGCCGCTTTGAACGTTGCTAACCCAGTTGCCGCTGATGTAGTGAACACCAACGCTGCCGTGTTGATCGCTACAAACAAAGCCGCTGTTGCTGCTAAAGCGCTGACAGATGCTACTGCTGCTGCTGCTGCTGCTAAGACTGCTTCTGATGCTGCTACAGCTGACGATAAAGCTGCTGCTGATGCACAAACTGCACTGAACACAGCCGTTACAGCCGCTACAAAAGCTGCCGCTGATGCTGTGACTGCTGCTGCTGCTTCTAGGACTGCCGCTGCTGCAACAGCTACGACAACAGACGACGCAACTGCTGCTGCTGCTGTTACGAATGCTGCTTCTAAAGGTGCTGGCGCTGCTAAGGTGATTGCTGACAAAGTTATCTCTGACAAAGCTATCGCTGATAAGGCAATTGCCGACAAAGCTATTGCTGACAAGGCAATTGCTGACAAAGCCATCTCTGACAAAGCAATTGCTGACAAAGCAATTGCTGACAAAGCCATCGCTGACAAAGCTATCGCTGACAAAGCCATCGCTGACAAGATCATTGCTGATGCATTAGCCATTGAGAATGCACCTAGATCTTTCACCCTCACTACTAGTTCAAACTTCGGAGCTGCTTTCACCGGCAGCGGCGGCAACGATATCTTCGATGGTCCTTTGGCTGCTGGCGCCCAAACGCTGACAACCGGAGATCAGCTCTCTGGTGGCGCGGGTACCGACTCTCTGATCGCAACTATCACTGGTTCTGTGACGCCCGCATTACTTTCAAGCATCGAAAACATCACGATTAGCAATACGGCAGCGGCTACTTTCGGCATGGCCAACGCTACCGGGACAACTTCCTTGACTCTGCAAAGCGGTACGGGTGGTGCGACAGTTACTGGGATTGGAAAGGCTGTTGGAGTCACGTTGTCGGATTCAGCACAAAACCACACTATCACTTACAACGACGTGAGCGGCTCGGCCGACTCGGCGACTGTGACTTTTTCCAACCTGACAACAGGTGGAACCCAGTCCGTTTTGGGTATTGAGACTTTGTCCATTGTTGCCGCAGGCACCAGCAACGTCATTACAGCGTTGACGGCTACGCAGGCGACAAGAATCAACGTATCGGGTACTGCGGATGTCAATCTGGGCACCGCGCTCGGCACCGCCGCCTTGACTGTTGACGCAACTAACGCCACTGGGGCTGTAACCATGGTGACCGGTGCTTCCACCGTTGGTCAATCCATCACTGGTGGTTCGGGTAATGACGTCATCACAATGGGTGGCACTGTAGCTGACTCAGTAAATGCTGGTGCTGGTGATGACAGGATCATCATTACAGCCGCCACTTTGACTGCAGCCGACACTATTGTTGGCGGTGCAGGTACTGATAACTTGGTTCTCTCTGGTGCTGCTGACCAAACAGTCTCTGATGCCCAGTTCACGCTGGTAAGTACTGTTGAGCGCTTGTCAGGTGCCACAGCCGCTCAAGGCAACACGGCTGGCGTTGACTTCGCTGTCACAGCCAACACGCTCGCAAGGGCTGCTGGCATTGTGCGCTTTAGTGACGCCGCATCCGGTGACTCGGCCTACAGCTTGACCTTGGGATCAGCTTACAACGGCACGGCTGTTACTTATGACTTCTCAGATGTTGCCGACACAGCTGACTTTAATGCAACTGCCGTTGGCACAACAGCCGTGGTGACGTTCCAAGGTGATGCAGACGGCCTTACCGCAGGGGACTCTTTAACGGGTGGTAACAGCTCAGGCGACACGCTGATCTTCAACTCTGCTGGTACTACAGGTACTATCGCTTCCGGCAACCTTGCTGGCATCGAAAGAATCAACGTCACTGCAACCAACGGTGCAGTCACTTTCATCACCGCAGATACGCAAATTACCGATTCATCCTCCACTGCCTTGGTTGTGGACGCTTCCGCAGCATCAGGTGCTTCAACCTTTACCTTCGCAACAGGTACAGCTCACGCCATTACCTATACAGGTAGCGGTCAAGTTGACAGCGTCACTGCTGGCGCTGGCCTTGACAGCCTGACCCTTGGTGCAGGTGATGACGTAGCAGTTTTCCTGAGTGCTAACTTGACAACAGATACAGTTGCTGGCGGCACTGGCAACGATACGTTGTCTATTTCAGATGCTGCAACTTTGACCGATTCCAAGTTCACAAACGTGTCAAGCGTGGAAACTTTGGCACTCGCAGCGGCAACCAACTCTGTTACCTTGGAAAACTTGGCCATGGCCGCAGGTATTGCAACTGTGACCGGCAATACGGGTAACGACACCATTGCTGTCAGCGCCTTATTCACCGGGCCACTGCGTGTCACCATGAACACGGGTGACGATTCGGTTGTTGTGACCGGCGCTGCTGTGCTGAGTGCCGCAGTGACCGAAACCGGCCTGACTGGAATGGACACCATCACTGGAGGTACTACCACCGGTGACGTCTTGCGCATCACTGCGGATGGCGGAACGGGTGTCTTCACACTCGTCAGTGCTATCGAAACGTATTTGGTGATTGGTGATGCTGGTGCTGTTGGCATCACAACCGCAAACGCCAACGCTGCCGTAGGTACAACGCTGACGATTGATGGTTCATCTTTGACCAGCGGCGTCAACGCGCTGACTGTCGACGCAGCTCTTGAAACGGATGCCAAGATTGTCGTCATCGGCGGCGCAGGTGCTGACTTCATTACCCTCACAGCCAACGGTGCTGACAGTGTTTCGGGTGGCGACGCCGGTGACACTTTCACAGTGACTTCTGCTGGCTTTACGCTGGCCGATACCATTTCCGGTGGCTCAGGCACCGACATCATCGTCATGAGCGACTCCGCAACTGACGTTGACGCTGATTTCACCTCAGTAACTTCGGTTGAGCGACTGACCTCAACATCGACAACCAGTGCCAACACGTTGACAGCAACAATTGGTGCGCTTGCGCAAGCTGCGGGTCTCGTTTCTATCATTGGCGGAATTGGCGTTGACACCGTTACAGTGGGCGCAGGTTACACCGGCACCATCCGTGTAACACCGACATCTGGCTCTGATGTCATCAACGCAAGCGCGACCACAGGTACGCTGCAGGTTGCAACATCACTCGGCAACATCGACGCTGCTGACGTCTGGACTGGCGGCACGGGCGCAAGTGACTCATTGATTGTCACTTCAGGAACTGCAACAGCGGCAACCATGGCTCAGATTACAGCTTTCGAGACAATCACCACATCTGGCGATGCAGGTGCTTTCTCGATCACAACCGCCGACGTGAACGTTGCATCAGGCGTGACCATGACTGTCAACGGTGCCTCGCTGGTAACTACCAACACATTGATGTTTGACGGTACTGCAGAAACCAACGGCAGATTCTCTATCACAGGTGGTGCTGGGGCAGATATCTTGAGTGGTGGTTCACTGGCAGACACCATCGACGGTGGCGCTGGCGCTGACGTTATTGATGGTGGCGCTGGCAACGACAGCATGAACGGCGGTTCAGGTAACGACACGATCACCGTCGGTCAAGCTGACGACTTCGCAGACGGCGGTTCCGGAACGGACACCTTGACCGTCACAGCGATCGGTTCTGGTGCCTTTGTTATTGATTTGTCAGCCTCTGGTGACCAATTGACAACGTACAACGGCTCAGCTAATGCAATTTTGCAGACTAACTTTGAAAACGCCCTTTTCACAACAATCACCGGCACCTTGAACGCAACCGCAGCCGCTGGTGGCTCGACGATTACAAGTGGCTCTGGTAATGCAACGTTGACTGGTGGCGCTGGTAACGACAGCCTGACCGGCGGCGCAGGCGCCGACAGTCTGGTTTCAGCTGCTGGCGTAGATTCATTGACCGGCGGTGCAGGCAATGACCGTTACATCATCACACTGAACAGCTTGGGTGTGATGGATGACACCATTGTTGACGCTAGCGGTACAGACACACTGGTTTTGACTGGTGCTGCACCTTCGGCAACCACACGCGTTGCTGTTGACTTGACATCCGCAGCCTTCGGTTCGTCGGTGATTGAAGTTCTTGATTTGACGGGCCTCACAGTTGCAGGCGCTACGGTTACGGTTGGCAACCCAACTACCCCGACCATTCTGGGTAGTGATTTTGCCGACAGCGTAACAGGTGGCACTGCGGTTGACACCATCAGCACAGGCTCTGGCAATGACACCATCACTGGTGCTGCTGCAGCCGACGTAATCGACGCCGGTGATGGCGCTGACACCTTGGTTTACCTGCTTACTGCTGACCTGATGAATGGTGGTGCTGTCGTCGATAGCATTACGGGTGGAAGCGGTGTGGACCGGCTGCTGGTTGGTACAGTTGGCACAAGCTTTGCAATCGCTTCTACTGATTCATGGGCTCGAAGCAATACGATCGAGACCATCACTTCAGTTGCAAATACATCCGCGGTAACTATTGTTCTGGCCGCTACTGCTGAAACAGCTGGTATTCGCACTGTTGACATCTCCGCAGCCATTACTGATACTGGAAATATCGTTGACGTAAGCCGCTTCACCGCCAACGGTGTGACTATCACCACCGGTGTTGTTGCGACAACAGTTATCGGCGGTTCTGGTGCAGACTCCATCACTGGCGGTACAGGGATAGATACCCTGACTGGTGGTAACGGTGCGGACACGATTGTTGGTGGTGCAGGTGCTGACATCATCTATGCTGATAACGCTGGTACAAAGCGTGTGGAAACAGTGACTATCACCTACGCAGCATCAGAAAACGATGTGATTACAGTGAATGGTGTTAACGTTACTTTTGCAACCGGCGGTAATCTGGCAGCAGCAAAAGCAGCGATGATCGCGGCAATCAACGGAACAGCTGCACTCGCAAATATAGTTGTTGCAAGTGCAAATGCTGCCGCAAGCGTCGTTGATATTACCTATTTGGTTGACGGCGTAACTATCGCTTCGGTTGATACAACTTCTGCGCAAAACGATAACGTTGTTGCGCAAGTCACTGCTGGCACAAACGGGACTGCCAACGGCAATGACGTCTTGACTGGTGGCGCTGGTGCAGACGTGTTTGTTTGGGGTGGCTCAGTGGGTACAGGCGGTAATGGTGCTGCACCATCGTCCACAGTCTTTGACACCATCACTGATTACACAACGGCCAGTGATGTGCTCAACTTCCGTGTGGCACTGACACTCGTAGCTGAAGGTACATCTTCAGCAACACAAGGTGTTGTTTCTGCAACAGGTTTGGTGACATTCAATGCGGCTACTGCTGCAACACTTACCGCTAGACTTGCTGCCACAGAAGCTGCAATGACTGCTGCAACTGCTGTCGCCGGCGAAGTAGCCGTGTTTGTTGTAGGCGCCGATTCCTACGTCTTTGTCTCTGACGGTGTCGTAGGTTTGGGTGCAAATGACCAGTTGATTCAATTGACAGGTATTGTTGCTACAACTGGTATCACGCTATCTGCTGGTGATATTACTGCCGTAGCTTAATTAGCAAGTTAATTAGTTTCGATACATGACTAAACTAAACCCCACTGCTCATAAGGCGGTGGGGTTTTTTCTAAGTGCATTCAGTGCATTTAGAATAAACCCCATGAACACCTTCCTCCACGTAGGCTGCGGCCCCAAGCGCAAAGACCGCACCACCAAAGCCCTGTCCTCTTGGAACGAGCTTCGCTTTGACATCGACGAGTCTGTTCAGCCAGACTTAGTTGGAACTATGACTGACATGTCTTCTGTTTCTTCTGAGTCAGTCGATGCAGTCTTTTCATCTCACAACATAGAGCATCTGTACCCTCACGAAGTGCCTCTAGCCCTTGCTGAGTTCCTCCGGGTACTTAAACCTAATGGAATTGCAGTCATTACTTGCCCAGACCTCAAGTCTGTTTGTGCTTTGATTGCAGAAGACAAGTTAACGGAAGCTGCGTATACATCTCCGGCAGGCCCCATTGCGCCCATTGACATCTTGTACGGTCTGCGCACTTCTATGGCTCAAGGCAATCTGTACATGGCCCACCGCTGTGGCTTTACCCAGAAGGTGCTGTCTGGCACCTTGCAAGCCTCAGGCTTTAAGTCTGTTGCCACCATGTCCCGTGGACACCCCTACTTTGACCTTTGGGCTGTGGCCAGTAAAGAGGAGTTGAATGAAGAGAAGATGCAGGCTATGGCTGTGGAGCATATGACGCCTGTTTGAGGGCAATGATGTACTGTGTTTTGGTTGAAATCAGCTTCGTTTAAACGCCTGTATATTCGATACCGGTTAGCGCTAGTCCTACAAGATTGATATTTGCTGTATTGAAGCTGGAGTCTGCAGCCAACACCACCAAGTCACCTGGTTTCATGCCATCGTCCAGCATTTTCACAAATGGCGCTTTGTCTGCATTGGTAGCTGGAAATCCAATCACATTCAGCCATAAAGTAGAAACGATTTTGTCGTTGGTGTTGGCTGCCACTGCACCCAATGCCAGTGCGCCAAGGTTGGCATAAGTCATTCCTTTATCAAGGTAGCTTAGGCCAATGCCAACATAAGTAGGATTATTAACGGCTGCTTTTCCTAGAACGGCACCAATTACTTTTGCTGTTATGCCAGCGTTGCCTGCTATATCAATGGCAATGCTTTTGTCTGTAAATTGAAGTCGCTCAACATTGTTAAGGGTGTCTGTGCCTTCTAGGCCAGACTTGTCTGTCACTTGAGTTTTGTTGTCAGTTGATAAGGTGTATCCAGTGCGCAAGCCTGTAAATACTGCCGTGTCGATACCAGCGCCTCCATCTAAAAGGTCGTTGCCTCGGTTACCTCTCAATGTGTTGTTTGCCGCATTACCAACTAAAACGTCATCTCCCAATCCGCCAAAAGCGTTTTCAATCACTGTCAGTGCAGCCAAGCTAAATTCACCCAAACCCACTTTAGATTTTTGGCCTGCATCTAAATTCAGTTGCACTGCAGTTTCAAGGGCACTGGCATTGAGTGTGTCAACACCAGCAGCGTCAGACAAAACTAAGCCGGTACCCGTAAATTCGTTCGTCAGCACGTAATGTGAATCTTCGTTGATTGCAGAGCCCCAAGCGCGCACCGTGAAACTGCTGTAACTTGCTTCAATACCTGTCACCTTGTCTGTAAGTTTGAGTGTCCATGTGCCTGCACTGGACTCCCCCAAAAATGCTGTAGAGCCGATGGTGAAGGTTTCTGGCCACGCAGTTTCAGGTACATTCAAGTTAGGCTCTCCATCCTTAAGCTCGCGAGTTAATGGGCGATCAAAAAGGGTAACTGTAGTTCCGCTGGGCGAAGTAATCGTGGCGCTTAACTGGCTAGGGCTGGTAGCACTCAAATTCAAGTCAAACTCCATGCGCTCAATTCTTAATGCATTGGTGACATTTGCCATCACTGTTTTACCGTTCGGGTCGTTATCTGGAATAAGCCCTTTGGGTGTGTTGGCAATGCCTTCTGCGCTAAACCAATTGGCAACAGTGCCCGCTGCCAAAGGCCATGATTCAGCTAGGCGCACGGCAGCAGAAACATCCATCAATCCATAGCCATAATCTCTGGAAAAATGCATGCCACCCAAGTTCCAGTTTGTGGCTTTGTTGTCCACCCAACCAGAGCTTGCGATGTCAACTTTTTTTGCAGTCATGGCCAAGATGGTGGACACATCTCGAAAGCCTAGTTTGGGGTTAGCTTCAAGCATCAAGGCTGCGGCCCCACCAACCATAGGGCCTGAGTAAGAGGTGCCCTGACTTTGGTAAGCGTAGTCACCATCTTTACCAGCCGTTGTGTTGTAGCCCTTGTCGCCCTGGACGTCAGCTGATGCGATGCCAAATCCAGAGTTCAGGGATTGGTCGCCAGACGAAACGCCACCTGGCGCAGAAACTAAGAGGCTGGCACCAGGCGTAGAGTAATCAGTATGGATACCTGCTTCTGTTAAAGCGCCCACTGCAATAGTGAGCTTGCTGCCAGTGAAGTTAGACAAGGCGGTGTCGGCTCTGTTGGCCCGCTCGTTACCGCCAGACACTTCTATGACCATTCCCAAACCACCACGCGCTTCAGTTGCTGCACGCATTAGCGCGGCGCCCCAATCTTTGTCTGATTGGGTGCCAGACAAGCCGAAATTTTCTGAAAAAGCTGGGTCAGCCCCCCAAGAATTGACACTGACACTGGCGCCAGCGGCTAGGTTGGCAAGAAATAGATTGGCGGTGTTCACACCATCTGCAATGGCCAAAGCGGGAACAATTTTTGCCCCATAAGCCACACCCACACCACCAACGCCATCATTGGCGGCCATGCCAACAATTGATCCGACGACCGTGCCATGAGAGTTACCCGAGCCTTCAAACCCTTTGCCTGTTGTGTTTCTGACTGCGTCATAAGTCAGTTCAGTTAACAAGTTAGCGACCAAAGACGGGTGTGTTAAATCCATGCCATCGTCATTGACAGCAACAATAACGCCTTTGCCGCTGTAGCGATCCCATGCAGATAACACGTTAATGTCTAGTCTAGAAGTGCCGCCTCGTTGACCCGTATTGACTAAATACCATTGTGAGGAAAATAAAGGATCGTTAAATGTTTTGCTCATGTTTCTAACTCACTTGATATTTAAAAGTTAAGCTGAATAAAGTCTATCAGAATTGCCTACTTATCATTGACAGTTAGCTCACTCTGCGCCATCGCTCAATCTCTTCATCAAATTGTCATGCCACCGTTGTCTGGGAACCTAGATGTTCAATGCCTTTAATCGTACGAATAAAAGTAAGCCTCAAGAACTGTTATTCTTTCAAAAGTTTTTCAGTTGTTTAAAGGGGTTGCTTTGAGTCAATTCACAATTACGGTCAAAGGTGGCGGCCTCATTGATGCTGCAACTGAAAAAAGCCTCACCCAATCTGCCAATTACGTTGCCAATCTCGTGGACAAATACATCGCTTGGAAGGGTGTTCTGGACATTGAGATTCAGGTCAAACCTGCCAGCGCACTCACTTGGTCCACAGCCAACGGGCTGATGCCTGCGCTAGGGCAAATAACTTGGAATGGCACAGGCTGGACCAATTCCACACTGAATGAATGTCTGACGGGTGTAGACACCAACACAAAACTGCCAGACGCTGGTTGCACCATTTACCTCAGCTCTGACGGAACCATCCGCAACTATGGCTCTCCCGTTTGGTTCGATCCCAACCCACAAATGGATGTCAAGCCAGACCTGCCTAAAGGCTACTTTGATTTCATCGGCGTGCTCACACATGAAATCTTCCATTGCCTTGGGTTCTATGGTGCTACAGATGAATGGAAGAAGTTAGTTATTCAAGATGGCGCACAGTCCTACTTCAATGGCCCTGTTACTCGCGCGTTGCTCGGTGGACCGCTTCCTCTTTCGCCAAGCGACAACAGCGATCACTATGGAAACACATCTTTAGCTGGAAACAATGTGCCAAGAGGTTTGATGTTTCAGTGGGGCAACTACGAGCTCAACCGCCTAGACATCGGCAGAATCGATTTGGCAGTTCTACAAGACCTTGGCTACCAAATTAAAACTTATGAGGGCCTGCCACTCTTTGAGTTGGCCGACAGTGCCCCAAACGTCACGGGCACAAATGCTTCAGATACTCTGTATGGCAACTATCAAAGCAATGTACTTGTGGGCTTAAGTGGTAACGACACTCTGGATGGTGGGCTTGGCATTGATACGGCAAAGTACTACAACCCTAAAGCAAATTTTTCATTTGATTTCTCCGCATCTAGCGTCAAATCGATTGTCAATCACTCTGGATCTGAGGGGACTGATAAGTTAATCAGCATTGAAAGGCTCAAATTCAGTGACACCAACCTAGCCATAGACTTAGAGGGGAATGCGGGTACAACCGCAAAAATTCTAGGTGCTGTATTTGGCAAAGAAGCACTTGCCAACAAAAGCTACGTGGGGATTGGGCTCAATTACCTCGACTCAGGTTGGACCTATGACAACTTAGCCTCTTTGGCCTTGGGTGCGGCAGGTGCAAAGACCCATGATCAGATTGTTTCCTTGCTTTGGAAAAACGTCATTGGCACCACTGCAACCACCAACGACAAAGCCCCCTACATTGCAATGCTTGAAAACGGCATGTCGCCAGGCGCACTGGCTCACATTGCTGCCGATACGACTTTCAATACAAACAACATCAACCTCACTGGTTTAGCCCTTACTGGGATTGAATACATACCCGTTGTTTAACCTGTGTAAGATGCTCATTTTTTAGAACGCACAGCCATGGCGGAATCAAGCATCAACGCTCAAGTTCAAAAGCAGCTTTTAAGCATACTGAGCCAAGCAGCCCCAGACAATGCGGCCGAGCAAGCTCAATTGAACAACGCCCTTCGACTTTTGTCTAAGTGGCGTAGCGTGCTCATTCAAAACACCTTGCTTCAACAACAAGGCACTGTGGTCATGCAAGGGCCTCTGGCTGGCATGGATTTTTTACCCCAGTCTGCTGAAGGCTGCCATATCGCAAAACTTCTGGGCTGTTACGAACAACCTTTACAGCCCTTCATTGAAGAGGCGATAGCAAGTACTTACCCTTGCATCTTAAACATCGGCTGTGCCGAAGGCTACTATGCAGTCGGCATGGCCAGAAGAATGCCAAGTACCCAAGTGCTGGCCTTCGATCTCAACCCCAAAGCCCAAGAGGTGTGCGTTGCGTTGGCTCAAAAGAATGCCGTGTCAGACAGGGTCAAGGTGGGAGCCTTGTTCAAGCCTGAAGACTTTGAAGCCTATCGCAAGCAAAAGGTATTGGTGCTGTGCGACATAGAAGGGGCCGAGCAGGATCTCCTCAACCCAGAAGTGGCTCCAGCCTTAAAGGGCATGGACTTGATCGTAGAGAGCCACGAGTGCCTCATTCCTGGCATTACGCAAACCTTGATCAACAGGTTTAAAGACTCTCACCAGATCACGCTGGTTCAAGACAATGGGCAAAGGCAGTTGAAAGATTCGCCTCCGTGGTTCAACAACTTGGCACACTTGGATCAGCTCTTGGCCACCTGGGAGTGGCGAAGTGGGGCTACCCCTTGGTTGGTGATGCGAGCCACTGCGCCAAATCTCTGAATTTCTAGCCATTTTCCTCAAGTCTCCTCAAGTTCCCTTAAGTTCTGCCGAAAGACAGTGATGTAACCTTCCCTCTCGCATGGTGCAGAGGGTTGGCTGAGAGTTGTCTCTCAGAAACATCAATTAAGGAAACGTCCCATGGCAACCGTCAACGCAATCTCAGTCGCAATTTTTAACGCGGCAGCCGGTGGCTACTCAGCGCAAATGGCCAGAGATCCCGAATCTTTTGCCTATGCCGCTGGACCGATTCTGCAAATAGACATCAGCAACGACTACCAGTTCGTTGAATTGTTAATGTCTAACTTGGGTGTGGCCACCTCCTCACCGGTGTACTTTCAGGCTAAAAGAGCCCTGGAGAATTTGGTCTACACCCAAGGCCGCGTTCAAGCTGTCACCACGGCCATTGATTTTTTGAAAGCGCAAGAATCTGCACCCAATGACTATGCAGCCATTGCCGTGAACTTTGCTGTCAAAGTGAACGCCGCCACCCAGTACAGCTTCGCAAACCCCACCGAGGTAGACATCACCAAGCTAATTTCGGGGGTGACGGGCGTAGACACAGACCAAGTCGTGATCAACAATGCGCTGAACTCAGTCAACGCCACGCTAGGCAAAAGCATTGAGTTAACGGTCAACACTGCACTGGCAAAGGCAGCAGCCGACAAGGCCTCAGAAATTGCCAACTTAAAAGCACAGTACGAGGCCCAATTAAAAGCCGCAACCGACAAAGCTGCAGCAGATTTGAAGGCTGCCAATGACAAAGCCATTGCTGATGCTGCCAAGGCCAAACTGGCCAGTGACAAGTTGCTGGCCGATGCTGCCGCGGCACTCAGTGCGGCCAACGAGGTAGCTGCCCAAGCTGCCATTCGTGCTGTGGCCGACCGAGCTGCTGCTGTGGCAGCAGTCGACAAGACCACCGACAACGCCGCGGCTGTTACAGCCTATTTAAAGACTGCGGCTGCCTCTTTGGGATTGACGGGCTACGAATCGATGACCGACACGCAGGTGTTGAACCTCATCAAGTTTTCCGACAATCAATCTGTGATTGCCACCATCGACATCACGGCAGACAATCCTGCGGCCATTGCCACTTATCTGCGCACCGCCGCTGTTGCCTTGGGCGTTGCTGGCACGGCCAACATGACCAGCGCACAATTGGTAGAGGCCATCAAAACAGCAAACGATGCACAAATTGCTGCGGCCCAGTTGGCCACCGATACAGAAAATGCAGCACAAGCCACTGCGGCAACCGCTTTGATTGCATACAACGCAGCTGCGGCCAAGTACGATGTCGATCTGGCGGCTTACAGGGTTGCCGACGCAGCAGCCCTGGCAGCCATTGCAGCCACCAACAGCTTGGCCACTGCCAACACGGCGGCAACATTGGCAGTCACTTCCCAAACAGCTGCCGCACTGGTCGTGAGCAGTGCAACTGCACAGCGCACCGCTGCAACTGCGCTTAAAGCGGCCACCGATGCAAGCAAAACCACGGCCGATGACGCCGCTGCAACGGCTGCCGTCACTTCTGCCGCCAACAATGTCACCAGTGCAACCAATTTCAAAACAGCCGCAGACGCGCAAGTCACCACCACGGCTGCTACGCCAGCCAACTACAGCGCCCGATCTTTCACCCTCACGACAGGCATCGACAATGGTGTCAATTTCACAGGTGGCATTGGCGGCGATACTTTTGGTGCAACTGATAACGTTGCGGGCACAGCCTCTACTTGGGGCGCTTTGGACCAAATCGATGGTGGCACTGGCCCTGGCGACGTCTTCAACGTAACCACAGCAGTTCCACTGGCGGGCACCCCCGCTGGCGCTACCGTGACAGGCATCGAGACAATGAATGTGATTCAAACCGGTGCAACTGCTGGTCTTGTTTTGAACACCTCCAACTTCACTGGATTGAACACGTTGAATGTCACTACGTCCCAAACCGCTTTGGGAGGTGCCATTTCTGTTGTAACAGCTTCAGCAACGACAGACGTCAACATTGCCAACTCCGTTGCCAACACAACGCCGGGTGCCATCACTGTGAATGGTGGCCGCAACGTGGCAGTCACAGGTTCTGGCAGCGCCATTGTGGTGGGCAATTCAACCGCGGGTGCCGGTACCAGCCCAGTCGGCGCCATCACGGTGACCGAGGCCAACGCAGGAACCATTGTCAATTCCATTTACGGTGGCTCCACAGTGACCGTGACAGAAACTGGCAGCACAGGCAACTTGACCACCATTGGTAGCGCCGCAGTCAGTGCCACTGGCGCCGTGACGGTCAATCGCACCTACACAACGGGCACAGTCGCTGTTGCAGGCGGCACCGCGGCAACACCCACCGGCAATGGTGTCATTGTGACCGGTGGTACCACGGTGTCAGTCACACAAACAGTGGGCACCAACACCACCAATGCCAACACGGCTGTGCAGGGCGCAGTGTCTATTACGGGTAGTTCTGCCACGACAGCTGCAATCGTGACGCAATCGCCTGCAGTGTCGGCGGCGGCGGCCATTCCAGCGGTAGCCAATACCTCCAATGTTGTCACTGCGACCAGTGGCGTGACCAACGGCACGGTCACAATTGCAGACGTCAATGCCAGCAGCTCAACCTTGCCCAACACCATTTCAACCGTGACCTTGAACAGCTATGGTGCTTCTACCATTGCCTCTAGAGCCCTGACCACTTTGAACTTGTCTGGCACTGGCGGTACCTTGAGCATTACTGCAGGGCCCACCACCACAGCCACCAACACCATCTTGGCACTGAATTTGGCAGGCGGCACATTGGGCGTGATTACGGACAGCAGCAACCAGTTTGCAACCATTAACGCATCCGTGTCGGCCAACACCACATTGGCCGGCATTACCGATACGGCGCTGCGGACACTGAACGTGTTTGGCTCTGGCCTGTTAACCCTTGGTGCCACCAACTCTGCCCTCACTGCAATCACCGTCTCTGGCAGTTCAGGTATCAATGCCAATTTGGTGGGCACTGGTGTGACGGCATTCACTGGGGCCAACACCACCGGCAACAACATCGTGACCTTGAACTCAACCACCCAGTCGTACAGTGGTGGTACGGGCAACGACACGGTGTCTATTGCAGCCGATGCAACCAAAGTGATCACGGGTGGTTCAGGCAGCGACACATTGGTTTTGTCGGGCACTGCGTCGACTTACACCTTGGCCAATACGGGCGCCAACGTTTCAGGATTTGAAAACCTGCTCGTTACCAACGTGGGCGGCGGTACTTACGACTTGAGCATCTTCACTGGCAACACCTTAAGCAGCATTGGCGTGAATGCGGCAGCCAGTACCAATGCGTTTAGCAATGTGGCAGCGGGTACAGTGCTGAACTTGAATTCAGCCACAGCATCGGTTACGCAAACATTTGCTGGCACGGGCGGTGCCAACAACACAGCCACTGTGAATCTGAATGGCACTTCGGCAGTGCCAACCACTGCAAGCTTAGGTTTCACAACAACCGCCTTGATCCTTGCGGATACGGGGGGTACCGGACCAGGCACACTGAACTTGGTTTCAAATGCAACTGTGGGTGGTGGCTTGCATACCATTACCACCTTGACGGACTCTGCATTGGCCAACTTGAACATCAGCGGTTCGGGCAGTGTTGCCATTACAAACGATTTTGGCACTACAGCAACCACGTTTAACTTTGCCAATAACAATACGAGCACAGCAGCAACGACCTTGGGTTCAATCACCTCAACAGGTAACGTGATGACTGCTTTGAACTATTCTGGCACCCATGCAGCCACCATCACAAATTTGGTCAACAACGCTGCCACCACTGCCATCACCAATGCCAATACGGGCTCCACTGGTGTTTTGACCATCTCAGGCCAAACCAATACCAATCCAGCCTTTGCATCCTTAAGCTTGACGGGTGCCATTGCTTACACAGGTAACTTCAATGCCGCTTCTGCCGCAGCAACCGTCAGTGGTGCAAGCAACAACCAAGCAGTGACCTTGACCATGACCAATGCCACCGGTGCAAAAACTGTCATCTTGGGGAACGGCAATAACTCGGTGACCACAGGTGGCGGTGCCGACGTGATTACGCTGGGCACGGGCAACAATACTGTTTTAACGGGTGCAGGTGCAGATGCCATTACCGTTGGCTCTGGCAGCAACGTGATCACGCCAGGCGCAGGTGCCGACAGCGTCGTATTTGCTGCGCACGTGGGTTCTGACCGCGTCGTTCAAGCGGCCCTTGGCGATTCTGGCGGCTTTACAGCACCTGGCACCAACACCATCAGCACCTCCAACTTTGACGTCGTGACTGGTTTGAAACTAGGCGATTCAATCTTATTGTCTGCGTACACATCCGCCGCTGGCACCGCCAATTCAGGTCTGGTTGCCAATGCCATTTCGGCAACCACACTGGTGGGGCTTGGCTCGGTGGATGCCACGGCTTATTTTGTGCGAGGCACGTACACATCTGCCACCGGTACCTTTGTGGGCTCTGCCACCGGTACCGATTCATTGTTTGTCTATGACGCTGCGGTTGCAGCGGGTACCACCACGCAAGAGGCCATGGTTTTGGTGAGCTATGTGCCAGCAACATTAACGGGTGTTGGCGGAGCTGCCGGTGTGATCACCTTGGGCTAAAAAGACCTGAGCATTGTGCGGTGCAAAATTAGCGCATCGTACAATTTGGCATGGTTGCCACAGTTACTTCCTACACAGACAGTCGAAACCGCGCCTTGGTTGGCGATGGTTTCGACGGTGTGGTGCGCGTGGTTGTGGCAGGTCAATATGGCACGGGTGTGCTGTTATTCGACGGTACTGCTGTCCTGACGGCAGCCCATTTGTTTGCCAATCGCGCAAGCAGCGCCAACCTTATTTTTGAAACACGCACAGGCATTCAGACCATTGCTTCAAGCAGCGTGTTGGTCAACCCCAATTACGATACCGGCAACAGCAACAGCGATTTGGCTTTGGTATGGCTGTCTCAAGACGCGCCGATTAGCGCAGAGCGATACGGCATTTACAGAGGCAGCAATGAAATGGGTCAAACCTTCACCATGGTGGGTTATGGCATCCCTGGTTCTGGGAGCGCGGGCACGCTCAGCTCTTTCAACGAAGCGCCAGTTCGCCTCAAGGCCAACAACCAGTTTGAAGGCGACAGCGCCTCCCTTGGCAGGTTCTTTGGCGACAGCGGTGTGTGGGAAGCCACCTTAGGCAAGCAGTTGGTGGCTGACTTTGACAATGGCCTCACGCAAAATGATGCCCTCGGCGCCTTGCTCAACAAGCCCGGATTGGGGCTAGGCACTTTGGAGGGCCTGATTTCAAAAGGCGACAGTGGCGGCCCAGCTTTCATCGGTCATTTGGTAGCCGGCATTGCCAGCTACACAGCACGCCCCAGTGGGTCAGGTGTGGTGCCAGACATCGACAACGCCAACAACAGCAGCTACGGCGAAATTGCTGGCTGGCAGCGCGTGAGTGCGTATCAACAATGGATTGACCAAGCCCTGCGCGCTGTCTATCCCAACCCACCTGCAACGCAAGCTGCTGTCCAAAAATCTGTCACTGAGGGCAACACTGGCACTACCCCTGTTTATTTTTGGGTGCAGTTCAACGGCTACCGCTTCGATCCAAATCAAATTGTGAGTGTGGACTACAACACGCGCAACGGCAGTGCGTTGGCAGGACAAGACTACATTGCCACCTCAGGTACCTTAAAAATTTATCCCAACGAAGACCACGCCTTGATCATGGTGGAGGTGATTGCTGACAATCAACCCGAGCCCGATGAAACGTTTTATTTGGATGTCTTCAATCCTGTTGGCGCTGGGTTTGGACCTGGCGTGGTTCAGCTGACTGCGGTGAGAACCATTGTGAATGACGATGGGATGTTTGGGGGGACTTAAAGGGTGGTCAACGACGTTGAAAATTGTTTTGGCTGACAGCGCAAGCTAGTCACCTGCTTCCATACCAGCGTCCAACATTTTGAATCGTTCATTTATAATTTTTAGATGAAATCAAACCCTAATCCCACAAACTCGTTCTGGCTCAAACTGGCGCTGCAAATTCCTGAATTGCGAAGCATCGTCCAGTCAAATGAAGAACTGGTGACAGCGCTTGAGTCGGCACGCCAACGCGTTGTGGAACTAGAGCATTACCCAGCCGCATTGCTCAAGTTAGAGCAAGACACAGCCACCATGCGATTGGCTCAGACCCAAAACAGGCTGTTCATCACGGACTATGCTTATTTTCCTGAATCACGCCCCATGGGTGAGTCAGCAGGTGGTCAAAAAATTCAAGATTTGTTCAGGCAACACGAACCGCGCATGCGGCAGACCTTGTTGGACATTGCCCAACTCACTAGCAGCTTGTCTCAAATTCCAAGAACCACACAGCAAGCTTTGCAGCCGTGTTGGGACAACCCTTGGTTTCCGCCTTTTGATGGCGTGGCACTTTATGGCTTGTTGGCTTTGAACAAGCCCCGAAGGTACATCGAAGTGGGCTCGGGCATTTCTACGCGATTTGCCAGACAAGCCATTCAAGATTTTCAGCTGCCTACCACCATCATTTCAATCGACCCGCACCCCCACAATCCGGTGGAAGGCCTGTGCGACGAGGTGATTGTGCAGCGGGCAGAAAACATGCCGCAAGAGTTTTGGCAAGGTTTGTCGGCCAATGACATGGTGTTCATCGACAACAGCCACCGCAGTTTTCCGGGCTCCGACGTAACAGTGTTTTTTACAGAAGTTTTGCCGTCTCTGCCAAGGGGAGTGATATACGGCATTCACGACATCTTCTTGCTAAACGACTATCCCGCTGAATGGAATGAGCGTTTTTACAGCGAGCAATATTTGCTCATGCTCTACCTGTTGGGCGGTGCTGCACAAGATGAAATTTTATTGCCTGTGAACTGGCTCACAGGGCAAGCGCATTTGCATGGTCTTTTGTCTGAACTCTGGCAACACCCTGGACTGTTTGAAGGCATGATGAAACACGGCGGCGCGTTTTGGGCGAGGCGCGGTTAATCGCTGAAATCTGCTTTGAGTCATTGGTTCCCAATGTTGCCACCATCAAAGCGATGCCATCAAGCTACTTGCCGAACAGGTCTGTGTCGTCCTTCGCTAGTTCAAGTTGAAACTCTTCATCTAGGGGTATTTGGTAGTTTGTGTTGACCCCAGCCAGCTTGGCCAAACCACCTCGTTAAGCCAACCCACTTCTCTGGCTTTGTTGGCCAGCATCTCCAGCACCAAGTGAGACTCTTTGCGGGTGAGTGATAAATTGGATTCAACACCTTCGCCTCTAAAAACCAGTTTTGCACCCACTGAATCCACTGTAAGCGTTACTTCTTGAATCAGCCTGCTCGTAACTTTAGTTTCAAGCTTTTGCTGTGTTGTGGTGGGCCCATCAAATTCAAGGGACAAAGCATGCTCTTGGCCAATGTCTCTGTCTCCCAATGAGAAACCAACATCTGGCAGCTCCACTTTTTGTAACTTGTCGACCCATGCATTGACCAGTTTTAAGAGCAAACTGCGGATGATGAGCCAGCCACTTTGCTCCCCTACTGACAAGAGCATCCTGTCTTCGGCAGGAAGGTAAGTTAGATCTAATTTCATGGTGAGGTTTATACCTCAGACCAATGCAGATTGTTAAAGCTCACAATTCAACACCCTGTGCCTGAAACCACTGGTATCGAAGCGCTTAAATTTCTGATTGAACAACACGGCCTCAAGCAAGGCGACCTTGAAGAGATTGGTAGCCAAGGTGTGGTTTCTGAAATTTTGACTGGCAACTACCGTTAGGCAGGTAGCGAGTTCTCTTCGATCAGCTTGGGCGCCCAGTGACCGCGGCGCTCTTGCACAACAATTTTTTGTTTGACCAACCGCTCAACTGTCTTGACTCGCTCAACGGCAGAGCTAATTGGCTCGTTCCCCTGAGCTTGCGCTAAATACACAAGTCGAACCAACTTGTCTGCCCATTTCGGCACCTTGCCTGTCTTTTCCCAACGTGCTACGGATTGGCCATCAATGCCCATGAGCTTGCCCAACGCGGGTTGTGAAAGCAGCATACCAGCGCTGCGGATATAGCGGAACTCAGAACCCGTCAATACACCCGCCTTCTTGGTCAGTGCAATGCAAATAGACGTGGTGAGTCCATCAAGGTTGTGAAAAGCCACACCCTCACCAAAGGGGGTTTTCTTGATTTCGTAGCCGTTAGCCAGCCACACGTTGCGCAGACCGCCGTCTGTGTAGTGGTACATATCAATCCTTCTTTACATCAATCACTGTTACAACAACCAAATCTGAAGCTGGGTACTCGACATACACAACCACTGCAACTTGAACACTGGCAACATAACGCTGCATCCGGCATTTCAGCCCTGTGTGCCTCATGTCTGGCTCAGGCTTGGGGGCCATGATCCCGTTCCTAAGAACATCCAAAACCATCGGATCGTTGATGTATCGCTGCCGCATTCTCAGGCGGGCGTGGTCTGTAAAGACCACATATGCCGAGTCAACTGCGCATTGCTTGATATGTTTTTCTAGTTGTCGATCTGATGGAGAAGCCACGCTCAGGACCTATCATTTTGATAGGTCGAATTATGCAATTACTTTGGTACGTTTGTAAAACAATATTTTGTAAAGGGGTTCGGTTTACCCAGTATGCGGATGGTTCGCGGCTAAGCCAGAGCTTAGTGGTGAAGTGAACTAAGCAATAGGGGTAGAGTTAGGGTCCACGATTTAAGGCACAGTACAGCCAGTTTTCTAGTCAACGCTGGCAGGACGCTCTACGAGGTGCAGCACATTCTTGGTCACACCCAAGTTAAGACAACGCAGCGTTACGCCCACCTGAGCCACGACACCTTGCTAGATGCGACCAACTCGGTCAATACTGCTCTTGGCGGTATGTTCATGCCGATGGTGTCGGCAAGTCCTGCTGCGCAGGTGCAGTTAGTTCAGTAGGTTAAAACTCAATCAGATGCAGATTTGCCTAGATCAGAAAAGTTACTGATCTTGACGGTTCCATCGGGAAAGCGGGCCACAACATCCAGCTCACCACCCATTGCTTCAATATGGCTGCGCAGCGTAGACAAATACATGTCAGTACGCTTTTCTATTTTTGCAATCGACGGCTGCTGAACTTGCAGCACCTCGGCCAACATCTTTTGTGACAAACCACGTGCCTGACGCAACTCGTTAAGTGGCATCTCAGCCAGCATGGTTTGAGCCATTGAAGCAGCACGCTTTTGCGCTTCTGGTTTCATCTTTGAGCGTAGATCAGAGAATTTATTAGCCATCTATCTTTCCTTCCTTTCGGAGTTGTTCCAAGTGCTCGTCATACAAACGGTCACCAATTGGGACGTTCACGTCGTACCAACGACCATTACCAGTCTTGTCGCCACCTATTAACAAGATCGCATTTCGTAGCGGGTCAAACGCATAAAGCGTCCGATACGGCCGGCCAAGGTGCTGAGTTCTCAGCTCTCGCATATGACTGTGCTTTGAGCCATTGATGCCACTGCTGTGTGGATAGCCAAGGTTTGGCCCACGCTCTTCTAGAAGCTGCACGGAAGCGGCCAAGCTGACCTGCTCCTCTTCAGTCAATCCAGACCACCATTGGCCAAACTCATCAGTGTATTCAACTTCCCAATTCATAGAGCGAATATAACCTCTAAGGAATATGCCGTCAAGGGAATGTCTGAATTACTATTGAACTAGTGGCATACCCAGTATGCAGATGGTTTGCGGCTAAGCCAGTGCTTCGTGGTGAAGTGATTCATGAAGGGGGGTAGGGCTTGCGATTTTCAGAATATCGGACACCCACGGTACCCCCACCAAGCACTTTGGACACATTGATTGGATGGAAGCTACGCATAGTAATGTGCTCAAAAAATAAGCAGAATGTTCTGTTATTGATTAAAATATAAGCAGTTAAATTTCGATTAATTTAATTTTGTTGACCCTTTGCCTGCATGCAATTGGGAGCTGATTTGGCAACCTAATTTTTAAAGGGCTCTCAACCCAAAATGTTATTGTGAGAGGTATTTAATGAAGCTTAAAAAGCTCTCAGTGGAAATACTTTCCATTGAGACCCTTATTACCGATGAAGAAACATACCCAAATTCACCTGCAATTGTTGATAAATGGATTCAGTTGATTGAGCCAACAAAAGTCTCATCTCCCCTGAAAGTTTGCTTTGATGGTGATAAGTACTGGCTCTTTGATGGATATCACCGCTTGGAAGCGATGAAAAGCCTTGGGTTTAACAGGTGCGATGTGATCATCAATCGCGGGGATCGTAGGGATGCGCTGCGCAGATACATAAATGATAAATTGAAAGGTAAAAACACCTTTGCGCAATCAAAAGTGTTTAGGCACTGCATGAAGCTGATGATTGAAGACCCCGTTTGGTCTGTCCTAGAAGACGATGCACTTTCCAGATTGTTTGATAGAAAGCCTGTGTTTTTTGAAAATCTCAAAATCTTTGCTTCAATTGAAAATGGGCCATGGGATCACTTTTGCTTCAAAAGTAATAAACATGGAACTATTGATTTTGGAAAACGCTACCCAAAATCTTGGCTGTAGAGCTACTTTTTATTCATTCACAACTTATAAATCGTTAGGAGTCCCGTTATGGCTACGCATGGGAAACCGCTCACACTAACACGTGCAGAAATCCGTCGTCGTATTTGTCAAGTTCCAGTCACACGCCAGCAGGTTCGCTTAATGGGAAAGGTGATTGCTGAGTTACGCCGTGAAAACGCGCTTCTCACTTACATGTTGAGTATTCGGTAGATGTCATGTGTGGCAAAAATGGGGCGCGATATTTTCACTTGAAAATATGGAATTGTCTTTGACCACCGCTGGCGGCAATATCGTTTGCCGACGTTGTAACTCCACATCCAAGCGTACGAAACTCCAATGCGGTGGGCCAGCCGTTCGCGGTAAAACTAAGTGCAAGTTTCATGGAGGGCTTAGTACTGGGCCACGCACAGATGAGGGCAAACTGCGCTGTGCACAAGCCAAAACCATCCACGGCAATGACACGCGCGAAGACAGGCAAGTACACCGCCTCGCCATGAAGCGCCTTAGGCTTTATGCGCAAATCCTAGGTGTGCCGTTTAGGTCTGACGCAGGCGACAAAAGGCACTGACATCCGATGTAGGGGGTCTTTTGAACACCCTCTGGAATTAGTGGCACAGCACCTCTTGAGCCACGCCAAATAACCCCTCTTGACAGTCAACGCAACTTGCGTATACTTTCGCCATGAAAGCATTATTCGTTGAGTTGCCAGCTTTTGAGCGTAACCGGTCTAGTTATCTGACGGACGAGGCGTATCGGGGTTTACAAAACGAGATGCTCAAAGACCCAGAAGCTGGGGATGTCATCACTGGTACGGGCGGTCTGCGAAAGCTCAGGTATGGCGACGCCACACGCGGCAAAGGCAAGCGCGGTGGTCTCAGAGTTATCTACTACTGGTGGGATCCGAAGAAGCAGTTTTGGCTATTCACGATTTACGACAAAGATGAACTGTCTGACTTGTCACCTAAAGAAAAAGCCATGTTGAAAACGCTCTTGAAGCAAGAGTTGGAGGAAAGAAAATGACCAAACGCAATTTGTTCGCTGAACTCACAGAAGGCTTTGATGCCTTGGCTGCTGCACGCAAGGGCAAGAAGACGCTTCGCACGACAGAGGTGGAGCTAAAGCCTGCGGTGGAGGTAAGCGCAGACGAGCTACGTGCCATTCGCGAAAAGCTCAATCTGTCACGTCCTGTGTTTGCCAGCTACCTCAGAACCAATCCACGCACGCTTGAGAACTGGGAGCAAGGCCGAGCTAAGCCAAACGCGCAAGCAGCCCTGTTAATTCATCTGGTTTCACGTTACCCAGATACTGTTAGCCGGTTGTCTGCGGTTTAAAGATTTAGTTGAGGTGCGGTGATTACCTCTTACTAACGGGGGCTACATGGACACCATAGGGCTCAACTTCACTACCATCAGATTGCCAGCTAAGCCCCAGTTCCCGCAACTGATTACTCAGCTAATTCAAGCCTGCCATCAATTCAGGCAACTAAAAAATAAACCTAGCGCAAAAGCTGAGGCTGAACGCTTCTTGCACTGTCATACCTTGATAGAGGGACTGTATCAAACGTGGTGCTGTCAATCACCCAAGGCTCGACTCGATGTATTTTTAAGCCCACAGTATTACCACTCAAAAGAGTTTGGGAAAATTAACCACCTGACTCAGTACTACGTTGAAGAAACAGTTTCGGCTTTAGAACAAATCGGCTGGGTTGAGGTAGCTACCGGTAGAAGAATAACCACCTCAGAAACCTTACCAACCCAGCTAAAAGCGGTAGGTAGTCTTGAGAAAATTTTTGAGCAGTACTCCCTTCGCTGGAGTCCACTTCAAATCCCAAAAGATGGAATCGTGCTGCGTGATATCGACAGGGCTACCAAAGAGAAGTTCAAACTTAGGGTTCTGCAAACCTCAGCCGTTCGCAAAATGAACGCTAATGTTCATCGCATCAATGAACATTTGAACAAGCAAGCCATGTGTTTGCACGTGAGCAATCTGAATTTGAAGAAGCTCATTCGCCGTATGTCGACCCCAAAGTACCGATCCCATTGGCATCAAACTGTCCCTGAAAAGCAAGGCAGAGTTCTAAACTTTAATCATGTGTGCTTGAGACGGGTGTTTTCACGCGGCAGCATGGAGCGAGGTGGTAGGTTTTATGGTGGTTGGTGGCAGTTTATTCCTAGTGAGTTCCGCGAATTCATAACGATCAATGGGTTGGCAACTGTTGAAATTGACTTCAGTGAACTACACCCAAGGCTGCTTTACATGAGCCAGAACCTTGATCCACCAACAGGGGATCTTTACGACGTGGGCCTATTGATTGATGGAAAAACTTACGACGCAAAGGTAGAGCCATATAAAACCCAGCGAGGTATTGTTAAAGAGGTGTTTAACGCCTTGCTGAACGATGAGTCTGGCGGTTATCGACTAAGCACCAAGAAAGTAAAGCAGGTTGGTCTCAGCTTTGGCAAACTCAAGAAGCTGATCCTAAAGCGTCACCCGCCGCTTAAAGCTGTTCTGGGTAAGGGCGTTGGCTTGAGCTTTCAGTACATTGACTCGCAAATAGCCGAGCAAGTTATGTTGGAGCTACTGGGAAAAGGCATCACCTGTCTGCCGGTGCATGACAGTTTTGTTGTTCCAAGGCATCAAGGGCAAGAACTTGCGAACGCTATGAACAAGGCTTTCGCCAGTATCACAGGAGCAAAAATGGCAAAGCTGAAACCACCATCAAACTACAAGTCGGATTTCCAGATGACGTTTTTGCCTAATGGAGAGCTTGACCGTGAATCTATGTTCAAGATGCATGAAGAGGCCATACACAACCACTTTGTACGTAGTCGCTTACAAGCCATTAGCCGGTGAATCCGACAATTAGCCTCCATACCACCCAGCCCACTGCCACACTGGCCTATATAGTGAAGAAACTTTTCGTAGGAATACTCTGGAAAGCCAATGAAATCAAGGGTCTTTGAGTTTTCAGGGTGTAAATCGGGAAATCGGCAAGTACCCCCACCCCATGTCAAATCCTGCCCAGCGCAGACCCACCGTACCCCCACCCCCCTAATTCAGATTAGGAGTCCCTGATTCTGATTACATACTGTTTTGCTCAAATGGTGAGCGTAGAAATCATTAATCATTTCTACGAGGTGGCAACGTTACCACTCACAAAAGCCACAACACATTACCACCAGCCATCTCTTCCTTAGCGATTCCGACAACTTGAATGACAGAGTCATTAGAACCTATGTGAAGGTAAGCACCTTCGTCCAAAGGAATCCAGCCAATGGCCTCAGCTTGGATTTGGGCTAGTTCAGCCCAGAAGTTATCTTCTATGGAAGTCACTTAATCATCCAGCAAATGGCAGTTATCAATGAGCACAGTTTATCAAACCGGCGTCATATGCAGAGCAGCCAACGCCTGCATCTTCTCTTCATTCAACTCCTCTTTACTTGCCACAGCCCAAAGGTCAAAGTAGGGGTGGCCACGAGACATGGTGGCAACAGACTTAAAGCCTGAGGCTTGCAAGGTGCCAGACAATACCTTCTGGGTAAACCCACAGCGGTGCGCCATGTACAAATTACCCTGAGCCATAGAAGAGCGCAGACCATACAAGATGTCAATCGGCGCAATGGGGCCAGCGGGAGAGGTGTAGGCAGCTTCCGTTAGTTTGTCTTCTGCAATCAAAGCACAAACTGACTTGAGGTCTGGGCAGGTAATGACGGCAATTCCATTAGGTTTAAGCACTCGAAGGAACTCAGCAAGGGCAAGAGGCACTTCGTGGGGGTACAGGTGCTCTATGTTGTGAGAGGAGAAGACTGCATCGACTGATTCAGAAGAAACAGAAGACATGTCAGTCATGGTTCCGACAAGGTCAGGTTTGACGGACTCGTCGATGTCAAAGCGAAGCTCGTTCCAGGAGGACAGGGCTTTAGTGGTGCGCTCTTTGCGCTTGGGGCCGCAGCCTACGTGTAGGAAGGTTTTCATGGGGTTTTGTCTAAAGGCAAGAGGGTTGCACTTAGAAAAAACCCCACCCCCTTGTGAGGGGTGGGGCTTTGGTTTTAAAAATTCAATATTTTAAAAGTTGATTAATTATGCGATTCCGATAAAGCCCCCCAGCGCTAAAGCGGAGCCAATGATGCCAATATCAGCGATCTTGACTGCATCACCTGCTGCAAGAGCTTGAGTAACCGTATTTGTTACGGTTGCACCAGCTTTGATGAAGTAAAGCGCAACGGTATTCGCTGCGGCGTTAGTACCCACAACAGCAAACGCTCCATTAGTTGCATCAATTTCACCTGATGTATCAATTTGAGCGTTAGTGGTGTTGAGAGCTGTGGTCAAGTTTGCCAATACAACAACTTGTGTTTGATCCAAACTTGCAACACCAGCAGCACCATTCAAGTTACCAAATACTGCTTCTGAGAAGTTTAGGATGTCGGTACCACCAGTGAAGTTTGTAATGGTGTCTGATCCAAGTGAAGTTGCAGCAGTAATACCAGCTGTGCCAGTACCACCTGCAAATTTAACGGTATCGGCTGCACCAGCAGCAGTCAGTTCAATTGTGTCAGCACCTTGACCACCTTGAACGGTATCTGCGCCCGCAGCAGTAACGGTAATGGTATCAGCACCTGCTCCACCAGTAATGGAGTCTCCACCGCCTCCGCCAGTAATCGTGTCGTTACCACCATCAGAGGTGATTACATCTCCTAAACTAGTACCTGTAATAACAAAGTTGATGTCAGTATTATCAACTGTCGCTGTAGCTGTTGAAGCTGCATTGATGTTGATAGCGTAATCAAGTGAAGTCAGCAAATTGTCATTGTTTACGTTCACATACAGTCTTGAAGCAGTTGTGTCGTAAACGTATTGACCACGCTCACCAGACAGTGATGCTTGAGCTTCAGTTACACCTGCACCAGCCGTCACACGAACTGCGTTGACGGTAACTGCTGAGATTAAAGAACTGTAGTTCAACGCAACTTCCAATTGGTCATCAGTTGTGCTGAAGTCTGTGATTGTGTCAACAGTAGCGCCTGAAGATTCACTAACGGCTGTAAATCTGAACACATCGCTACCAGAGCCACCAACCAAAGTATCAGCACCTGCTCCGCCAACCAGTGAGTCATCGCCAGCATTACCGGTCAATGAGTCAGCACCTGAACCACCAGAAATAGAGTCAGAACCTGAACCACCGTCTGCGGTATCAGCACCTGCACCACCAGTAATGGTATCCGCGCCAGTACCTGTTGTGATGTTGAACTTACCGTCAAGCTCGCCGTTAGTTGCGTGCATGATCACTGTACCTGTACGGTCGCTAAAGTTCATAGTAACAGTACCGCCAGAAACTACCAAGTCATCTGTGATTGCAGCAAAAGCGAGTGTGTCTGCAGCAGAACCGCCTGTAACAGTGCTCGAGCGAATTGTTTCAATACCAGAAACTTTCTGGAGGTCAATCGTTCCAGATGCACCACCATTAGTAGCCAGCACTAAGGTATCGATACCTGCTCCGCCAATAACGCTATCAGTTGCGTCGAGGTCACCGGCACCGTTCCTCACCACTAATGTGAACGTATCTGCACCAGCACCACCAGTCAGGATGTCATCGCCAGTATTGCTTTGAGTAGTGACTTGAACCGAATTAGCGGCAGACAATCCAGCAGCATTCACTGTGATACCAAAGTTGCCTGTACCTGTGTCTGTAACAGCAAGTGTTGTAAGACCGTTAGCAGTGTATGCAGCATCAGACAAGAAAATGGTGTTAATACCAGCTGTGCTAGTGAATGTAATGGTCTCAACAGAGTTCAAACCAAGCAAATCAGTAGCATTCACTGTTCCAGTTTCGCCGATGGACAATATGTCGTTACCTGCACCACCTGAAACTGTTTCAGCTTGCAGTAGACCTGCGAAGTGAGCCAATGTAGCAACTGTGAACGTATCGTTACCGTTGCCACCTGACAAGCTATCAATGCCAGCACCACCTGTCAAGTTGTCAGCGCCATCGCCACCGATCAATGTATCAGCCTGAAGACCACCGGTAATACCGTCTGCACCAGCACCACCAACTACAGAAACTGCAGCAGCAGCACCTTGAGTCGATGTCGCCGCAGATGTTGTTGTCGTGTTGGCTGAGTTAGCGAAGGTCAAATCTTCGCCAGCATCTAACTGTGAAGCATCAACCGTGAAGGTTGTTGCTGTGAAAGAGCTGTCCAAAGTGATTGAGACGTCACCAGCAGCTTGGTCAGTTGCTAAGTCGGAGATCACAAGGCTTTCAACACCAGTAACTAATGAGCTCAAAGTTGCAGCAGAGGCTGAACCCGTTCCTGCAGCATGACCTGCAACGTTGGTTACAAAGATTGAGTCAGTGCCAGCACCGAGCTTAACTGCATCGGTAGCGGCCAACACGCCATTAGTTGCGCCAGAGAAAGTAACAGAGTCTGCACCAGCACCGCCGGTTACAGAAACTACACCTGAGCCTACTGCATTCTCAACACGGACTGAAACTGCGTTAGGAGCGGTCAAAGCAGAGGCTGTAACAGTACCAGCGTCAGTGACGCGAACTTGCTGTACGTCACCACCGTTTGCATCAACAACTGCATCAGACAAAGTAACTGAACTACCAGTGATTGCCAAGTCAATGATTTCGATACCAGTCATTCCAGCCAATTGAGCTGCGCTCAAAGTAGCTGCTGCTGTTGTGAACTGTACGATGTCGTTACCAGCACCGCCAGAAACTGTATCGAACACCAATGTTGTACCTGTGTCATCGCTGTAAGCGGCTTCTGAAGCGTAGACGAATGAGTCATCACCATCGCCACCTGTCAAGCTGTCGTTACCTGCACCAGCAGTGATGGTGTCGTTACCAGAACCACCATCAATAGAGTCGGAACCAGCAGTACCAACGATCGTATCAGCACCCGCACCAGAAGTAACATTCAACTTACCAGCATTAGTGTTACCCGAAGCGTCGAGGTTCAAACCACGTGCAGCAACAGTCTGGCTTGCAGCATTAACAGTCAGAGTGCCTGTTGCAGCGATTGTTCCAGTAGCAAAGGCGTTGATGGTTACCAAGCCTGTACCAGAAGTAGTGATGGCCTCTAAGGCAGATACGTTAGTCATATCGACTGTTGTTGTTGTTGTTGTACCACCAGTAACGATCAATGTATCGGTACCTGTACCACCAGCCAAGGTGTCAGCAGAAGTGATACCACGTGTAGCAGTGTCATATCCAGTGTTACCAACACGGAAAGTATCCGCACCAGCTCCACCAGTGTATGAGTTGTCTGATTGAGCTACAGCACCATCGCCAACTGCTATTGTTCCCGTTTCAACAGTCGTGATTGCGGAGATGGATGAGCCAGGATTTGCAGTTGTAATGTAGACAACATTGGTGCTTGAAGTAGCAACATAAGTCCCGGCTGCAACAGCGTTAATAGCTGCGGCAATATTTGTTGCAGACGTAGTAGTGCTTTCAGTTGCTGATGCTGCCGTGTAAGTAGCGTAAGTGGTTCCGCCGAATCTAACTTGAACCGTATCTGTTGTAGCGCCTGGAGCAGTACCAACAGTAATAGTAGCTAAAGCACGGTTGTTGAAAGACAAATCAACAGAATTTGCAGCTGTCAAAGCTGAAGCGACAACGTCAACACCGTTTGTTGCTGCTGTCACGCCGTACTGACCGTCAGTTACTGTGAATGACGTTGTACCCTGACCAGCCAAAGCTGCATCAGTCAAAGTGATAGTACGCTGAGCACCTGCAATGCCACGCAAATCAATCGCTTCGATACCGCTAACACGTGTGTTAACCAATGTTGACTCAACTACGTCAGCACCAATGTCGCTCGTGAAGCGCATTGTGTCAGTACCAGAACCACCAGAAACTGTACCGTTACCGGCCATTGCTGACAATGTAGTGAAGACTAACAAGTCAGTATCGTCGCCACCAGAGATGTTGTCATTCTCTGAACCGCCAACGATCGTGTCGTTACCAGCACCACCAGACAATACGTCGTTACCAGCACCACCAGTCAAGCTATCAGCACCCGCACCACCAGAGATGTTGTCGTTACCTGAGCCACCAGTGATTGTGTCGTTAGCAGTACCACCAGTAACGGTAGCTGCTGTAGTGTTGGCTGTTGTAACGCTCAATCTGCCAGCAAAAGTACCAGCACTCACGTTTGTAACTGTTGAGCCAAGAGTACCCAATGTCAAGTTTTGGTCGCCAGTTACGGCTACTGTTGTGGCTGCGTCAGCAGACAAAGTGATCGTGTTAGCCGCACCAGAAGAAACCAAATTGATTGTCTCAACGCCGTTGATGGTTTCTGTACCACCAGTAACGTTTGTCAATGTCAAAGTAGCTGAATCTGCTGTACCAGCAACAGCGGCTGTTGTGTAGCCGAATGAAGTGCCGGATGCATTGTTTGTATCCTTCAATGCAACAGATGTACTGTTGATGTTTGTCAGTGTCAACAAACCAGCAGAGTTGGCATTCTCAATAGATGTGATACCTGTTGAGTTGAGGAAACTTACACCAGCTGATGCGTTTGCAGTCAATGTGATGTTTTCAATTGCTGTCAGTGTTGGGGAAATTGTGCCGCCAGTCAATGTAGCGATCAAAACGTCTGAACCCAGACCACCATCCAACGAGTCAGCAGAATTCAAAGTCTGCAAGTTGCCACCAGAGCCGCCCAAAGAGCCGTCATAAGTGTCTGCGCCTTTGTTACCCAAGAAAGCAGAACCACTGTTGACACCAGATGTCAATGTGAAGCTCTTTGGCACTGAGTCAGCAGCCAATTGGTCAGCAATGATTTTGTCGGCGATAGCTTTGTCAGCAATTGCTTTGTCAGCAATTGCTTTATCAGCGATAGCTTTGTCAGCAATGGCTTTATCAGCAATTGCTTTGTCAGCAATTGCTTTGTCAGCAATTGCTTTGTCAGCAATTGCTTTGTCAGCAATAGCCTTGTCAGCGATAGCTTTGTCAGCAACAATCTTAGCAGCGGCAGCACCTTTGCCAGCAGCAGAAGTAGCGGCGGCAGTAGCGACTGCATCATCTGTTGTTGTAGCTGTAGCAGCAGCGGCAGTCTTTGAAGCATTTGCAGCAGCAACAGCGTCAGCAGCAGCTTTAGTAGCGGCTGTTACAGCAGTGTTCAATGCTGTTTGTGCAGCAGCAGCGGCAGTGTCATCTGCTGTCGCTGCGTCAGAAGCAGCCTTAGCAGTAGCCAATGTAGCGGCCGCTGTTGTTGCAGTAGTTGCAGCAGTAGCTGCACGGGCTTGTGCGATTTGCAAGTTAGCGTTTGCAGTGACGAGGTCAGCGGCCACGCCTGAAGCGATGGCTGTAGTCACTGCTGTTTGAGCTGTTACAACAGCATTATCTGCATTTGTTTTAGCAGTAGCTGCGTTTGTAGATGCAGTTGTAGCGTTTGTGGTAACGAGTGTCAGTGCAACAGCATCTGTCAAAGCAGCTTTTGTGTTAGCAGCTGTCAAGGCTGTTTGAGCGTTGGCAACAGCAGTGTCGGCGGCTGTTGCTGCGTCGATTGCGGCAGTTGCAGCGGCAGCAGCTTTATCAGCAGCGTCTGTCAAAACTTTCTCAGCAGCAGCTTTGTCTGCAGCGATCTTGTCTGCAGCAGCTTTTTCTGCAGCGGCTTTGTCTGCGGCAGCCTTCTCAGCAGCAGCCTTAGCAGCGGCAGCGTCAGCAGCAACTTTGTCGGCAGCAGCCTTAGCAGCAGCAGCAATCGTTGCAGCGGCGTTCAGGTCACCACCTTTGAAGTCAACAGACTGGGACAGCACCAAAGCAGCGTCTACTTTTGTGTTGAAAGAAGTAGCTGAAGCACCATACACAGGATCAGCTGTGAGGTTGGAGTAGTCGTTGAGCAAAGAAACAATCTTTGCACCTTTGCCAGTAGTGCCAGCAGCGGTAATTTGTGCGGCTACCCAGTTGTTCAAGCCAGCAACGCCGGTTAAACCCAAGTTGGTGAGCAACACAGTTGCAATTTGTGCATCTGTTCTGCCAGCAAAGTCTGTAGCGACCAGGCTGTTAGCCAAAGCATTGATGTCAGCAGCAGTTTTAACTGCCGAGACCATTTCGTTGTAAGTGGCGCTGCTCAGGGTTTGGTTGTAAAGACCACCGGCCAAGCGGGCAATGATCGTACCGTTCGTTGAGATTGGCATTTGAGAGTTTCCTTTTTAGGGTTTATGTAAAAAACTGATTCTTTGCAAAGAACCGAGTGCGAGCTAAGCAAAAAGCCCACACTCGACAGAGCGCACTGGGATCAATGCGCTCTGCGGATTGCAGGCTTGTAGGGTTTTTGCTGACTTCACCAGACTAGTAGTAAGCAAACTTAGCGCAGGGTGTTAAAAACCCAATAAAATCAATAAGTTAGGCCTACTTTCCCGCCTAAATTTCAGTTCGTTACTAACAATCTACTTTTGTGGATGCTGGTTTT
>Ga0214921_10002029_pt1 | contig 33593 bp, 47 predicted proteins | sample LL1505_MetaG_FD_177992 | JGI IMG/M metagenome (GOLD analysis project Ga0214921, IMG submission 177992) | Freshwater microbial communities from Lake Lanier, Atlanta, Georgia, United States - LL-1505 | ecosystem: Environmental > Aquatic > Freshwater > Lake | place: USA: Georgia | collected... | reverse complement strand
AGAGCTAAGACTAAGATCTTCGACAAGGAGCTAAGACTAAGATGAAAGACTCTATATTTAATTTTACTAAAGAAATAAGAGGAGGTTTGAAAAAAATAAAAGGTGCACAAATAAGCAGCAAGCTGGTCAACGAATTGATTGCTCTGGACATGACGTCAGCGCAATTGCAAACCGGCATCGAATCGGTCATCAGACGCCGAATTGATGCTAAACAACCCGAGGTCGAAACAATGGAGGAGCTTTTATCCGAAGTTGTGACCGACCAAATTTTGAGAAACAATTTAAAGTGAATCAAATGAATAAACCAATCGCAGCCAAAGGCACTTACGAGCAGAAACCCGGAAAAGGCGCAGCATTCCCGAATGACAAAAAGGTCGAGGATTGGCACGCCGATTACAAAGGCCGGGTTTGCTTGCCAGACGGTTCGATGCACTGGCTGGACGTGACGATCAAAACCGCTGCGAGCGGGATGCAGTACGCTGCAATTTCGATTGGAAACGCTTGCGAACCGACCGCCGCGGTCGATCATGGCCCAAAAAGGCATCCAGACGGGCACAGGAGCGGCTTTCAGAGCGTGACTGAGGCTACCCTACCAACCCGAGTCAAAAACGCGCCACAGGCCCGCGCATCGGGTTTTGAGGAAAACGATGATGACTCGATTCCATTTTAATTAAAATGGGTGTATTATGGTCGTACCGTCAACTTGAGGTGCATCATGATCAACTCAAAAGAATGCTTCAAATGCAAAACCGTCAAGCCATTAGAGGATTTTTATAAACATTTAATGATGGCAGACGGGCATTTGAATAAATGCAAGGCTTGTACAAAATCAGATGTTTTAGAACATCGAACTAAAAACCTTGAAAGGATTAGAGAATATGACAGAGAACGAGCCAAAAACCCAGAAAGAAAGGCTGCCAGCCTTTCAGTTAACCAAGCCTGGAGACGAGAAGATCCTAGACGCCAGCGAGCGCACAATGCGGTTACAAGAGCAATTAAGAAAGGCTTGCTTGTACGCGCCCCATGCTGTCGCTGCGGCGCTGAACGATCTCTCGCTCACCATGAAGACTATGACAAGCCACTCGACGTCATATGGCTCTGTCAACCCTGTCACAAGCAGCGACACAAAGAAATGAAAAATGGATAATTTGCCAGACCCAATTCAATTTATTGCTGAGAATGGGCCAATGACGTCGCGTCAATGTGCTCAGTTATTGCCGGCGCTAACGCAAAAGAATGTGGACGATAAATTGCGCCAGGCGTTTCGCGTTGGCAAGCTATCGCGTCGCATTGACGAGGAGTCACGCACCAACCGACCGAGCTATGTTTATTTCGATGCAAATGGCCGGTCCAGCAATAAAGAGCCAGAGCATTGCACCATTCTCAGAACCCTTGGAAATCATCAGGAGACAGAAATTGGAATTCACTAATGGGAAGTTTGTTTACAAAGCTGACGATGCTGAAATCAGCTTTCCCGACGTCCAGCCGGTGTTTTTTCTATCCGGCGCGATGTTCGTGCCGCATTACGTTCTGCCGCACGTGTGGGTATCATTTGGCAACAAGATGCTCACGACCAAGAATCTGATTGAGCGAAACGCGCAAGCCGGCACGAGTTATCTTTGGGTTCGACCTTGGATTGAGAAGATCTTTGGTTCCAAAGATATTTTTACGATGAAAGAATCGCAACTGAAGGAGGCTCTTATTGCATGACCCTACAAGTCGGAGAATCAATTACCAGCATTCAGCTAAATGTTAGCGAGCTACAAAAACAATGCGCTGGATTTAATGTTGAATTGGAAACTGTATTAACTCTTGCAAAGCAAATACATGGCGATGCAATAGCGTTAATAAATGAATGGGAAGAAAAGCATGAAACCGATAATAGACGAACAAACATCCGACCTATTTATGGAGGAGTGGTTATGCGACCTACTTGCGGATCCTGTCGATATTTCGAGCTTCTTGGAGGAGATGGGGAAACATCGTATATGGGCGAATGTCGACGCAGATCACCAGAGCTGTTGGTAGACGAGAGCGGCAACGAAACTCCAGCCTGGCCACCAGTGGACGATAACCATTGGTGCGGCGAATACTCACCGGATACCCTTTCATGACTGAACACGACCCTGTAAACCATCCGCAGCACTACACTCAGCATCCGAGCGGCATTGAGTGCATCCAGATCACGGAACATATGGGTTTCAATCTGGGCAACGCGATCAAGTACATTTGGCGAGCAGATCTCAAGGCCGGTATGCAAGACCTTGAGAAAGCACGCTGGTATCTGGATCGGGAAATTGAGCGACGCAAGAAAGCGTTTGACGTACATCTGCAAGACGTGCTAAAACGCGCATGATTGGGTCCGGGCGCACTCCTCGCCACACAATTGCCCAATCGGGCAACGAGGGGTTGCCCATTTTTTTCGGTGGTGCTTATGGATAATGAAGCCAGCACATTTGTCACGGCGCTATTGCACTCGGGGACAAACGCGCATTTGCTGCATTGGACCACCAACAGCTATGCCCATCACGTCGCGCTTGGCGAGTACTATCAGCAGATCCCCGAGTTGGTTGACCAGCTCGCGGAAGCGATCATGGGTCGCTTTGGGCAGTTCAAGAGCTTTCCCGACGATTACTACTTGCCGACCGATGATCCAGCGGAATATTTAGAGGGCATCAAGTACTTTGTGCAAGATGCGCGAGAATATATGCCGGACGATACGGAAATCCAGAATCTCATTGATGAGATTGCTCAGCTTCTCGACACAACCCTTTACAAACTTAAATATCTCAAGTAAGGCAAATCATGAAAATGAAAGACAACAACACCTCGCAGCCTAAGGGCTATGGTCAAGGCTCAAACGCTAAAATCCCCGCTGGCGTTGCCGGCCAGGACAAGAGCGGCACGCGCTCGGAGCGCATGGTCAACGGCATTGGCATGGGCGAGGCTGACATGGCTGGTAAAGACAGCCAGTTCAACACCGGCGTCACCAAAGGCACCTGCTACACGCACGACCGGGTTAGCTATCAGAAATGATTCGACCACTGCGTAATTACATCACCGTGCAACCGGCAGTTCGCAAACTGTCGGACGTGATCCACGTCACCAACAAAGAGCCATTTAACGAAGGTCGGATCGTTGCAATCGGACCGCAAGTGAAAGAGGCAAAGGTTGGTGACTGGATCAAGTACGGCAACGGTGACTACCTTAATTGGCCGACCCACAACAAGGACGGTCAGGACTATCAAATCATCCAAGAGGCCGACGTTTGTGCGGTCGTGGAATAAGGGGTGTCCAGTTTTTGGACGCCCTATGAAATAAGGAACAATCATGAGTAATTCAATCGCATCCGGCGTTGCTTACGCCGATCCAGAGTTCACGACGTGCTACGCCAGCGCTGAGATTGGTTACAGCGCAGCAGCTCAAGGCGCGGTCACGCAGCTCACAGACAAGACCACGGCAGTCACGCTTAACAAGAGTGCTGGTCGCATCACGCTGAACAACGCAGCGCTGGCCGGCAATACCGCTGTCTCGTTTACGTTGAACAACAGCCTGCTATCGGCCAACGATACGGTTATCGTTTGCATCTCGGGTGGTGCAACAACTGGTGCTTATACGTCTTACGTAACGTCGTTGACCACCGGCTCAGCAATCCTGACGCTGCGTAACTTGACCGGCACGTCATATTCTGAGGCTGTAATCCTGAACTACGCAATCATTCACGGAGCAAGCTAAATGAGCATCCATGACGATCTCGATCTTTTGAAAGAGGCTGTTGCTGCGTTGGAAGACCAGATTAACGAATCGTCGGACGATATTCATGCGCAGGCGTTTGAAGATGGTTCAGACGCCGGAAAGAGTGCGCTGGCCGAAGAAATCGCGGTCATGATGGGCGCAATCGATGCCGAGGAATGCCCCGAGTGCCGCGACGTGCTCAAGCGCGTGCTAGAGCAGCACATTGCTCAGTTCTTAGCTATTGGCGAGCATACGTGCGAGCAGGACGATGACGAAGAAGAAGACGGTGAAACGTCTTTTGTAATTACCTTTGCAGATAACTGAAATGCCACTTAAAAAATCAACGTCTGAGAAGGCGTTTAAAGAAAATATCAAAGCCGAGGTCAAAGCTGGGAAACCAGTCAAACAGGCAGTGGCGATCAGCTACGCTGTCAAGCGTGCAGCAGCGGCGAAAAAGAAGTAATGGCTACAAAGCACGACAAGCCCATTCCCCGGACAACCACGGGGAAGGGCAAGACGTACAACCCGACCGAGAAAGGCGCCGGGATGACTGCGAAAGGTCGTGCTGAGTACAACGCTAAGAACGGATCTAACCTCAAGCCACCGGCGCCAAATCCAAAGACCGACGCAGATAAAGGTCGCAAGGCCAGCTTCTGCGCTCGGATGGAGGGCGTCGTGCGAAAGGCGAAGGGACCGGCTGAGCGTGCTAAGGCGTCGCTAAAGAACTGGAATTGCTGATGGCTGATTACCCGAGAATCACCGGGACGATCAGACCGACGCCACGCAACCGTGTCTCTGGTTTCTTGGCCGACTTGCTTGAGATGGGCGCGAAGGGTTATGACGTTGGCTCTACGCTCCAAGCCGGCGGTCCGATCACCGAGGGCAAGCTCTCAACACCAGTCAGCGATTTGCTTGGGATTCCTGAGCTACAGCGCACGCTTAACAGAGTCAGCTACAACGAGCCATTGACCACCGGCACGGGTTACACGACCCGACTGCGACCAGATACGATATCGGCAGCAATGACCGTTGCACCAATGGTTGGACCAACTGCCAGAGTCGGCGCAGCAGGCGCTAGAATGACCGGCACGGCTTTGAAAGACCTAGCGACGAGTGATGTTGCCTACAACGCTGCGATGAACGCTATGCGCCGTTCTGGAGGGCTTGCAGAGCTAACGGCTTACCACGGCACTCCGCACCGATTTGCCGCTACTGAGGTTAACCCCTTGGGAGAGTTTAGATCCTCCCAAATTGGGACAGGAGAAGGCGCACAAGTGTATGGTCATGGATTGTATTTTGCCGAAAACCCAGAAGTTGCCAAGGGTTACAAAAAAACCTTAGCTTACAAGGCTTTTGATGTTGAGCCAGAAGCGGAAAAAATTGGAATTCCTTTAACTCAAGGATCAAAAACCGAGTTTTATCGGCAGGCAAATGCAAATTCCGACCCTTACGAAGCAGCAAAAAGATTTCAATACGCCAGCATTGATGCTCGAAAAATTCCACAAGAAAAATTGGCTGAGCTTTTCAAAGGTTATTATGACAAGGGTGGCGGGACTCTGTACCACGTTGATTTGCCAGATCCAATGGTTGAAAAAATGCTTCATTGGGATAAACCGTTAAGTCAAGACGCTCCCCAAGAAATTAAAGATGCCATGAATAAATTGTGGCAAACCTACCCAGAACTAAAAGATAAACTTTTTCAGTTTTACAAAGAAAAAAAACCCGGAAGTTTTTATTACGCTTTGCTCAACGATTATGCCAAAACTGGAGACTTAGCTAAAAACCAAGCGTTTGCGTCTGAGGCGTTGCGCAAGGCGGGAATTCCTGGCATTCAGTATTTTGATGAAGGCTCCCGAGGCGCCGGCAAGGGCACTCGCAATTTTGTCGTGTTCCCTGGCGAAGAAAAAAATCTCACCATTCTGAAGCGAGAGTAAGATGCCGATCAACCGTCTATTTTTTCGCCTATAAAAGATGATTCCTCCGCACGTTCCTACTGAGACGTCGAAAGCCAAAGTCGAGCAGACTGCTGGACTCGGCTTGCCACAGGATCAGATCGCGGCTCTCATCGGCATCAGCGCTCCGACGCTGCGTAAGTACTACGAGGTCGAGCTGGCCGTTGGCAAGGCTAAAGCCAGCGCATCCATTGCAGACACGCTCTACAACAAGGCAATGGCTGGCGACACCACGGCGATGATCTGGTGGTCAAAAGCCCAGATGGGTTGGGGCGAGCGCAACACGACCGTGCTGAGCAATCCAGACGGATCGCCGGTCGAGGGCATCAAAGTTACCTTTGTTAAGCCCAGTGAATGAGCTTGATAATGCCATTGCCAATGCCGAGTTTCCTGAGAAACTATCGGTTCTTTTTGACAAGCATCGGTATAAGGTAACTTTCGGCGGTCGAGGTGGCGGCAAGTCTTGGGCGATTGCTCGAGCGCTACTTATCATCGGCGCATCAAAGCCCACGCGCATTCTCTGCGCTCGTGAATTTCAGACGTCAATCCGCGATTCGGTGCATAAGCTCTTATGCGATCAGATCGAATCATTGCGATTGCATGGATTCTATGAAATAACTCAGACGTCAATCAGAGCTAAAAACGGCTCTGAATTCTTTTTTGTTGGACTCAAAAACAATGTCTCAAACATCAAATCGTTTGAGGGCGTTGATATTTGTTGGGTCGAAGAAGCGCAATCCGTGTCCAGAATGTCGTGGAATGTGCTAATCCCGACAATCCGAAAGCAGGATTCAGAGATTTGGATCAGTTTTAACCCGGAGCTGGAGACCGATGAAACGTACCAAAGGTTTGTTATTCATCCTCCTAGCGATGCTGTTGTTACCAAGATTAATTGGTCTGATAACCCTTGGTTTCCAGAAACCTTACGTGCCGAAAAAGACGCACTCAAGGATCGTGATATAGAGGCTTACAACACCGTCTGGGAGGGCATATGCCGGCAGACTGTCGACGGTGCGGTGTTTGCCAGGGAGATGCAGGACGCCGAGCTTCAGGGGCGCATTGGACGGGTTCCGTTCGACTCTAGCAAGCCCGTCCACGCTGTGTTTGACCTTGGCTGGTCTGACGCCACCGCGATTTGGTTCTTGCAGTTTGTCGGCATGGAAACGCGCTTGTTGCGTTACATGGAGGACAATCAAAAGACAATCAGCTATTACCTAGCGCAATTGCAGACGTTTGGATACCATTACGACACGTTGTGGCTTCCGCACGACGCCGAAAACAAAACGCTTGCCGCGGCTGGCAAATCCATTGAGGAGATTGTCAGAGCGGCTGGATACAAGACACGAATCATTCCGAGAGTGCCAATTGCTGACTCTATCAATGCTGCGCGAACTATTTTCAACAACTGCTGGTTCGACCGAGATGGATGCGCGGAAGGTCTTACCTGTCTGCGCCACTATCGGTACGAAGTCGACCCAGAGACGGGTGGATTCTCAAAGTCTCCCCTTCACGACCATTATTCGCACGGCGCAGACGCATTTAGATACATCGGACTGATGGTCAACGAACCAAAGCAACGTAAGAAACAAGTAACCTTCACGTTACCAACGAACTGGATGGGCTGAAATGGCAAATTATCAAAACGAAGGCGAGGACGGGCGCATTGCTGATGCAATGAAATTTCTGCGTCTGGCAAGCGAGGCCGATAGCGTCAATCGCTCTGATGCGCTGGACGATCTGCGCTTTGTCAGCGGCGATCAGTGGCCAGTTGAGATCCAGAACAGCCGGAACCTGGAAGCCAGGCCGTGCTTGACGATCAACAAATTGGACGCCTATTGCCGACAGATCGCCAATCAGCAGCGCCAGCAGCGTCCGCGCATTAAGGTCCATCCGTGCAACAGCTATGCAGACAAAGAGACTGCAGAGGTTGTTGAAGGTATCTGTCGGCACATTGAGATCAACAGCGACGCCGATAGCGCCTATGACCGAGCGTTCGAGTCTGCTGTCAGGATGGGCTGGGGCTATTGGCGCGTAGTCACCGATTACACAGCTCCAGATTCGTTTGATCAAGAGATTTACATTGAACCAATCGAAAACCCGTTCAGCGTCTATTTCGATCCCAACAGCACGGCGCTAGACGGCTCGGACCAAGAGCGTTGCTTGATCACGACAATCATGAGCAAGGACAAGTTTCGGGATATGTATCCCGACGCTGACGATGGCGGTAACTTCTCAGCTCGAGGTGGTGGCGATAGCAATCCTGAGTGGGTCACCAAAGAGGATGTGCGGATCGCTGAGTATTTTTATATTGAGCGCACGCCGGCAAAGCTCTACCTGCTGAATGACAAATCACGGTTGTTCAAAGACCAGCTCCCAAGCAAAGAGTTCATGGCCACTCATGGGCTTGAGATCGTTGGCGAGCGCGATAGCTACAAGAAAGTGGTGAAGTGGTGCAAGCTCACCGCGATGGAAATCCTTGAGGAGCGCGACTGGCCAGGTAAATTTATCCCTGTCGTGCCGGTCTACGGCGGTCGGATCGTAATTGATAGCAAGTCAATCAAATACGGTCTGGTGCGCTACGCCAAAGATCCGCAGAAGATGTACAACTTCTGGCAAACCTCCATGACCGAGGCGATTGCCCTGGCGCCGAAAGCCAAGTGGTTGCTGGCCGAAGGTCAGGACGAGGGCCACGAAACTGAGTGGGCCGCAGCGAACATTAAAGCCACGCCGGTATTGCGATACAAGCAGACCGACATTGAAGGACGCACGGCTCCGGTTCCGACGCGCTTGCAACCAGAACCACCACCGCTGGGCATCATGGGCGCTGCCGAGGCTGTTAGCAACGATCTACAGCAAGTTGTGGGCATCTTTGATCCAAGCCAATTGCCGACCGGCAACGTCAGCGGTAAAGCGCTGAATGGTCAGCAACAGCAAGTGGATATGACGAATTATCACTACTACGATAATTTGACCAAATCCATTGCACAGACTGGCCGAATCATTCTTGATATGATCCCCAAGATCTACGACAGCGAGCGCGTGATGCGCATCATTGGCGTTGATGGCAAGCCAGACTTGATCACGATCAATGAAGCCTCCCAGGTTGGGAGAGTCTTGAACGACGTCACCGTCGGCGAGTATGACGTCAGCATGGATACGGGTCCTGGCTACGCAAGCCGGCGTATCCAAGCGGTCGATGCAATGATGCCGCTGATTGGCTCCAGCCCAGAGCTGTTCCAGGCTGCTGGCGATCTGGTATTCCGGCAGATGGATTTCCCTGGTGCTGAGATCATTGCCGACCGGCTGGCCGCGGTGAACCCGCTGGCCCAGATTGACGAGAAGTCAGATATACCGCCACAGGTCCAGATGCAGCTCGCACAAGCCAAGCAGCAAATGCAGATGATGCAGCAGCAAATGCAAGCAATGCAGCTCGAGATCAACAATCGCGGCCAGGTAGCTCAAATTAAGGAAGAAGGAGCCAATAAGCGCAAGCTCATGGAAGTCACCGCTAAGGCGCACAACACAGAAACAATGGCTGAAGTGCGGGTCAATGATCAAAACACCAGGTCAATCACAAGTCAAAACAAGACCGAGATTGATGCGCTGGTTAACCTGCTAATCCACAATATGCCGATTGACGCATTGGCACGAGAGATTGAGCGTCGCAATGCTGAACAAATGATGGTTGCAACCTATGCCGTGCAAGACGTTGACCAAGGGCAAAACCCGTTTATGCAATAGTCTTTGACACAAATGCAAAAGCGGGTTATATAAGCGCAATCGTACCGGCGCGTTTCACCGGGAAAATCCGTGGGTAACCATGTCAGAACCAAGAGAGACAACGCAAGTTGTCACAAGTGAGAATCAGGCCGAATTTTTTGCACAGAAACTGAACTTAGCTCCCGAAGGCGAGATTGAGGCTGCTGATGAAGCAGAGCCAATTGAATCCGAGGTTGAGAATGAGCCAGATGCGGAAGATGAAGCACCAACCGTAGAAAGCGAAGGGAAACCTAGCAAGCTAAAAGCGCGGTTTTCAGAGCTGACAAGGCAACGCGAGCAAGCCAGGGCAGATGCCCAGCGTGAACGTGATGCCAGGGAAGCGCTGGAAGCACGGCTAGCGGCTTTGGAGCAAGGACAGGCGCCGAGACAGGCTCCTGTTGCTGATGCCAAGCCCACGCCGGATCAATTCACCGATGCGTTTGAATACGCAGAAGCATTGGCTGAATATAGCGCGGAAAGAGCACTCAAAGAGCGAGATCGGCAGGATTCAGAAAGGCGAGCGCAAGAGCAACAGGCGAAGGTCGTACAGACTTGGACCAAACGGCTTGAGGCGGCAAAGGCTGAGATTGATGATTTTGATGAGATGGTGGCGTCAAGCGATATTGTTGTGCCGAATCACATTCGGGACGCGATATTAGAGTCAGACGTAGGACCACAAATCCTATATCACCTTGCATCAAATCAAGATCAGGCCAGAACCTTTAATGATATGTCGGCAGCGCAAGCTCTGAGGGCCATTGGCAAGCTAGAAGCAAAGTTTGAGAAATCTGAAACTGGCAAACCTGAGCGATCTGTGGTAAAAAGCAAGGCACCAGCCCCGATTAACCCCATCAAGTCAAGCAACGCAACCGCTGATAATCTTGTGAATTCCAAAGGGGAGTTTCATGGGACTTACGCAGCATGGAAAGCGGCAAGACAAGCCGGCAAGATCAGGTAAACAGATTTAATGCGTCTATGACGCGAAGGAAATAAAATGGCAAATACCTTACTTACGATTAGTAAGATCACCAATGAAGCTCTTATGGTTTTGGAGAACGAACTGACGTTCACCTCCGAGGTAAACCGTGAGTATGATGATCAATTTTCTGTAGTTGGGGCGAAAATTGGAAGTACGGTCAATGTCCGTAAACCAGCACGCTTCATTGGAACCACGGGTCCTAACCTGTCGGTTGAAGATTTTAACGAAACTTCAATCCCTGTCACGCTGACCACGCAATTCCACGTTGATACCCAATTCAGCACGGCTGACTTGGCTCTGTCGCTGGATATGTTCTCGGATCGCGTGATCAAACCTGGCGTTGCTGCTATCGCCAACAAGATCGACCGTGACGGTCTGGTGCTTGCCAAGAACAACGTGGCAAACATTGTTGGTACCGCTGGCGTTCCACCTACTTCGCTGTTGACCTACCTGACCGGCCAGGCTTATCTGGATTCAGAAGGCGCACCACGCGACGGTCGTCGTGCTTGTATCGTCGAGCCATTCACCTCGGCTACCATCGTCGATTCTTTGAAAGGGCTGTTTATGCCTAGCCAGAAGATCAGCGATCAGTACGAAAAGGGCATGATGGGTACGGACAGCGCTGGTATGCGCTGGAAGATGGATCAGAACGTTGTCTCGCAGACGTTCGGTTCCTACGCCACTGCAACCCTGTCGACCAATACCGCGACCTTCACCGGCTCGTTGACGTCAGGTTGGGCATCGTCATCGACGATCACTATTGCAGCAGCTTCGGCAGCAGCACCGATCCAGCAGGGCGACGTGATCACCATCGCTAACGTCTACGCTGTTAACCCACAGAACCGCCAGCCTTACGGCACAAACCGCCTGCGTAACTTCGTTGTTACCAGCGCTGTGACCATTAGCTCAGGTGGCTCGGCATCGGTTACGGTTTCTCCTGCAATTATCACCGCTGGCCAATTTCAAAACGTGTTTGTTTCGGCTACTAGCAGCTCTGCTGTTGTTACCCCGTTCAATAACACCGGTACCGTTAGCCCACAAAACATCATTCTCCATCGCAATGCGGAAACATTGGCTTGCGCCGATTTAGAATTGCCAATGGGGGTTGTATTTGCTGGACGTGCATCGGACAAAGAACTCGGCTTGTCCATTCGTGTTTGTAGGCAGTATACGATCAATAACGACAGTATTCCTTGCCGTCTTGATGTGCTTTACGGTTGGGCAATGTTGTATCCCGAATTGGCTTGCCGCGTCGCAGCTTAATTAACAAAGATTTAAGGAATTAATCATGGCGAATCCGGGACCCGCAACTACCGTTGCCAATCATCCACAGAACCTTGGAACCAACCAAGCTCTGCGTTTGTTGGCATCGGCTCAGTCAGTCAGCTTGGCAGTAACGGGTGACACCGTTCTGCCGATTCTCAACACGGGCAGCTACAGCGTTTCTAACGTTATCGTGACAAACGCTTCGGCAAACCTGAGTACCGCAACTGTCCCTTTTGCTGGCGTGTTTCCAGCACCTGGCGCAAGCGGCACCGCAATCGTTTCCAATGCGACATTGAATGCCTTGACCAGCTCCACGGTCGTGTCGCAGCGAACGATCAACAGCACGGCAGCTCAGACGGGTCAGGCGGTATACTTTAACGTCGGCACGGCAGCGTCTTACCCTGCCACCGTTGACGTGTTTGTCTACGGTTACGACCTCACGTTCCTGCCATAAGTTGGGCAAATAAGGGGAAAGCCGATCTCAAAAGGGTCGGCTTTTTTCTTTAATTTTGGAATAAAAAATGTCGCAGACCAATCAGGTAAACACGGTCACGTCTGAAAACGTGGTCCCAGTTGGTGCAACTTATGACGCCAGCGGAAATTTCATTACTTTGGTTGGCGCCGGTGGCCAGCCAATCAGCTCGGGCGCAGGGTCGACCGATAGTTATGTGCTGCTAAGCGCGTCAACCACGCTGCCAAACGAGCGGGTTTTGACAGCCGGCACGAATATCACACTGACCGATTCTGGTCCGGGCGGCACGGTTACCATTGCATCAACTGCTGGTGGCGTCTCAAACGTCGCAACCGGAACGGGTCTGACGGGTGGTCCGATTACGTCGACCGGCACGATTGCGCTGGCCAACACAGCGGTCACCGCTGGCAGCTACGGCACGTCGATTGGCATTCCCCAAATCACGATTGACGCTCAAGGGCGCATCACTGCTGCTAGCACGATTGCAACGACCAGCAATAGCTACCAAGGCACTTGGAATGCGTCGACGAATACGCCGACGCTAACCTCGAGCGTTGGCACGCTCGGGTATTACTACGTTGTTTCGACTGCTGGCTCGACTAACCTAAACGGCATTTCAACGTGGGCAGTCGGCGATTGGGCGGTCTACAACGGATCAGCCTGGCAGAAGGTCGCTGCAAGCGGTTCAAGCGCGTTCAGCACGCTTACCGTCACGGGTTTGACGGGTTATATGTACGCCAACGGCGCGAGCGCTGTAACGGCCGCAACGACCATTCCTAACGCTGGACTGACCAATTCATCGGTCACGATTGGATCGACCAGCGTGGCGCTCGGCGCTACGGCAGCAACGGTTGCCGGTTTGACTCTGACCAGCCCAACGCTTACGACGCCGGCTCTTGGCACTCCGGCCAGCGTCAATTTGTCTAATGCAACGAATCTGCCGCTCACGACTGGCGTCTCGGGTCAATTGCCAATTGCTAATGGCGGCACGGGTGCAACGTCGGCCATTTCAGCATTTAACGCTTTGGCTCCATCGCAGACGTCAAATTCCGGTAAATATCTGACAACAGATGGAACCAATACATCATGGGCCACCGTTTCAGGCGGCGGTGGTGGAACAGTTATATCGGTTGGAGGCACGGGAACGGTTAACGGCATCACGTTATCTGGCACAGTCACCAGCTCGGGAAATTTGACGCTTGGTGGCGCATTGACGGGCGTTAATCTTGCAAGCCAGGTTACGGGCAATCTGCCGGTGACAAACTTGGGCAGCGGAACGGGCGCATCGTCTAGCACGTTCTGGCGTGGAGATGGATCTTGGGCTACTCCTTCTGGGGGCGGCAGCGGTACCGTTACATCGGTTGGTTGGACAGGTGGCATTGTTTCAGTTGGCACGCCTTCCACAACGCCAGCGTTTACAATTGCCGGCACGTCTGGTGGCATTCCATATTTTTCTAACGGAAATGCTTGGGCATCTAGCGCTGCGCTTGCAGCAAATGCTTTGGTTGTTGGCGGGGGATCTGGTACCGCTCCCAGCACTTTAGGAAGCACTGGAACAACAACAACCGTTCTTCATGGAAACGCTTCAGGAGCGCCGACATTTGGTGCCGTTTCGTTGTCTGCCGACGTCACGGGCAATTTACCAGTCGCAAATTTGAATAATGGAACCTCTGCATCTAGCACGACATTTTGGCGTGGAGATGGCACTTGGGCAACACCGGTTGGTGGTGGTTCTGGGACGGTTATATCGGTTGGCTTGTCTGCGCCAGCCTTTTTAACGGTCAGTAGTAGCCCGGTAACAACGTCTGGCACGTTAACGCTTTCGTACTCTGGCACGGCGCTTCCGGTTGCCAATGGCGGTACAGGACTAACAGCAGGAACCTCTGGTGGTATTCCATATTATTCTGGCACTTCAGCATTAACCTCTAGTGCATTGCTTGCGGCAAATTCTTTGGTTGTCGGCGGCGGGACTGGTGCGGCACCGGCAACAGTCACAACCGGAACGGGTGTTGTCACGGCTTTGGGCGTCAATACCGGGTCTGTTGGTGCTTTTGTTGTTAACGGTGGAGCGCTCGGCACTCCATCTGGCGGTACGGTCACTAACCTGACTGGCACGGCATCAATCAACATCAACGGTACGGTCGGCGCAACAACTCCGGCAGCAGGTACGTTTACAGCCGGATCATTCTCGTCAACCGTTCACAGAGGCGCAACCAGCGGCACGATTACTCTTACGGCTCCATTGGTAGCGGGTACGCAGTCTTACACGCTGCCAACTGCATTGCCTACGGCTTCTGGTTTGGCTTTGCAATGCACAACCCTTGGAGAAATGAGTTGGGGTTCTGCCGCACCAACATCTGTTTCTGTTGACTTTCTTGTTATTGCTGGTGGTGCCGGTGGTGGTGCTTATGGCGGTGGTGGTGCAGGTGGATATTTAACAAGTTACGCTTCTGGGGGCGCTTCAACGCCTAAAGCGTCTGGCGGCGGTGCTGTTATTTCATCTCCAGTAACGGCAAATTTTGCAACTCCATATACCCTTACGGTTGGCGCTGGCGGGTCAGCATATACAAGCGGAAATAATTCTGTTTTTGCGACCGTAATAGCAACAGCGGGTGGTACTGGTGGTTCGGCTGGTGGATCTTCTGGTGGTGGGCAATCACCTTCGGGAACTCCAGCATCACCAACAGCGTCTCCTGTGCAGGGATACATTGGTGGAACGGGTGGCACGTCTCCCTATCAAGGCGGCGGCGGTGGTGGCGCAGGGGCTGCTGGCGGCGTTTGGTCTGGTGGAATTGGCGGGGCTGGTGGGCAGGGCGTATGGTCTGACATAACAACGCAAAACGGAACCCAAACACAAAGAGGCGGCGGTGGCTCTGGGGCTGGTTTGTCCGGTAGTGCTGTTGCAGGTGGCGCGGGTGGCGGTGGTCAGGGCGGCAATGCAAGCTCAGGCAACGGCGTAACAAATACTGGCGGCGGCGGCGGTTCTGGCTCAGGAAGCGGACCCGGAAATGGTGGATCAGGAATTATTGTTTTGAGCATTCCGTCTACAAGCACTGCAACATTTTCTGGCGGTGTGACTCAAACATCAACAACTGTTGGGTCCAATAAGATTTATACCATCACAGCGACCTCAACAACGTCTGAAACCGTGACGTTTAGTTAAGGAATAGAAATGGCACATTTTGCAAAACTTGACGCTAAAAACGAAGTTATTTTTGTGACTGTTGGCAGAGATGACGAAACAGAAGGCGAATTGACATTCCGTACCGGCGCTATTTACAAGCAAACCAGTTACAACACTCGCGGCGGCGTTCATTTGCTTGGCGGTACTCCACTTCGCAAAAACTATGCGGCTGTTGGCTACGCTTACGACGCTCAACGTGATGCTTTCATTCCACCGCAGCCTTTCCCAAGCTGGACGCTAAACGAAACCACTTGCTTGTGGGATGCGCCTGTCGCCTATCCAACAAACGGCGAGCGGTATCAATGGGACGAAGAAACAACTTCTTGGGTGTTGATCAATGTATAATTCACCATTCACGCCGTTTGGCCCGACCTATCTTGTTGGCACGTCTCCGGTGCAGGTCTCGACCAACAACAACGACAACCCAACGAGCTATAGGGTTCGCAATACCAGCGCTTCAGCGCAGTATCTAACTTGGTATGCACCGTCTCCTGGCAATCCAACGCCAACAATCACGGTAGCAGCTCCGACAGCCGGAAGCCCTAAAAAACAGACGCTTGGTTTCTTGCCTAGCTCGGTCGAGGTATTTGGCGGCATTCCTGCAAATGCTTGGTTCCAGGCTGACGCTGCTGGCGCTTTTGAAATTACCCCAGGCGAAGGACTCTAATGGCTCTCAGGGCAATTGCTGGTGGTGGTGGCGGTGGCGGTAGCGGCACGGTCACGACCGTCAGCGTTGCTTCTGCCAATGGTCTTGCTGGCACGGTTGCAAATGCAACGACTTCACCGTCTATTACGCTCAGCACGACCGTCACAGGCGTTCTGAAGGGCAATGGCACAACCGTCAGCGCTGCCGTGGCGAATACGGACTACCTAACTCCACCGAGCGGCACGGCGCTTCAAAAAGCCGGTTCTGGTGGCGCTCTGGCAAATGCGGCGGCGGGTACGGATTACCAAGCTCCGATCAGCCTGACAACAACTGGCACTAGTGGTGCAGCGACGTTTGCATCCAATGTGCTTAACATTCCAAATTACGCTGCCGGCGCCGGTACTGGCACGGTCACCAGCGCTTCGGTTGTTAGCGCAAATGGGTTTGCGGGTACGGTTGCATCGGCCACTACGACGCCAGCAATCACGCTGACTACCAGCATCACCGGAATGCTTAAAGGCAGCGGTGGAGCGCTTGCGGCAGCAACTGCAAATACGGACTTTCAATCGCCGATCTCGCTGACTACAGTCGGGTCAACCGGCGCGGCGACGTTTGCATCAAACGTCTTAAATATCCCAAACTACTCAGCGGCTGGTACGGTCACTAGTGTAGCGACAGGCACCGGACTGACGGGCGGCACAATTATCAGTAGCGGCACAATTTCAATTGATTCAACGGTTGTCACGGTTGACGGCACGCAGACATTAACCAACAAAACCATATCAAATTTGGCAAGCGCATCAACGGTGCTTGATAGCGGCGGCAACAATTTTCAGTTTGGCTTCCGCACAATGCCGAAGTCGACAAATTCTAGCGGCACGTTGATTTTGTCTGACAGTGCCAAACACTACTACATCACCAGCGGAATCATTGTGCCGCTCAACGCATCGGTAGGGTTTGACGTTGGGACAGTGATCAGCATTGTCAGCAATAATACTGCTTTGACGATCACTCCTGAGTCTGGCGTTACGCTACAGCTCGCCAACAGTGCATCTGCTGGCACTCGGTCATTGGCCAGCAATGGTATTGCAACGCTGCTGAAAGTCGCTGTGAACACTTGGTACATTTCTGGGACTGGCGTCACATGAGTGGTTTCTTGGGAATGATGTTTCCCGGAAGCAGTGCAATCACGCCATCGGTTTTCATTGCTTACGGTGGCGCAACACCGCTCAAAAGAATCTCTGTCTATGGATGGGATACAACCACTGGATTCGGGTCAATCTATACCGCTCCGGCCATTCCCAACGCAATCAGTCAGGTTTCCTTTGTTCGCAATAACTCAAATTTATCAGCGTCATTTACTTCGGCTCCTTATTTCAGCGTCTGGCAATGGTCTGGTGTTGGTTTTGGGACGCAATATTCCAATCCTGGCAGTGCTTTAAGCCCAGGCGGTGGCGGTCCAGCAGGTTTTACTTGGACGGACAGTATTGATGCAATCTTGACGTCCAATGCGACGGCACAATCCTTTCCGCAAGCATGGGCGTGGAATCAGTCAACGGGATTTGGATCTAAATATTCCAATGGTCCAGCGCTTAATTCCGCTGGTACATCGACTGGCATCACGTTAAACGGCACCAATACTCAAGTGGCATTTAGCCAAGGAACCACGCCGGTTATCTCGTTGTTTCCGTGGTCATCTGCCACTGGGTTTGGCACCAAATACGCAAACCCTGCAACGCTTCCACCCTTTGGCAACAATTCGGGAAGCATATCCTTTAACCAAACAACCAATGATCTTGCAGTTGGAAGCACTTCAAGCCCGTTTGTAGCGTCTTATGCAGTGTCACCGTCTGGTTTTGGCGTAAAATATGCCAATCCATCCACTTTTATTGGTGGAACGGTTTATTCGGTTCGATTTGCACCAAGTGGCGCAGCAATTTCCATTGGAACCACTTATACTCCGGGTGTTAAAGTTTATGCTTGGGGTGCTGGTTTTGGTTCTCAGTATGCAAGCCCGTTGTTTAACGCAACTGGACAATCTACTGACTGGTCGAGCACTACATCGGCAATCGCTGGAGCGCAAACGGTTGCATCTCCGTACACTACAGTTTGGCGTTGGACTCCAAGCGGCTTTGGCTCAGCATATTCTAGTCCGGCAACGGCACCAGGCGTTCCAAGCTGTGTATCATTTAGCAATCAAACAAGGTAAATCATGATCACCGACCAAGAAAAGCAAGCTGGCCTAGTCATGAATGCGTTCCATCGTGAAATGGAAATCTACGGCTACCAGCTCAACATTGACAACTATGCTGCGATGCTTGAGGCGCTTCCGGCTGGCGATTGGCCGGCAGATCTTGAGGCATTCAAAACGGTCAAAACCGAGGATTTGCCGCATGAGCTGAGCGACGATCAAGTGGCAACGATTGGTGATTTTCAATACCGCGATCGTTTGCGCGTTCTGGTCCGCACCGAGAAAGCTGAGCAGAACAAGTCAATCCGCATCCGTGACGTGCTGAAAGCTCAGGTCGGCAGCAATTACGATGCACTGGTCGCAGCTTACAAGATCAGCCAGGCGTAAATCATGGCCGTCAAACTATCCCCGTTAGCTGGTGCCGGTTGGCAGTTTTTCGACAATCTCGGAATTCCGCTGGCCGGTGGACTGCTGTACACGTACACCGCAGGAACGACGACGCCACAAGCGACGTATACCAGCGCAGCGGGAACCATTGCCAATGCCAACCCGATTGTGCTGGACAGCGCAGGGCGCACCGCCAATCAGACGTGGTTGACCGTTGGGGTTGCTTATAAACTGGTGCTTCAGACTGCTGCCGCGGTCACTATCGGCACTTACGACAACATCTCCGGCATCAACGATGTGACGGGCATCACAAGCGGCACGTCAATTCTGCGTGGCGATGGAGCTGGTGGCATCGGCAACGTAACGGTTGGCTCGGGGTTGAGTTTCCTTGCCGGCACGTTGTCGGCCACAGGGCAATCGTTGCCGGTGAGCGGCGGCGGTTACCTGTACCGCGATTCAATCGCGTCGGCTTTAAATTACGACGCTATTATCAAGCGTGCAGCGCTGCCGGTTGCCACGACTGCGCAGATTGGTGCGTTGCGTCCTGACGGCACAACAATCACTATTGGCGGGGCAAACAACGAGATTATTAGCGCTGTTGGATCGACTCCAACGGTTAACACAGGCGTCTTGCAATTCAGCTTGTATTACAAGGTCACCAGCGGATCAGATACGTTTACCGTGCCTGCTGGCGTCACCAGGTTACGAGCCACGATTGGCAGCGGCGTTTATTCAAACGGCACGACCGTAATTTATACGGTTGCGGCTGGATTTATCACGGTAACGCCGGCTCAAACGATTGCGGTTACCGTTGCATCTGGTGGCGGCAATACATCGCTCGGTGCTTTTCTCACAGCTCAAGGTCCGGGCACCAGCAGCACGCCAGGGCCGGCAGGCGGCACAGCGTTGAACTCAACATTCTCAATTGGGTCAGCCAATTACATCGGCAAGACCTTTGACGGGACGCTGGCCAACGAGTGCCGAGGAACAACCAACATTGTCCCGGTGCAGGCGTTGTTTGACGGGGCGTCTCCCCCGACGTTGAACGGCTACGTAATCATTGAGTATTGATCATGACTGCGCCAATCGAAATCATTTCGCGGTCTCTGAAAGACATTGGGGCGCTTGAGGCTGGCGAGACACCGACGTCTGACGCAGCTCAAGATGCGTTCGATATGCTAAACGACATTCTGGATCAATGGTCCAACGAACGGATGATGATCAGCTACCAGACTGAGATCATTTTCCCAACAGCGACCAATCAGGTGCAGTACACGATTGGACCAGGCGGTCAGGTCGGCGCAGTGTTTACCGGCTCCATCTCCGGCACAACGCTAACGGTCACGGCGTTGACCAGCGGATCGGTGCAGCTCGGGCAGACGCTGGTTGGCTCTGGGATTGCGTCTGGCACAACCATTGTGCAATTCAACACGGGCGCCGGTGGCAACGTCAACGAGCTTGGTACGTACACCGTCAGTACAAGCCAGACGGTAGCCAGCACGACGATTACTGCTAGCTATCAGCGTCCAGTCAGCATCAACAGCGCATTCGTTCGCGTGATCAACCAGTCGGGCGGCGGCGGTCAATCGCAGAACTCTTTGGATTATCCGGTGGCGTGCATTGGGTTGGATCAGTACGAGCTGATTGGACTCAAGAGTCTTAACGGACCCTGGCCGAAGGCGCTCTATTATCAACCAGCGGAGCTTCTCGGAACCATCTATCTATGGCCGGCTCCGGCGCAGGGTGAGATGCACGTTTTTGCCGACACAATGTTCCGGCGTTACGGTAACTTGTACGAGTCTATAGCGCTGCCACAGGGCTATCTGATGGCTCTACGCTGGTGCTTGGCTGAGCGTCTATGCCCAATGTACGGCAAGGGTTCAACGACTCAACTGGCGATGATTAACGCCTATGCAGCACAAGCCAAGGCAACGCTCAAGCGCACCAATATGCGTCCAAGCATGGTTGCTCAATTCCCTGACGTGTTGTTCAGCGGTAAAGCCAAGGACGCGAGCTGGATCTTGACCGGCGGGTTTGTGTAATGGCTGACTTTGGGTTTGTTGGGGCGTCTTACGAAGCTCCGACCATCTATCAGGATGCGCAAGAGTGCATCAATTGGTATCCAGAAATCGACCCAGTAAAACCAGAAGGCGCTCGAGGCGTTATAGCGCTGTTGCCGACTCCGGGTTATCGCACCATTGTCACGCTGCCAAACGGTCCCGTGCGCGGAATGCGAGCGATCAACCCGTTCAACCAAATGGTTGCGGTTGCAGCAAACAAGCTATACGTCATTCTTGCAGACTGGTCATATACCGAGGTAGGCACGCTTATAACTTTGTCTGGACCCGTCAGCATCACCGAGACTCAAACGACCGACGACGGCGCTGCCAACGGCGTTGTGGCTTACATCGCTGATGGGTCTGCGCGGTATATCTACAATCTGACAACCAGCACGTTTACCCAACTGTCTAGCGATGGTCCATGGGCTGATGCAACGGTTTGTGACTACGCCAACGGCTACGTTGCTTACAACAAGCCCAACAGTCAGTTATTCACGGTAACCGATCCTGGCTCGGCTTATACGACTAGCACGCTATACGGGCGCAAGGATGGCGGGTCGGACAATCTTGTCTCGTTGTTCTTCGATCACCAGCAGTTATTCCTGTTTGGCGAGTATACGACCGAGGTCTGGGTTGAGTCACCGCCACCAGATCCGACAATTGCCACTTTCCCGTTTACGCCAATCAGCGGTACGTTCATTCAGCACGGCATCAACGCACCGTTTAGCGTAGCTCGATGGGCTGAGACGTTCATGTTTGTCACGCGGGATCTACTTGGGCACGCGACGATAGGCACGGTCAATGGTTACCAGTTTGTCCGGCTGAGTACGCACGCCGTCGAGAATTCGCTGATTGGCTTTGACGTTTCTGACGCGATTGCCTACTCAATGCAGATCACGGGACACGAGTGGTACATTGTCACTTTCCCCCAGGCCAATCTAACCTGGGTCTACGATTCCACGACTAAGCTCTGGTTCAAGTGGATGAGCCTGGACCCGTTGAATAACTTCCAGCGCAATCGCGGAAACTGTGCCACCTTTTTCAATACCTACAATCTGGTTGGCGATTACCAGAACGGCAAAATCTACATTGTAGATACCGAAGTTTACACCGAGGGCGGCAATCCGATCAGACGATTGCGCCGGACTCCTCATATTGTTTCTGACTTTCAGAGACAGTATTTTGAGGAGCTGCAAATCCAATTCCAGCCTGGCGTTGGTCTAAGCACCGGACAAGGGCAAGACCCACAGGCAATGCTGCGCTGGTCAAACGACGGTGGCTCTACCTACTCAAACGAGCATTGGACAACCATCGGCAAGATTGGCAAGTATCAAAATCGAGCAATCTGGCGTCGGCTTGGCATGGCCAGAGATCGTGTTTGGGAAGTGTCGATTAGCGATCCCGTCAAGGCGGCAATCGTCTCTGCCAATCTCAAAGCCAGCGTTGGTGAGAACTGATGGCAACGTCATATCTACGCTATCCACAATCGCCATTCCTAGATCCAGTCACCAAAAGACCGGCTCGAGAATGGTTGATCTGGTTGCAAAACCCTAACGTCTCAACGATCACGGTCGGCGTTGGTCTGGTTAACTCTGTCAATGGCGGCACCACGGGGCTGACTCCGGCAGCGGCAACGTCTGGCGCGGTTACATTGGGCGGCAAGCTGAATGTGGCGTCTGGTGGCACGGGCGCTAATACGCTGACCGGCTATGTGAAAGGCGCCGGCACAACACCGCTCACGGCAAGCGCGACGGTGCCAATTGCCGACGTCTCTGGTGCTGGCACACTGGCCATACAGAATGCCAGCGGCGTTGCAATCACGGGTGGATCAATTGCTGGCACGTCAGTTAGTGCAACCACGCTCACGACGTCCAGCACCGTGACGGTTAACAATTTGGCAGCAACCGGGACTCACACAGTCATTGCAAAATGGCTTCCGGTTGTGGCTGACGGTACAACGTATTATTTGCCGCTGTATACTTAATGAAAGTTGATGATTTTGTGAAAGGGATTGCTGGCCGATTTGATGCCGATCCACAAGTGGAGCATCATTTCTCAGGCGGCATCTATGCAAAACAGATGTTTATTCCGAAGGGATACGTTGCTGCGACCCACAAGCACGTTTATTCCCATTTGAGTATACTGGCATCGGGTCAAGTCATTGTTTCGACTGATGATTCTGTCGAAAGTTACAACGCTCCAGCGTGCATTGAGATCAAAGCCGGCACGCACCACAAAATTGAAGCGTTGCAGGATTGCGTATGGTTTTGCATCCATGCAACAGACGAAACAGACGAGAACGAAATTGATGCTGTGTTAATCAGCAAAGGAATTTAATCATGCCACTCGCTGCTTTAGCCACCATTGGCGGTGCAATAATTGGAGCGGATGCGTCGAGAAGCGCGTCGAACAGACAGGTTGACGCATCTAACCGAGCGTTAGAGCTACAGCGTGAACAATTTAACCTAATCAATCAGCAACAAGCTCCGTATCGCGGAATTGGTTACACGTCGCTGAGTCAGATCGGCGGGATGCTTGGCGGTCAGACGCCAATGTTTGATGCGCAAGGCAAGCCGATACTGGATGAAGCCGGTATGCCGAAGATGCAGACTGGCACCGGGTATTTGACCAAACAGTTTGGACCCGAAGATTTAAAAACAAATCTGTCTCCTAGCTATGAGTTTATGCTCAAAGAAGGACAAAGGGCGGCACGGCAACGCTTAAATGCCGGCGGCAGCGGTGGCAGCGACATTGACCGTGGAATCACTCGGTTTGCCGAAGATTACGCAAGCACAAATTACCAAACAGCGCTTAGTAATTTTTTGAATCAGCGCAAAGACATTTACAACACGTTGGCCGGAATTGCTGGAATTGGTCAAACAGGGCAAACCGCGACCAACACTGCGGCGTCTAACTACGGCACCAATGCGTCTAACTTATTAACAGGCATCGGTAACGCTCAAGCCGGTGGGATTGTAGGAGCGGCAAATATGTTCACTAATGCGGCTGGCAATTACGCAGCGCGTGACTTTATCAGCGGGTTGCGGCAACCGGCAACGATTGAAAATCGAACTGCTTCGGATGCGATTCCTGGAGCCGGGGCAACAAAAACAACAATGTTTGGCGATTTCAACTACAGGGCAGCGTAAATCATGCCGGTCGATCCAAATATTGCGATGGGCGTCAAGCCAATTGACTTTCTAGGTCCTGCTGGAAATTATTTAAACCTGGCTCGGGGCGTGCAAGCGCTTGAGCAAGAACAGGCGATGAACCCAATCCAGCAGGAAAAAGCTCGGATTGAGTTGGGTATTGCGCAGGCAACAAAAGACGCTGAAATTGCTCGGCAGAAAGGGTTGAGTAGTCAAACGGTTACCGGGGCCGAGGTTGCCAAATTTAATCAAGCCGGCAACACACAAGAGCGATTGCAACAGGCTTTTGCGCCACTTTTTCAATTGCAATCTTTTCAAAACGTCACAAACGATCCTCGAGCGGCGTTCAAAGACGTGATGGCAGCTAAACGGCAAGCAATTGCTGCTGGTGTACCAGAAGATTCGGCAGAATTGTTTGCGGCTTCTCTGTATTCAAGAATTGAAGAATCGCTGAACAAAAAAGACCAGACACCAGTTAACGAATGGGCGTTTCGCAATTTGTTTTCGAGAGGGACTGCCGCAGAGCAGCGACAAGCATTTGCACCAACCGGCGTTCCATCTGTTAGCGCTGGTGGCGTTCCGGGTTATCCCGTTGCAGAACCTGGCGGGAATCGGTTCCAGCCATTTCAAGTTGGTCCGCGTCCAACAACTCCCGCTGAAGGCGCTCCGTTGTCTGAAGGCGTTACAACTGGCGCAATTCAAACGCCAAAAACCATCATACAAAGAACGCAAGTCGGTGAGTCTGCTTTGACTCCTCCTGTTACACCGGGGCTGGCTGCGATTTCTACTCCGATGCAACCAGCAGCACCGGCGCAGCCACAAGGCGTTACTGCTACTCAAATGTCGCTGCGTTATCCCGTGCGACAACCAGGGCAACCATTCTTGCCGGTTCAAGGCGAAGAAGCAGACCGAGCTGCTGGTCAAAAATACGTTGGTGATCTGGTATCAATGCAACCGGCAATGACTTCAGCTCGGCGCAGCATTGAGGAGGTCATTGACAAAGCCAACAAGATCCAACAGCAATCGTATTTCCAAGCCGGCGCTGCCGGTTCAATGGAACGTAACGTGCGCGGATTCTTTGGCAGCGAGGATTACAAGCAACTGTCAAAAGATCTGGCGAACGTCCAGATTGGGATGATCCAATCCAAGGGTGGCTCGCTAGATACCGTTTCTGGCCAGGCTCTTGCCAGGCACGCCAACGGTGACGAGACTTATCCTCCGAATGTGCTCAAGTCTATTGCCAGACGCTCCTACGCTGACGTGCTGGCTACCGAGCTTGAGGGCCGAGCGGCAGCAAACTTTGCACAGAACTTTGGCGATGCTAACCACAACGCATTCAAGCAAACGTGGTCCAAGAATGCTGACTCTCGCATTTTTGAGATTATGGCTTTGCCCAAACTGATTCCCGACAAGGCTGAGCGAATCAAGGTGGCAAACGAGATCTTAAAAAATGCCACGCCGAAAGAGCGCGAGGAATTCAACCGCAAATATCAAAACATCCTGCGTCTTGAGCAAACTGGATCGCTGTAATGGATGAAGTCTCAGAACTGATTCTTGGGAAGCCATCCAAGACCGTTGTAACCGGCGCTCACATGGATGCGTTGCGCGAAATTGAGAGCAGCAACAACCCGAAGGCGGTAAACAAAGACACTGGCGCGATGGGCGCGTATCAGTTTATGCCTAGCACCGTTGCATCTTACGCTGCCAAAGGCATCAAGTTTGACCCATTCAACGAACCACAATCTCGAGAGGTTGCTCGGCAACACTTGCAAGACTTTGTTGACAAGAACGGAGGCGATCTTAACAAGGGTCTAGCTGCGTATGGCGGTTATATCACCAAAGACCCGACCAATTACATCAACAAATTCAATGCTGCGTTAGCTCGGCAAGCGAAGGCGCCAACTGATGAGATCAGCGCACTGATTCTCGGCACAGAGAAAGCCGAAGAGCCAGTCAAGGCGACACCGAGGCCGTCATCGTTTAGCTCTTCGGGCGTGCCCGAGGGCGATCTGGTGCGCAAAATCATGCGCGAACGGTTGGCACCAAAACCGACACCATCACCGGCTCCCGCTGCCCCGACGCCAGCGGCAGCGCTTCCTGTTGCTTCTCCTGATCAAATTCCTGAATCAGTAAAGCAGCCGCCAATTGCTCAAGATCCATCTTTTTTTGAAAGAGTGATTGCTGCTCCAGAAACGGCGGCAAGAATGATTTATGGTGCAGGAACAGCGCTAATTGGTGCTCCGATTGCCGTAGGGAAAGAAATATTAACTGGGACTCCTAAAGAAGAAACAGCTCGACAAATTATGGAATTGGGAAGCGACGTCCCAATGAGTCCTGGGGCACGCGCTAACCTTGAGTCATTTGGCACTTTGACGTCCGGACTTCCTGCGTTTGCTCCTGCAATCGGGAAAGCTGGACAAATCTCTCAAGGAGTTAAATCGGCCAGTGCAAGAAGCGCATTAACAGTCGAGCAAGCGTTGCGCGATCAATTTGCGGCCAAGCCAGCAGCTCCCCGGGTTGAGCCCGGCATTGGCGCTCCTGTTGCAGCAGCACCGGCACCAGGCCAGCCAAAGCCACGGGTGACTATGGCCGAGCTTCAAGCTCAAATTGCAGAGCAAAAAGCAGCCAAGGAACAGGCATTTACCGATCTTGCTAACGCTCCAAGTCTAAGAGAAGTCCAAGCGCGGGCGGTGGCAGCAGCTCAAGCACAACCGGCAGGCGCAACAGCAACGCCAGGCAGCGTTGGTGCAGCAGCGGTCGATACTCCTCGGGCTCGAGCAGAGAAAGCGGCAAACCTGCCGGTGCCGATCACAATTGATCGTGCTCAAGCGACGCGCAACCCGACCGACGTTAAGTTTGCGGGTGTTGCTGCCAAGACTCCTCACTTGGCTGAGCAAGTGTTTGAGCACTATGCCGATCAAAACGCCAAGGTTCAGCAGAATATGCAAGCTGGAATCGAGGCGACTGGCACGCAATCTCAGGGCGTTTCACCGACCGATTTTGGTCAGCGCGTCAAGACCTACGTGCAGGGCATCAAAGATGCTCGCATGGCCGACATTCGCAATCAGTACGCAGCGGCAGAAGCGGCGGGTGAGCTGGCACAACCAGTTTCCTATCAGCCGGTGCTTGATCTTATTGCTAAAGAAACTGGTGGACGTCCAACAGTCGCGTCGTTGAACCCGCTCTATAAAATCTTGGAGGAAGAGTTTGCGGTCAACGATCCAAGTGGATCGCGCACGATTGGCGTGCGGCAGCTTGAGGACGTGCGGCAACTGATCAATGATCAAACCGATTGGACGGACAAACGTCAAAAGGCTTTGTCAACCAAAGTTAAGCGTTTGATTGATGGCATTACTGAGAACGCTGGCGGCGACATTTACAAACAAGCCAGACGTCAGCGAGCACAATGGTCTAACGACTTTGAGAATCAAAGCACGGTCAGGTCAATCAACGAAGTTAAGAAAGGCACAACCGACCAAGCTGTTCCTACAGAAAAAATCTTTGATCAGATTTTTCTTGGAAAGTCTGGCGATCAGGTCCGCAGGGTTTTTGATCTGCTAGACAATTCTGGACCAGAAGGTCAGCAGTTGGTGAAAGACATTAAGGGTCGATTTGGCGAGCATATCTTGGAAAACACAACCAAGAACGTGCAGCTTGACACCAAGGGCAGACCCTACGTGTCCACGCCAGAAATGAATAAGCTGGTCACCAATTTAGACAAGAGCGGAAAGTTGGAGCTGGTGTTTGGTCCTGAATGGGCTAACCATTACCGCACGCTCAACGAAGTGGTCAAAGAGATTCAGACCAAACCTCGGGAAGTGTTGAGCACTTCGGGAAGCGGTGAGACAATTCTGGGGGCGCTGGCGGGAGTTGGTGGCGAGGTTCTTGGTCAGACTCTTGCAGAACAACCAGGTCTTGGCGTGCCAATGTATGTTGGTCAAAGACTTCTGAAAGCCGGCATGGAAAAACGTAAAATATCGCGTGACCAAACCAAACTGCAAGAGTTTTTGAATTACAAACCGTGAGTTGATCATGTCAGATATTGATCCCGTCAAATATGGTCAGCTAATCGCCAAGGTCGATCTGCTGGAAAGGCAAGTGGCAGATATGCAAGCCGACATCAAGAAATTATTGGAGCTGGCTAATCAAAGCAAGGGCGGGTTTTGGTTCGGCATGGCAATCATCAGCGGAGCCAGTACAGCGCTCGGCTGGATCGTCAGTCATTGGTCCAAATGATCGGCATCGATGCGATCCTCGGGCTTGGTGGTGAAATCATCAAGCGGGTCTGGCCAGATCCAGCACAACAGGCCAGCGCTCAGCTTGAGCTGCTAAAGCTTCAGCAATCAGGCGAGCTTGCCAAGATCGTCGGCCAGCTCGAGATCAACAAGACCGAAGCGGCATCGGGCAGCTTGTTTGTTGCCGGCTGGCGTCCGGCGATTGGATGGGTCTGCGCCACGGCGCTTGCGTATCAGTACGTTCTGCGACCGATTGGCTCTTACGTTGCAAGACTGAACGGCATTGAAGTTGGCGATATGCCGACGTTAGACGCGAGCTTGTGGGAGCTGATGTTCGGTATGCTTGGGCTTGGCGGTCTGCGGACCTTTGAGAAAGTTCAGGGCGTTGCATCTAAATGAAAGACAACTTCGAAGACGCGCTGCGTCTGACGCTTGGGTTTGAAGGTGGCTACTGCAACCATCCAAGCGATCCCGGTGGAATGACAAACCACGGCGTCACTAAACGCACCTGGGAAGATTGGACAGGGGAAAGTGTCGACGAGCAATGTATGCGCGATCTATCCGTCTCTGACGTGGTGCCGCTCTATCGTGGGCGCTTTTGGAATAAGGTCTGGGGCGATGATCTGCCGGCGGGTCTGGATTACTGCGTCTTTGATGCAGCAGTAAACAGCGGACCCAAGCAAGCGATTGTATTCTTGCAGCGCATCCTGGGCGTTGATGATGATGGTGTCATCGGACCCGTTACGATGGCCGCGGTCAAGCGCGAGAAACCATCAGATTTGATTGAAGATTACTGCGATCTCAGACTGAGATTTCTTGAAAAATTGAAGGCTTATCCGGTCTTCGGCAAGGGTTGGACCCGTCGAGTTAACGCTGTCGAAGACTACGCGAAAAAAAATATATAAAACAAGCGTTTGGCACTAGACAGCGTAATCTTGGCGTGGTATTTAGCACCAACGCAACAAATGGTGCTAAAAAATGAAGGGAAAGCAAAAGGTTACCGATGAAGATTTTCTCGGAGCCTGGACCCGATTAAAGAGCGCATCTAAAGTCGCTCAGTTTTTTGGCTTCACCGAAAGATGGGCGCATCAAAATCGACGGCGATTAGAAGCCAAGCTCAAGATTCAACTTGAAGCAACAGCACCAAGCGCTAAAGCGTTTGAGCATCTTCAAACGCATCATCTGACAAAAGCTCGGCACCAGGCCGGCATCACCGATGGAGTGGTGATCGTATTCAGCGATGCACACTTCTGGCCAGGACTGCGTACCACCGCGTTTAAAGGATTGCTGTGGGCAATCAGCCAACTCAAGCCCTACGCTGTGATCAACAACGGCGATGCCTTTGACGGGGCCTCAATCAGCCGGTTTCCGCGCATTGGCTGGACGCAACAGCCAAGCGTCAAGGAGGAGCTAAATGCTTGCCAAGTGGCTCTGGCAGAGATTGAGGCGGTTGCCAAAGCAGCACGCCACAACGTCCAGCTTATTTGGCCACTAGGCAACCATGACTCTCGATTTGAGAATTTTTTAGCAGCGAACACACCAGGCTATGAGGGTGTTGCCGGCTTCTCATTGAAAGACCATTTCCCAGCGTGGCATCCGTGCTGGAGCTGTTGGCTGACAGATGAAGTGGTGGTCAAGCACCGTTACAAAAACGGCATTCACGCTACGCACACAAACACGATGGGCAGCGGCATCAGCATCGTTACTGGCCACCTGCATTCGTTGAAATGCACGCCGTACAGTGATTACCGTGGAAACCGTTATGGCGTTGACACTGGGACGTTGGCAGACATTGATGGCAAGCAGTTCAACGACTACCTTGAGGACAATCCGGTTAACTGGCGTTCCGGTTTTTCCGTGCTCACATTCCGAGATTCCCGGCTCTTGTTTCCTGAATTAGCGATCAAACACGCCGAGGGAATGCTGGACTTCCGCGGCCAGATTATCGACGTGTCTGCGCTCTAAATTCCAAACGAATCGTCTTTGACGGACCATTGCCGGACAAAGAAATATTCCCCGTATTGGTCTCGCAGCTCCGGCGGGTAACCGCGGTCATCTAACCAGTGCAGCATATTGTCGTGCAGCTCGGTATCCCAGACCTTGGGAAACCCGTAGCGCCATCCTTCTGGTGGATCAACCCAGACTTTCATTGCTGTTTCTCCTTGGACAGTTTCGTCCCTGATTGCAATTGCCGTGGCAGGGTGGACATTGTTTCATTCTTGCTCCTCATTCGTTTGATCATCTTGTGTACGTTCTGGGGGCTACAGCCCAGAACCCGTGCTATTTCATTCATGGACGGCAACCGGCCTAGTGACTTCTCCAGACCACCGATTGCGTCCAATAATCGGATCTGAGCCATACTCATGCGGCTGCTTTCATCAGCGCATCAAGTGCGCCGATTCGTGCCGAGAATGTCTGAAGAAACCTCGCACGCTCTACTATCGACAGTCGGGCAATCTCAGCGTCATTTGATGTACGCAGCAACTTCAGCTTGGAGATGCGATCTGCCGGCGGCACTTTGCCGGCTTTCATCACGGCGTCAGCCAGCGCATTGAACTCCACAACCCATGCGGCTTCATCAGCAGACATTGAGCGTGGCTTGGCTTCGTTAGGGACGCGCAACGCCCAAGTGCCACCAGCGCCATCCTCAAACTCAATCACGTCTGGCGGCGGCTCAGAGGGCTTTGGCAGCGCTTTGGGTGCTACCGAATCCAGAGGGTTTGCAGGCTTGCCTTCTGGCTTGTCTTGTCTGCGATCTGCGTTGTCACCGGCGTCAATTGAGTCATGCTCGGTGATCTCAAGAGCCATTAGCCAAAGGTAGCGCCTGAAGTACGTGTGCTTCCCACCCATGTCTTGAATCGACTCTGGTTTTTGCGTCCCGTCTTTTTCGACTTTGGTCGCAGAGACGACAGGGCTTGAGAACACAATCGAGCCACTACCATCGGTGTCGTGGATCGTCAGCGTTGCGTTTGAATGCTCAAAGGTAAAAACACCGCACAATCCAAGCTCGTCGAATATCTTGTGGATCGCAGGGATAAAGTCTCCCAGCTCAAAATAGTGATAGCCAGCAAACTTGTTGTGGCCAGACTTTTTCATTTCTGCCGACAGCAGCTTTAACCTGGCTTGGGTCAGTTTTTTGTAGACGTTCATTTCTTCACCTTTACGGTCACAGAATCTTGACGGATGGAATACGCTGGTTTAGCGGGTACAGTCTTTGCAGGTTGCGCTTGGTAGTTACGGATCGGCCAGGAAATTAAAAACTCCTCGGCGTGCGCTTTGGTTGCGTTGCCAAGCATTTCCTTAAGTTCTTTCTCGCTGTCGGCGATTGTGGTTTCAAGCGTTTTGATTTCCTGCTTGGCTTTGACAATCCGCTCGGCCAGCGTTGCTCCCCAATCGCCCAGATCAACAGAGTCAAGGTTTGGATCGCCAGGCCATTTCTGGCCGTACTCCTCGGGAGTGGCCGGGTCGTACCATTCAACCTCGCCGGTTTCGGACCAATGCGTGATTTTTGATTCCAGTTCAAACGCTTTCTTGCGGATCAGCGCTTGCGTTTCCTCATGGGGCGCAAACAAAAAGATCCGCAGCTCGATGCCTTGATAAAGCACGCAAACAGCTCCCCATTTGGCGCCGGTAATGTCCATCTGCGCTTGGAGCTGGAGCGGTCCCCGGCTCAGCGCTGGATAGTCTTCGGGATAGTTTGAGGTCAGCTTGGCTTCGAGCACGCCAACACCGTCAAGCGTGATTGATTCGGCGCCGACAACGTATACGCCGGCATCGGGATTGTCTTTGACAACCAGGCCATTACCGTCACCGTTCCCGTCAAGGGAACAAGCAATTGGCGCGTCCGGGTGAAAGTACGCTTTCGGATGGTCAAGCACTACGTTGGACAATCCCAAACGTCCCGACGCTTCAAGCAGGATCGGGATCTCCAGCATATTGCCCCAGTGCATTGCTTCGTTGGCTTCAAACGGCGTTTCTACGTCCTGTAGCGCGTTCAAAACGCTCTCCAGTACCTTATTAGGCGTCTCGTACTTTGAGTGGCCCAGAAGGGCAGGGACGCGGGATGCTGACAGCATCGTGTTGGGGGTTACTTTGCCGACCATTACAGACCTCCAGAAAGTGCAAGAAACAAGCAGATTGCGGACATGGCGCCAACGGCAAGAGATGCCAGCGCGATAGTTAAGTTGGAATCGTGGTCTTCAGGTCTCATTGCTTGGCTCCTCGGGGGTTGGTTCGACTGATTTGATGGTGACAAAATTTTCATCGTCGTAGCGGTCGAATCGCATTTCGCTGGAAAATTCTTCGTAAACCTCACGGTGTACGTGAGCGAGGATGATTTCCTCAATTTCTTTTTTGGTGAATATGATTTTCATTTGGACTCCTTGGTTGGGGGCCGAAGCCCCCGATTGATTTACTTGGTTTCAACAATGAAACCATCTGCTTCAAGGGCTTCCGTGAAGTCTGGCGCTGCAGACTTACGAATGTTGACCGAGACACCACCCCAAATCCGCGCTTTTGCTGCAGGAGTGTTAGCGACAAACACCACGTTGGTGTCGTTGAAGGAGAAGGGGAGAATCTGAAAGTCAGCCATTTTGGGCCTCCGGTTGTGCGCCACGACGTGCAGCGCATGAGTTGAACTGTACAGATGGTTGACAACCTTGACAAGGGGGTAAAGCAACTTTTTTTCTAGGGACAAACCCTAATACAAATTTTCTCCACAAGCACATCGACTTCGGGCATCATCTGCCGTTCCCACTCGGAGATCAGATGTTTACCCTTCAGTTTGTTATCCCTGGGCCACCAGTCGGCAAGGGCAGACCACGGTTCAGCACGCAGGGCGGCAAGCCCCGTAGCTACACACCGGCTGTTACTCGAGAGTACGAAGCGCTAATCGCAGCTCGAGCTGCTGAAGCAATGGCCGGCAGAGAGCCACTTAAGACGCCGTTGAGAGTCATGATCGAAGCGACGATGAGCATTCCCCTGAGCTGGTCAAAAGCAAAGCGCCAGACAGCGTTAGACGGCGATGTATACCCATCACGACCAGACGTCGACAACATTGCCAAGACCGTGCTGGATGGAATGAACGGCGTGGTTTACGAGGACGATGCCCAGGTCACGCACTTAAAAGTCAACAAGAAATATGCTCAAGAGGGCAGCGTCACGGTCTGGCTGGCAGAGAATCTTAAATGAGTAAAAAGGCAAATTTAGAAGCCCAAAGACGGTTGGAACGGATGCCCTACAGACTGATGGATTTGAATGGAAAACCCGTCAGAGATTATACAAAAGCTGAAAAGGAGATCGTAAAAGAAATCAAAAGAGAGTACGAAAAATCGCTCAAAAGCACCCCAGGCTGACCTGTGGATAACCTGTGGATAACTACCCCCAAACCTGTGGATAACCCTGTGGATAACCCTGTGGATAACTTTTCTTCATATACGCGTGCGCGTAGAGATCTAAGACTAAGATCTAAGACTAAGATCTAAGACTAAGAGAGCTAAGACTAAGATCTTCGACAAGGAGCTAAGACTAAGATGAAAGACTCTATATTTAATTTTACTAAAGAAATAAGAGGAGGTTT